>JAEEGL014511008.1_pt1 | contig 17618 bp, 17 predicted proteins | sample 9134231 | NCBI WGS metagenome assembly JAEEGL01 (sample SAMN16246548, study PRJNA631951) | gut metagenome | biome: gut microbiome; feature: rumen; material: fiber-attached | host: Bos | place: Iran: Karaj | collected 2018-10 | reverse complement strand
TTGGTCGACGCATCAAACTCTGTTGATAAATAGCTTGGCGAGCCTAATTTCCCAGCCTCTTGAGTCAAAGCAGTATCTTTATAAGTGTTATAAGTTCCGTTTTTTAAGTAAGCATTCCATGCAAACAGTTGATAGGTTTTATTGCCATTATCTGAATTTGAAGTTAAATTAAAAAATCCAGTTCCTGTTATTTTTATTTTCGAGCCTTCAATTGTTGCAACTTGTTTGTTATCAACTGTCACGTTTTCGCCATCTTCAATAGATAGGCTTTTCCCATACGGAATTACATATAAATCATTATAATTAGTAACATTTCCATGAAAACTAATTGCATATGAATTAATATGCAATATCAATGAAAAATGAATTATTAAAACAATTACTAAAAATGATTTAAATGATTTTTTCATAATTTCTTTATATAATATATAATCTCTTCCCTATTTAGAGAAGAGATTACATCAAAATCGCAAAAATTAGTCTTCATAAGCAATAGTAAAATCAAATAGTTTATTTTGTTTTATTATTAATGTATTTCCATTATTATCTACACACTCAAAAGTTTGCTCAAATGAGTTATAATTACTAAGGTCTATATCAACATCAACATCTTCATCTTCATCTCCATATTCGTAATATTTTGATGAAACAATATCTAAGGCATAAACTTCATTGCTATTTGAAGATACATATTTTTTAAATTTATCTAAGCTACCATATTGGCTATTTCTATAGTTTTCTTCTAACAAATTGTAAGCTTTTTCTGTATTAACAAAAGCATATAACTTGAACATTTTCATATAATTTCTAACTAATTCTAATTCTTCATCATACACGCTAGAATCTTGATTGTAATAGCTTTCTAATGTATTATCTCCTCTATAAGCTTTTGAAAAACTGTAATTAGGTTTTTCATTAGCAACCATATTGTAAGATCCATCATTTAAAGCTTCATTTGGTAAAATAGAGAAATAATCCGAATCTGTTGTAGTTATTATTGCTATCTGATATCCGTCTTTAACATCTTGCGAATCATCAGGATTTACATATATTCCAGTTGTTGCATATATGTGATAACTATCATTTGTATAGCAAAGTATCTTTGTTATCGTATAATCTATTTTTTTGTTGATTACTCTTGATAGGTTTGATGAATTTAATCCTTTATCTTTAACATATCCTGAATCTAAAAATTTTAAAAGAGCCTCATAATTATCTGTTGTTGGATTTTCAACTGCATCTTCTACAGCTTTTTGATAAAGTGAAATGGCTATGTTTGCTTCAGCCAAAGCATATTCTGTTATTTCATCAGAAAAATTTGATTCTAAATCAATATCATCTACATCAAGTGATTTATCACCACTGCCACTATCACTATATAAATCAACAAAATCCTTAACATGTTCAACATCTATAGAAGCCAATTCGCTACGTTCCTCACTGGTTAATTTTCCAAGAGAACCATTTTTATATATGATTAATTGAACTCCCATAACTGCTATAATTATCAATAAAATAACAATTATAACAATTAAAATAGTTGTCGATTTTCCTTTATTACCTCCAGCCATATGTTTCCTCCTTAGTTTATAATAAATCGAAATTATTATAACAATGTGATTAAATTTTTTCAATAAATAATATAGTTAGACCCCTTTAATTTGGTTTCTTTTATTTTACAATGTTACATTTGTTTTACAATTCATTTTATCTTATTGTGATTATTTTTAGTTAATGTATAATATAATAGAATTTTTTAGAAAGGGGTTACCATGGAATTAGCTAGAAACATCTTTTTTAACACAGATAAATTAGTTCAAGGCAAAACAGTTAAGATTTGCTATGTTGGCAAGTTCTTTAGAGACCACGGTGGTAATGTTTTTCTTGAGTTAGTTTTTGATGACCCTAATTATAATCAATCAAATATCCCTATGAAACTTACCGATTTGGGATATCAAGCACAATTCACTCTTCCAATTACAACTGAATCTTTAAATCTATATTTTAAAGATGATGAGGGTGAAGTGGACAACAACAATGGCATCAATTATTCTTTTGATGTACAAGTTGAACCATTTAAATTAGGTGTAATTGATCAGACTGAAGTAACATATTTGCGTAAATATAGCCAAGCATATTCCACTTTCGCTAGAGTTAAAATGTTCTTTATGAGAGCATTTAAATTCTTACCAAGAGTTGCTTCTGTTAATTCAAGAGAAAGTGCATCAGATCAAAACAAAAATTAGTTAATAACATAAAATCATAATATATATCAAACCATATGGTTATAAAGATAAGCCTTTTATGAATTTTTTAAAAGGCCTCTATTTTTTTAACGTTAGCTACAAAATTTAAATAAAATATTGACAACTTGCTTGAAATGTAGTAAAATGAAGAATGTTGTCATCATGTTTGTGACTCACAATCATGAGTCATTAGCTCAGTTGGTAGAGCACTTGACTTTTAATCAAGTTGTCCGGGGTTCGATTCCCCGATGGCTCACCATTATATGGCCCCGTGGTCAATCGGTTAAGACATCACCCTTTCACGGTGGAGTGATGGGTTCGACTCCCGTCGGGGTCACCACATGCTACTTTAGCTCAGCTGGTAGAGCAACTGACCTGTAATCAGTAGGTCGTCCGTTCAAATCGGACAAGTAGCTCCAATCTTTATAGCCTTCCAAGGCTATATTTTTTTGTCCTGCGGACAAGCGGACGGTTTTCTTGTCCGAATTTCGGACAAAGGGACACTTTACTTTTCGTAGCGGAGCACTGTGTGCTCCATCAATCGAATGTTTCTTTATCTTTCGTAGCGCAGACCAGTGGTCTGCGGAAAGGAGTATGTTTATGAATCCAAAAGTTTGTTTAATTACTGGCGCTTCTCGTGGAATTGGCCGCGAAATCGCAAAACAACTTGCATTAAATAACTACACTGTTATTGCTGATTACAATAATTCTGAAAAAGAAGCCTTTGCTCTTCAAAGTGAATTAACTGAGCAAGGCAAATCAATCGATTTAGTAAAATGTGATGTTACTAAAAGAAATCAAGTCGAAAAAATGATTGAATATATACTAGAAAAATTTCATCGCATTGATTTATTAGTTAATAATGCTGGAATTAGTCAAGAAAAAATGTTCCAAGATATTACTGATGAAGATTTTGATGAAATCATAAACGCTGACCTTTACTCAGTATATTGTGTTACTCAAAATGTTATTAGCACGATGATTAATCAAAAGTCTGGTTCAATTATAAATATCTCTTCTATTTATGGAGTAAATGGCGGATCTTTTGCGTCTATGTACTCTGCTTCAAAAGCTGGAGTAATTGGACTTACTAAATCATTAGCTAAAGAATTAGGTCCATCTAATATAAGAGTTAATGCAATTGCTCCTGGTTTTATAGACACAGATATGAATAAAAACTTATCTGAAGAAGAAAAAAACGAAACAATAAATGAAATTCCACTTAATAAAATTGGAGATCCAATTGATATAGCCAAATGTGTTTTATGGCTAGTCGAAGACGAATATACCACCGGTCAAGTAATAAATATTGATGGCGGTTGGATGATGTAAAATAAAAAAGTCATTACAAAAAAATGCGGGTACCCGCATTTTTTCGTAGCAGAGCACTAAAGTGCGCCATAAATCATTATCTTATCCGCTCTGTTTGAAAATAAGTAATAACATTATTATCAGTGTCTATACCGCATATTGTATAGAATTGAGAATAAGATCCTCCTAATTCAATATTATGATAATAATCAAATTCATCAAAAACTTCATTATGAAAATCATAATTAAAAAAGTATAAATATCCATTTTCAAACTTTTTAACATTATCATCAAAATAAAAATCTGTTTTTTCCATATTGCTTAAAACATGCCAGCCTTCATAGTTACTAATTCTCTGTATTAATTCATCTTCAGCATCTTCTGAATAGTAATATTCATATAATACTTCCTTTTTTCCTGTAAACGAGAGTATATCCTTCAGAACTTCTTTTGATTCATATTTAAAATCATGACCAATTCCAATTTTTTCTAGTTCAGTTTCACCAGTACCATTAAACAAATTAAAAATAGATACCCCAAACAATAATGTGAAGAAAATGAAAATGATTATAATAACAAAATATATTTTTTTTATAGCTTTTCACCTCTTTTCTTATACTTCATATTTAAATATTGCATATACGTAATATGGTCTTAATACTCCATATTGTTGTGATACTACTCCACAATTATTCAAAATGCAACCTAAAGCATTATTTTTATATTCTTTTAATGATAAATTGGGATTAGTAAAATCATACTCATCTTTTATTGTAACTTCTAATTGCCATTTATTATCTTCTTTTTTCCCTTTTATATTTATTGTTGCATCATGAAGAGAGAAAAACAAATCATTCTCTTCAAAAGATAATTTCAATTCGTTAACATCAATATTGTTTTCATTTAAATCTATACTAGATTTGTTTTTTGAATATTTTTCAATTAATTCGTTTATTTTCTTCTGTATAATTATATTGTCTTTTAACTCCTTTATTCGTATACTATTCGTTATATAATAATCTTCTTCGTTTTTACTATCAGCAATCAAAGCCTTCTGAAGCAATTCGGCAGATAGTTTTAATCCTATTAAAGCTCCTGTTGATATCACAATTTTCCAAACAGCAACTTGCATTCCATAATATATTTTATATGTTAATGGTAATGATAGTTTACTAGAGTCAAAAACAAATTTTAAATCATCCAATAATAATCTTTCTAATATAGCTATCCTCTGTTCTTCATTTTTCGAATTGAATATGTCATTTTTGAATTTTCTGACTGCTTCATTAAATTTTTGTGTTGTTTTAAATAATCTATAAACCTTGTTCAAAGTTAGACTCTTTAATGAATCATTAATATAGTTATTTACATCATTATCTAATAATAAATCTACAGTATCTTTAATAACTTTAGTAATGGAAATGTCGTCAATTTCTTTTTGTAATTGCTCTTTCTCTTCTGATAAATCTCCATATTCAATATTATTTATATACTCTAATGTCAAGTATTTTGTGGCTAGTTCATATTTTTTAGATTGACTTAACCCATACTTATGAAGCCTTTTAGCTATTACATCACATAAATATTTTTCCTTATTTTTTTCTTCTTTAGGAATTCTAACATGAAGAAGTCTTCGTTCAGTATCGAAACATCCTCTTCCAAATAGGTTGTATTTATGAGAGTAAGTTCTATTACATAGTTTACATGTTTTCTTTTTCATATTAGATACCTCCTAAATAATGTTTTTTAGTGATATTCTTGTCTCGCATATAATAATTATTATAAATCTAAGCTGTTTTGATTTAGTAAAAATTCTTGAATTCCCATTACTAAAATTCCCTCTTCTGTTCTCCAAGGTTTAATATCATCTTTTTGCACTATAATTTTCTTAAATGAATCCTTAACTCTAATTAAAGATTCTTTTTCCTGTTTCATCTTTATTTCATCTGGAATACTAAAAGCTGATTGAATATAATATCTTTTACTGCCCAAATTGCACACAAAGTCAATCTCTAATTGTTTTCTAATATTATTATTATTATTATCAGTAACATTTAGCTCTACTACTCCAACATCAACATTATAACCTCTATATAATAACTCATTATAAATAATATTCTCCATTAAATGATTTTCCTCAAATTGTCTAAAGTTAAGTCTTGCATTTCTTAATCCAACATCAGAGAAGTAATACTTTGAAGGTGTCGATATATATTTTCTACCTTTGACATCATATCTATCTACTCTATGAATCACATAACCTTCTATTAAATAATCAATATATGCAGAAATAGTTTTATTATTAATATCCTTAATTCCGAAGCTATTAAATGTTTTACTTATATTATAAGGATTAGTCAACGATCCTACTGAAGAAGCAAGTATATCAACTAATCTTTCCAGAATCTCATCTTTTTGCAAATTATTTCGTTCAATAATATCTTTAAAATAAGTTTCATAAAATAACTGTTTTAAATAATTGCTTTTTTCCTCATCTGTATTAAACGAAAGAATTAAAGGTAATCCCCCATATGTCATGTATTCATTCCAAGCTTCATATTGAGTACCATTGTATTGATGAAAAAATTCTGAAAAGCTTAATGGCATCATATGAATATCATAGCTTCTGCCTCTAAATTCTGTAATTAGATCGGATGCAAGGAATTTTGAATTACTACCTGTTACATATGTGTCTACATTTTTCATATTAATAAGAGTATTTAGTACTCCTTCAAATTTGTCTACAAATTGTATCTCATCAAGCAAAATATAATAATCATTATTATCTTTTATTCTTTCTTTTATATATCTAATTAATTCATGTGGATCCAAATACTTATCGTTTTCTGTCTCGTCAAATGACATTTTTATAATGTGATCTTTGGGGATTTTTTTATCATTTAATAAATATTTATAGAATAGTTCATTTAATAAAAAAGATTTTCCTGATCTTCTAATTCCTGTAATTACTTTAATTAATCCGTTTTTTTCACTGTTAATTAACTTTAAAAGGTATTTTTCTCTATTTATTTCCATATCAGCTCCATTTCTAATTTTTGCGGGTACCCGCATTTTTTAGTAATGCAATTGTATAGTATTAATAATGAAAAGTCAAGTTAATATTTCTAATTTTTGCGGGTTCCCGCATTTTTTAGTAATGTCATTATCAAAAACTCTTGTAATTATTTGAATATTTAAATTTATTATGGTGTCTAAAGTCTTCAGTTTAAAGGATTTCATATATATTTAATTAATAATTCATTACGAAATGGATGCTTTTTTTAATATACATAAAATAAATATGATTTATCCATTTCTAATTTTTGCGGGTACCCGCAAAAAAATGTAATGGCTTTTTGTTGTCTATTGCATTCTGTTTCTAAAAAATGCGGGTACCCGCATTTTTTAGAAACAGGAATAGGTAAATAATTCATTGTCTTTATGGAGCACACTGTGCTCCGCTACGAAGACTTTAATATCTTTCGATTTTCGCAGACCACTGGTCTGCGCTACAAAAAATCAAAATGGGAGACAATTAATTGTCCCCCGTTCATTTTTATTTCTTTATTTTCTTTGCTATTCGTATGTCTTCTCCGAAGAAATAGCATGAATCATAATTGCCGATTATTCGTGAAACTATTCTTTCTTCGTATGTGTCATATAATTCTTGCAATGTCAAATTAGTTGAAATTATTGTTTTTGTGATTTTATTTTCTTGATTTAATAGTCTTGTGTTAATTACATTAAACAACTCGGTTGTTTTCATACTATTAATTGCTTCTGTTCCAAGATCATCAATTATTAGTAAATCAACCGTGTTAATATTATTTAAAATATTTGAACTAGTTTTCCCAAATTTGTCATTAATAATTGCATCAAACATAACTGGTGCGGTTTGATATAAAACTGTCTTTCCTTTTTTAATCATTTCATTTGCTATACATGATGATAAAAATGTTTTTCCTAGTCCTGGACTTCCTGAAAATAATAAATTGTTTTGAGAAGCATCATCAAATTTGTCTACAAACTTCTTGCATATTTTAAGTACGCCTTCAATATTTTTTCTTGGTGAAATATCTTTACCATATCTTTCTTTATTAACTTCAGTTGAATAATAATCCAGTTTAAAATTATCAAAGTTTTGGTTTTTCAAATCATATATATTAGAAGCATTATATTCTATGTTATATAAACGTTGTTTAATACAAGTGCACAAATCATTTTTACCATCTATCATTGCGAAACCTGTATCATTGCATTTCTTGCATTCAAACTTTGGATTAAAATCCTTCTTATTTATATTGTTTTTTTGTAAAATCTCTTCTCTCTCAGTTTGAAGCTTTTTAATTTTATCTGCATTCTCATCAATCTTTTTTGTGTTATTAACAGTTAATATCGCTTGAATTTTTTCAATAGAAAGTCTTGCAATTTCATTATCAATTTTTTCAAGTCTTGGAAACTCTTTATAAGTTTTGCGCTTGAAGTCCTCTGATTTTAAAATTGCAGCTTCTCTTTTAACAGAATATTCACTTAATAAATTCTTTACAATTTGATTATCCACAATTATCTCCTACAAATTTATTCTTCCTCACCATTAGAGTAAAATTTGTTTAAGTCATCGTATGATCTAGAAGTAAAGTTACCTTTATTATTAGTCTCTTTCTTTGTTTTTGTGTTTGCTTTATATGATTCTTTTTTAGAATTCAAGTATTCATTAACTTCATCAACTGTTTTTAATGAATGGTCTTTCCAGTCAGTAATGATTTTATCAACATATTCAAAATTGATGATGTTTTTTGAAACTGTTTTTCTTAAAGCTATATCAATTATATCTATATTATAATTGTAAGAAATATTCCACTTCTCTATATATGCTAATTCATAAGTTGTTAATTCTCTTCTAATTCTTAATCTCTTACAAATCTCTTTAGCTAATATTTGAAGCTTTTCTTGTTTTCCATAATAAGCATCTAAATCTTGGAAGGTCTTTATTTTATTTTTGTGCCAAGCTTCTGCAACAGTTGTTATATAGCTTCTATGAAGAGCAGATTTGTTAAAGCAATATCTAAATAATGCAATCATAACTTCTTCATCAAACTCATATTTTTTAAACCATAAATTAATATCAGTATACCAAGATGGACTCATTACGCCTGAGAAACATTCATTATTAATTGCTTCAATTGCGCTGATACGATGTTTGTTTTGCTCAGCTTTTGCTAAATCTTCAGAAGACATTGTAACTTTAGGTTTGTAAATTTTATTAAGTTCAATCTCTTGTAAATTAGTAATTTCATAACCTTGATTTTTTCTGATTAATAAACCTTTATCTTCAAGATCTTTAATTCCATCTTGCAGAGTTTTAAGTGGAAGTTCAAGTCTTTTAGATAAATCATTAATCTTGATGTCTTTATCATACTTTGCAAAAAAGTATAAATATAAATAGATCTTTAAATAATCACCATTAGTAAATTGTGGTAAATATTCAGTGAAAAAAACATCTGGTAATGAAGTTTCAGAGAATAAAAACTGTTTATCAAACCCTTCTATTTTCATAGTTACACTTAAATTAGCTTTACTAATTTCCCTTCATCAAATTGTCTAGCGATTATATCATTGTTATATGAAAATATCAATTATAATCGCTAATCAAATTACGCTTATTATATAATTTTTTGCGCTAATGTAAAGAGTTTTCACATATAAAAATAAATTTTAGGTTTAATAAGATATTTTACAAAATAATAAACAAGATTTATGAAATTTTCGTTACTCGAATTATAAAAAATTAACAAAATTATTGGTAAACACAAAATTATCATTAATGAAATTAGTGTAATTATATTTTTTATAAATAATCCTAACACATTCCAAACTATAAAAATGAAAATCACAATAAAAATTGCAGATTTATAATCTAAAATTCCAAATAATTTATTTTTATAATCATAATTTTCAGGAATTAAATATTTCATTATAAAAAATCTCCTCTATTTTATAAAATTATTTGCTAAATTTTGAAATCCACCACTAAATTCTGCAGAAATTCCTCCAAAAATTTCTTTAACATATGAATTAATTTTTATCAGTACAAAAATTCCGGCTATGTATAAAATTTTATCTATGTTGCTTAAAGAAAAAATCAACATTAAAACAATTGGAACAACATCTTGGATAATTAAAAGTGAAAAATATGCTTTGAGCCATTGTTTAAAAATCCAATTTGTCGAATAATTAATCAAAGTGAAAATTGCAAACGGAGTTGATAAAATAAAAACTTGAATTAAGACATATCTAATAGAATAATTTAGTAATAAACTTATTAATCCTATACTTGAAACACTTTTTATTAGTCCCTCAGTTGTAAATATTTCAAACGTTTCAGAGGATGATATTGTTGTGTTTAATTGTGAGATTAATTCTGAAAAATTTATATCTTTATTTGTGATTATTTCTCCAATTTTTTGCATTGATTGTGAAATTAATGAGTTCATTTCTAAAATTTCTTCTTGTAAAAAGTAAGATGAATTAGAAATAATAGCAAAAATTATAATTTTAAAAATAAAATGACTCGGTCTTTCTATTTTTACTTCAGAATAATTTGAAAAATAATATTTAATTATATAAAAAAGTAAAAAACTCAATAAAAATGCATTTGAAAAATATAAAACTCCGATTTTCACTTAAGAAATTTTTAAATAAAGTGTTGTTTAAAATATTTTTATCAATGAAAACAATACTATCTAATTTTCCATACAAAGAATTATCGATTGATGAAAAAATATTTGAAAATATTTTGCTAATAGTCTGCAAAATAATGTCAACAATTTGATCTTTAGAAATAGTTTGCTCCAAAATTCTCCTTTCTCGCGGACAAGGGGACGGTTTTCTTGTCCGAATTAGGAACATAAATAATAACGATTTTAATTAAGAAAATCGGACAAGAAAACCGTCCCCTTGTCCGCGAAAAACCGTCACCTTGTTCGCAAAGAACCATTCTCATTTCCCTTAAATAAATGATTTAATTGCTGCTAAGATTAAGTCAGTTGCTAAAATTAATCCATAAGATGTTAATGTTCCTCTTATTATTTTTTTGGATATTCTCATTTTTTCTTCATCGCCAAAGCTAAACTTCTTCATTAAAAATCCAACTCCCAAACTAACAGCAGCTGCCGGTGTTGATAGTTTTAAAATCCATTGTTCAATATCTTCAAAAGCATTATTTAATTTGCTAATTACTTTTGGAGTTGCTCCAAATGAAAAATTTACACATGAAAAAATAATAAAAAATATTAAAACAAATATTATAATAGTAGAAACTTTATTTTTGTTCACTAAAATTTTCCTCCTCTTTAAAATATGGAATCATTTTCAATTTTTGAGGCTCCAAAATTTGATTACCATCACTTAAAAAAACTAAAGCTTCAAAAATTTTTAATTCTTTTGTGAAAAAATTCGAATCAAAAACATAATCAAACTGAGAATAAGTATTTACACTCTGGGATAAGTTGCTTCCATATGAATTAAAATCTTTAATTAAAAAATTATAATTACTTTCTTTGTTATTTTCGCTAAAAGTTGTCGATGTTTTTGTCTTTTCTTCCTTGCCAATTTGTTTTTGCACATCTTCTATTGTAAAAATGTCATCATTTCTAAACCAAATTTTATTAACTAAATTTTGAATTATAACTTTTACTGCATTTTGATTATTAATTGTATTTAATAATGAAGTATAACTTTGAGTCGATACAATATTTATGCATTTTGCTTCTCTACTTTGTGCAAAAAATTCACTATCTGATGTAGTGACATATTCTTGATATTCATCTGAGATAAAACACATAGGTCTAATTGGATTTTTATACTTTGCTAGTGAAGAAATTACGTCAGTTTGAAAATCTAATTTCAAATATGCAGCAATTATTTTTGATAAATTTCTATATTCACCAATATTCATATTTAAAACTACAATTTTACCTTCATTAATTACTTGATCAAAACCGAAAAAATTTTCTTCCTCCTTTTTTGGACAAAAAGTATGTAAAATTTCATAATTAGATATAAAACAATTTGTGATTCGAGAAATTTCCGACTTTAAAATATTAAAAGTTCGACTATCAAGTGAAAAATAATTTGTTTTTAGATAATTAATTGCTTTTAATAAATCATAAGATTCATTTTTTGAAAAAATATTGGATAAAAATTCATTTTTGATTTTAGAAATTTGTTTTTTATAATAATTTTCATCAGAAATCAGCTTATGAATTTCATCAAAAGTCACATAATTGTGATTATAATATCGACAAATTGTAATTGCACTCTCTAAAACTTGTTCTGAAATATCAAGCCAATAACTTTCTGAATTATTGGGAGAAAAAAGTAACAAAATTTGCTTTAATCTATTAGCTAAAATTGATGATTTTAAATTTGGTTTATCTAATGGATTATATTTATACTTTCCGATTTAATTCAATAACGATTAAGTCATTCTCTCTCCCAGATTTTTTTGCAAAATCTTCAACTTTTTTAAAATAATTTCCTTTTACATCTAAAATTAGAAATCCAATTTTGTTTTTTACATCATTAGAAAACAAATTTATTAATTGTTTTGTAAAAGGATACATCGCAGACGATGTTTTTCCTGTTCCAATACTCCCCGTTATTAAAAAATTTTGATATAAACTCTTTTCCGGTAGAGAAATAATTTCATCTTTATCATTCTTTCCAATTTTTAATAAAAAATCAGAATTATTTTTTGTAGAAATAGGATTTTTCTTTTTCAGGAACATAAAAATTTTAGAAAAAATATAATATGAATTAAAAATCAAAGAAAAATTTGATGCAATTTTAAAATAATTAAAAAAAATCTTATTATTGATCAAAATATTTATGATTTTTATAGAAGAATTTATGAAAAAATCATCAGAAAATAAAATTGATTTAAAAATTAGAGAATAAAATGACAAAAAAATACAAATAAAAATAATTATAGATGAATAATAAATTATTTTCCTCCTCTCATATTGTTATTTTTTAATTTCAGATTGATTTTTTGACCTTGTACATTAACATGAAACATTTTTTGGAAATAACTATAGATAATTATTATAGAAATAATGAAATTAATAATAGAAAAAATGAAAAATAAATTAATTAGATTCAAAATAACTCCTAAAAAAATAAATTATTAAATGCTAACTATAAATTATTTGTAGTATATTTCCTTTTTTATGGTTTGTCTATACATATTATGAAAAACATGGTATAATTTCATCGACAATATTTTTAAGTCTTCGTAACGGAGCACTGTGTGCTCCATAAAATATAACTATTTGGAGGTAATTATGAAAATAACAAAGGATATGACAATCGGAAAAATATTAGAAGAGAATCCTGATAAGATTAATATATTACTTGATGCTGGAATGCATTGCATAGGATGTGCAATATCAGAAGATGAAACATTAGAAGAAGCATGTTCAGTACATGGGATTGATGTAGAAGATTTATTACAAGAATTAAATAAATAATACTTTTAGGGACACTGCAAAAAAGTACAGATTTGTACTTTTGGGGACACTGCTCAAAAGTATTAAATAAGTTTTTTTTGAAAGAGAGCTTTTAAATGAAAATTGGAATTGATATAGATGATACAACTTTCGTAACTGTTAAATCCATGTTAAAATATGCAGATAAATTTCAAGAAGAAATCTTTGGAACATCAACAACTAGAGATAATTTTGGGTTAATTACAAATCAAAAATATTTAAATGTTTTATATGGTTGGGATGATGCAACTAAGCATGATTTTTTTGTTAAATATTATAAGCAAGTTTTAGAAGATTGCACAATGATGACTGATGCTAATTCAGTAATCAAAAAACTTAAAGATCAGGGTGATAAAATATACTTTGTTACATCTAGACTTATGGATATACCAGGATGTGACGCGGAAGCAATTACTAAAAAAAGTTTGGCGGCTTTTGATATTCCTTATGATAAATTATTTATTCACATTAATGACAAAGTTGATTTCTTTAAAAAGCACGGAATAAATCTTTGCATTGAAGATAGCTTTAACACATGTAATAGCATGATGGATAGTGGAATTCCAGCAATATTAATGACAACAAAAATGAATGAAAAACTTGAAAGTGGAAGAATTAAAAGAGTACACAACTGGATAGATATTTATAAAGCAATTGAACAAATGCGTGAACAAAATAGTAGATAATATCTATTCTCTTGTTGTGATTTTTGTAGTAGAGCACTATGTGCTCTCTTTTTAAATTAGGCCTGTCCCCAAAAGTACAATTTTGTACTTTTTTGCAGTGTCCCTAAAAGTATCAAAAAAGAGCAATCGTTTGATTGCTCTTTTATTTTTATTCTGCATCAGGTGGTGTATCATCAGTTGAAGTAGCTTTCTCTGATTCCTCTTTTGCTTTTTCTTCCATTGCAAGATTAACTAAATTAGATATATCAGTTTGATCTTTGTTCTCTTCTTCTTTTTCTTCATCAGTTTCATCTTGAACTTTTTCGATTGAAACAACTTTTCCGCCATCGTTAGTTCTCATAAGTGTAACACCTTGTGTATTTCTTCCAAGAACACTTACATCTTTTGCTTTAATTCTAATGATTGTACCTTTATCATTTATCATCATTACATCATCTTCATCATTAACAATTCTTACACCTGCGATGTCACCTGTCTTTGAAGTAATCTTATAAGTTAATACTCCTTTGCCTGCTCTTGATTGAACTCTGTACTCTGATAATTCTGTTCTCTTTCCAAATCCATTTTCAGTAATTGCTAATAATGTATCTGTATTTTGATCTTTAATTGTTTCCATTCCAACAACTGCATCATCAGTATTAAGCTTAATACCTGTAACACCTTGACCAGTTCTTCCTATAACTCTAACATCTTGTTCTTCAAATGTAATAGATAAACCTTTTCTTGTAACAAGTACGATATTATTTTTTCCATCACTTAATCTTACATCAATTAATTCATCATTATCTCTTAATGTTATAGAAATTAATCCGGTCTTTCTTGCTGAATCAAATTCTTTGATTGGAGATTTTTTAATCATACCATTTTTTGTAGCCATTAATAAGAATAATTCTTCATTAAATTGTGAGATCTTAATTGGAATAACTGCGTTGATTTTTTCACCCGGATTTAATTGTAGTAAATTAACAACTGCCATACCCTTTGCAACTCTTGAAGCTTCTGGTACTTCAAAACCTCTTAAATAGAATAATCTTCCAAGGTTTGTAAAGAATAATACTAAATCATGTGTTGAAGCACTAAAGATTTGTTTTACGAAATCTTCTTCTCTTGTTGTTAATCCTGATATTCCTTTTCCTCCTCTCTTTTGACTTTTATATGTATCAAGAGGTACACGTTTTATATAACCAAAGTGTGTTAATGAAATAATTACATTTTCTTCTTTGATTAAATCTTCTTCTACGAACTCATCTTCAGAAGCAACAATTTTGGTTCTTCTATCATCACCATATTTTTCAATCATTTCTTTGCTTTCTTCTTTGATGATATCAAATACTAATCTTTCACTTGCAAGAATTTCTCTTAAGTGAGCAATTAATTCCATTAATTGTTTATATTCTTCTTCGATTTTTTCGCGTTGCAATCCTGATAAAGTTTTTAATCTCATATCAAGAATAGCTTGTGCTTGTATATCGTCAAGACCAAATCTTGCCATTAATCTTTCTTTAGGATCATCATATGAACCTCTAATAATTTTGATAACTTCATCGATGTTATCAATAGCAATTTTTAATCCTTCTAATATATGTGCTCTTGCTAATGCTTTGTCTAAGTCAAATTGAGTTCTTCTTAAAATAACTGTTTTTCTATGTTCAATATAATGTTCAAGAATTTGTCTTAATGTTAAAATCTTAGGTTCTCCATTAACTAAAGCTAACATGATAGCACCAAAAGATGTTTGCATATCAGTATATTTATAAAGCCTGTTTAAAATAACTTTAGCATTTGCATCTCTCTTAAGTTCAATAACAACTCTAACTTTCTCTTCCCTATCAGATTCATCTCTAACTTCAGAAATACCTTCGATTTTTTTATCACGAGCAAGCTGGTTTATTGCAACTATTAATTGAGCTTTGTTAACTTGATAAGGTAAAGAATGAACAACGATTTTTTGTCTGTTTCCTGACATCTCTTCAACTTCAGCTTCAGCTCTCATGATGATTTTTCCACGGCCTTTTAAGTATGTATCGCGTATTCCCTCTCTTCCAAGAATTGTGGCTCCAGTTGGGAAATCAGGTCCTTTAATAATTTTTAATAAATCTTCATCTTTAACATCATCTTCATCTAATAATTTAATTACACCATTTAAAACTTCTGTTAAATTATGTGGTGGGATATTAGTCGCCATACCAACAGCAATTCCTGAAGATCCATTAACTAAAAGTGCTGGAACCTTTGCAGGTAAAACTGTAGGCTCTTGTCTAATTCCATCAAAGTTTGGTTGAAAATCTACTGTGTTTTTATCGATATCTTCAAGCATAGTTTCAGATAATCTTGTCATTCTTGCTTCAGTGTAACGATAAGCAGCTGCACCATCACCATCAATAGAACCAAAGTTTCCATGTCCATCAATTAATGGATATCTCATTGAGAAGTCTTGAGCAAGTCTAACCATTGCATCATAAACAGAACTATCACCGTGTGGATGATATCTACCTAAAACGTCTCCAACTGTTGTTGCAGATTTTCTGTATGGTTTATCATGTGTTAAACCATCTTCATACATGGTGTATAAAATTCTTCTATGAACAGGCTTTAAACCATCTTTAACATCTGGTAAAGCACGTTGAACAATAACACTCATGGCATAATCAATATATGCTGTTTTCATTTCGTCAACAATTTCTCTATCGATAATTGTTCCATCGCCAAATTCTTCTTGATTTTTGTCTTTTTTGTCCATGATAAAAATATATAATTTCCTTTCTAAATTCTTTGATTATTATATATAAAACAACTTAAAAAATCAAGTAAAATGGCTTGTTTTAATATATTAAACAAGCATATTTGCAAGCTCAATTTGGTCTTCCGAAATATCAAAATTTTGACCATTATTTTTAATTAATAAATGTAGGTTTTCAATCCTTCTTGCTTCTTTTAGAATGTTTTCAATTGGCAAAATTTCTTTTAATGATTTCTTCATTTTATTATATTCTTTTTCCATTCCTTCAAAATTATGTTCATTATAATAATTATTCCATTGTGATTCATATTTTTCTAATTTTACTAATTCATTAATTTCAGATTTAAATTCAAAATCAATACTACTTTCTACTGATTTTAAAATAGATTTATTTCCATTTTTTAAATTCTTTGCTATATCTTTATTAATTAAACCATTTTCTTTAGCAACATCAATAGAAAAATCTAACAACTCAGATGTAGAATCTAAAATACCTCCTTTTTTAATTACATCTTTTGCTTGATTAATGTTTTCAAAATTTCCTGTAACAATTCCTTTTACTGCTTTGCCAAAATCAACAACATTATCAATTACAGTATGAATTCCATCTTTAAAACCACTTTTTAAAATTGCATCTTTAATACTTATTACATGATCTTCAACAAAGTCAGGAAGCAATGATCTTATTCCAACATCTACTCCCAAATTAATTACTCTACCTAAAGTAGTTTCTAAAAATGATTTTTGATCAGGAACATTAATCATGTCATTTGCAACTTCAACACTATTAGCAACAACAAGGTCATTTGTATTTATATTTGATAATTGATTATCAACTTCATTTGTAATTTCATTAACTAAATCCATTTAAACTCCTTTCTTGGAAAACACATCCCAATTTTTTTATAATTAGCTATTTAATAATTCATTAATTTGTTTTTTCGAAAGAATATTTTGATTAAATTTTGAAGAATAATTTTTGATTTTTAAAATATTAAAATTTTTATACAACTTCTTTAAAATACTTTTTGAAATCATCGACTTATTTCTCCAATTATACTTATTAAAAATCAAATTAATCTGATTT
>JAEEGL013574028.1_pt1 | contig 17618 bp, 14 predicted proteins | sample 9134231 | NCBI WGS metagenome assembly JAEEGL01 (sample SAMN16246548, study PRJNA631951) | gut metagenome | biome: gut microbiome; feature: rumen; material: fiber-attached | host: Bos | place: Iran: Karaj | collected 2018-10 | reverse complement strand
TTCCATAATAGCAGCTTGATTACCACATCTATAACAATAATTAGGAGCAGAAAAAATAGTACAAACCAAATTATCATGACTCCAATTAAAACCTTTCATAACTAATTGATGAGCTCTATTAACCATCATTAAATTATTTCTCTCAGTAAATTTCTGACTAACATCAGCACCAAAAATATACCCAGCACCTCTTGGACTAACACCCCAACCACTTCTATCTTCAGGATCACTCCATAATAAATCACACATAGCACCAGATGAAGGTACATCTCTTTTTCTATCAAGTTTCCTAATTTCATCAATTGTTTGAATATCTGGACTTAATCCTCCATGTAAACAAAGGATTTTATTATCAATTATAGCACTTAATGGTAAATAATTAAATAATTCTGTAAACATTTTCCATACATTAGCATTACCAAATTTTTGTAAACATTCATCGTAAAAACCATATAATTGTGTAATTTCTGTTGATTCATGATTTCCTCTTGTTAAATATATTCTTGTTGGGTATCTTATTTTTAAATAGAGAAGAAGACATAATGTTTCTACTGAATTGTTACCACGATCTACGTAATCACCCATAAATAAGTAGTTTGTGTCAGGGCAGGTTCCTCCTATTTTAAATAATTCTAGTAAATCATGATATTGACCATGAATGTCACCACATATTGTTATTGGAGCGTGAACTAATACTACATTATCTTCTTTTGATAATACTTCTTTTGCTTTTGAGACTATTGCTTTTATTTCTGGCTCTGTTATTGTTATCTCATTGTAACAACGATCTATTTGTTTGTCTAATTCAAAACGCTCAAGTTGAGATAGTTTTGACATTTTTTTTTTTTTTATATTTTTTTTTTTGGTATATGGGTTTTTTTATTTTTTTTATTTTATTGCATTATTATTTTATTTTTATTTTAATACATTGTTTTATTTATTTTTTATAGTTATATTAATATAATATATTATACAAGTTTGTTTATATGGAAAAATTTAATTTTTTTCTAATAATTGAATATATTCTTTATTTCAAATATATACTTTTCTAAAGAGAATTATTATAAAAATATAATTTACCAAATATTTTAATTTTTTAAAAACCATAATTTATAATAAAGATATACATTAATAAAGAACCATTAAAAATACATTTAAAAAATCAAAATATCAAAAGAATTAATATTATACAATACTAATTGTTGAATCTAAACATTGCCAAGGATTAAAACCTTTAACATTTCTAACATTTTCATCAGCTCCTCTTTTAATTAACATATCAGCAATTTCAAAATTATGATAAACTAAAGCATAATGTAAAGGATAATTTCCTTTATTCTAATAAAAATTAAAAAAAATATATTTTTACATTTGAAATGTTTGGATCTGCACCAGAATTAAGTAAATAATTAGTAATTTGAAAACAATTTGATTGAACTGATAAAGATAATAATGTATTTCCGTGTTTATCACTTAAATTTGGTGAAATTGAATATTTTTCAAACATTAATTTAAATTCATAAAAATTTAAATCATGAATGAAATATACTAATTTTTCTAATTCATTTTTCAATTTTGATTCTATTTGAGATTTTATTTCTCTTGTTCTTAAAATTATGTGATCTTTATTATCAATTAATGATTCATTTTTTTTGTATACATTATTTTTTTTCATATCAAGAGTTATTGAATTTGGTATTTTAAATATTGAAGAATGTTTTTTTCTTTCTCTTTTTTCTATATTTTGTATTATTGTTTCTCTGTTATAAAATTGTTTTGGAAAATAAATTGTTTTTCTTTTTTCTACAATTGTTGATATTTTATTTGTTTGTTTGTTTTGTCTATCTTTCCTTGTTTTATGATTCATTATTAAAAATTTTCTGAAGATTAAATTTATATTTAATAATTCTTTTGTTTTTTTTATTAAACGATCATTTAAGAGAAAATTGTTAATGAATTGTAATGATGTTAATGTTAGTCTTACTATATTTAAATGATTTGAATTTTTTTTTATTATTGAATCTAATTTTATAGGAATTTCTTTTTTTTTTTCTAAATTTTCTAATTGAAAATTATCAAATATATTTGAATTATTTCCAATTTCTAATAAAGATGATATATTTTTTGGTGTTAAATTTATTTTGAAATTATCTCTTGAAAGTTTATATGCATATTTTAAATGAACAATATTTTTCATTATTTTATGTTGATCTTTTTTCATTGATTTAATGATATAATATTTTGTAACATTTTTAAGTAATTTTCTTTCTTTTAGATTTATTAATATTTCTTTTTTAAGTTTATTAAAATTTGTTTTTCCATATTTTTTTTCATGATGAATATTTTTAAGAAACTTTTCTATTTTACTTGTACATAAATTAATCATTGAACTTTTATATTTTTCTGCTTTATTAAAACTATTTTTATCTTTATCAACTGCAAAAAAAGAAATAAATTTATTTTTTTGCTTTAATATTTCTTTTTCTTTTAAAATATTTTTTTCAATTAAATCATGACAAATTTCTTTTAATTTCAAATTCTTTTCATTTCTTTGATTATCACTCGAGCAACTATCATAATAATAATTTTTATTATTTAATACTTTTTTTAAATCAATTAAATGTTTATATGAATTTTTTTTATGAATGAATGCAGAATTTAATCTAATTTTTAATGATTTATTTAATATAACATTATTAACAAAAAAAGAATTTCTTTTTCCTCTTAAATTATCATTCTTAACATTTCCATAATCTTTATTAGAATTTAACGAATTATTTGTATTATTCATATTACATAAATTACTATTTATAATATCACTTAAATTAATATTTTTTGGATTTTCTGAAATATTTGATAATTGTTTCTTTAAAAATCGTTTTTTATTCCTTTCAGGAGAATTTTGAAAAGTAGATTCAATTGTATCTTGTGCTTTATCAGTTTCACTTGTAGAAATAAATGTATTTAAAGTTCCTTTTCTAATTGTTTTATTTCTCTTAATATTAACTTCTTCTGATAAATTTAAAGGAAATGATAAATCTCTTTTATGTTGAAAAGATGATGAAAATGGTCTATTTGATATATTTGTTTTTATTAATGATGAATTATTATAAGAATTTGATAATGAATTTGTTATTAATATTCCAATTGGTTTTTCTTTATTTGTAAATACATTTGATAATGTTCCTTTATAATTTCTTCCTTGATATAATGTGTTTAAAAAATTTAATTTTAAATTACTTTTATTTGATGACGTTTTTCTTTTTTTATATGAATTAATTCTTCTAAAGATTGGTTCTTCTATGTTTAAAATTATTTTTGAATTGTGATTTGATATTGAATTTTGTTCAATACTGTTTTTATTATTATTTATTGTATCTATTTTATCTTTAAAAGAATATTGAAGGTTTGGACTAATGATATTATATTGAATAAACTTACAGTGTTATTGTTTTATTATGCATTTTTTATTATTCAAATTTTATTAAAATATTTTTATCAATTAATAAATAATTTATAATATTCTTTTATTTATTATCTGATATTTTTTAAATGTAATTATGGAAAAAAATAAAAATTTTGGAAATTATATTTTTTATAATATTAAATAAATAAAAATAAAAATAAACTTAATAAACACCATTTACATAATAAGACATTTTCCAGAAAAAACAATTTTATATCATAACTTAAAAATTAACTATTCTAAATTTTATCTTTAAAAAATCAAAAAATAAACAAAAAAACATAAAAAAAAATTCAAAAATAAAAAACAAAAAATTAAATGTCAGAAGAATCAAAATCAACAACAACAACTTTATTAAAAACAGATGAAACATGGACAGGAGTAAAATTACCAAATTACTTAATAGGAAGTCCAGAAATAATAATAAACAAAGTAATAATTCCTCCTAATTCAAAATTAAAATGGCATCATCATGATATAATGAGTTTTGGATATGTTATTGAAGGAGAATTTTATTTAGTAACTAAAGATGGAAAAGAAAGTTTTCATACAAAAGGAAAAGCATTTGCAGAAACAGTTGGTACTATACACAGAGGAGAAAATAGATCTGATAAAATATGTGAATTAATTGTTTTTTATCCTTCTCAAAAAAATATTCCACTTTCTGTTCTTCATCCTGAATGTGAAGATGGAAAATAAAAATATTTTTTTAGAGGTTTTTTTTATAATTTTTTACAAAAAAATTTTTTTATTTTTTTTGAATTGTTTTTTTTTCTTTTTAAATTAAATGAATGATGATGAGTTTGAATTTATAATTACTAAAATTAGTTCTGGAATTGTTATAATTCCTTGTATTTTGTATCTTATTTTAGTTATTTGTAAAAGAAAATGGATTCCTTTAGTTATTATTAATATTAATATTGCTATTAATTCAATTATTTTTGAAATTTGTTATTTTTTTCCTAAAATTTATGAAGTAGATTTTTTTTTTTTGTAAATTAGAAATTTTTTTAACTTGTTATGCAGAAATTTCTATTTTGTTATGGACTACTATTTATTCTATTATTGCTTTTTTATTAATAGCTTTTAATAAATTTTTTGATAAGCATAAATTTTTAGTATATATTATTTCATATATTTTAGGATATTTAATTCCTTTAATATATCCTATTTATGGAGTTTTTAAAAAAAGTTATTCAAAAGATCCTAATTATTTTTATTGTTGGTTTAAAAGTGAAGAACAAAAATTTTATGTTTATATTATTTTTACAATTTTTCTAATTAATATTTTTTTCATAATTACAATATTATTATATATAAAATATCAATTAAATAAAATAATAGTTATAGAAGGAATAGTAAAAAAAAAATTTAAACAATATTTTTCTAAATTTATTATTCTTTTAATAGCTCAAATATTAGTATATCTTCAATTATTATATGATAATAAAGATGCTTTAGGAATAAAATTTGAAAAAGAAAAACAAATTATAGTTATTATTACACATATATTTGCTTCACTTGAAGGAATGATAATTACACTTGCATATTGTTATTCTTATGAAACTTATTCTGATATTAAATTATTATTATGTTGTAAATTTAAAATAGAAAGAGAAATAATAAATAATAATGAATTAAATGATTCTAATCTTAATGATGAAATTGAAGTGGATTAAAAAAATAAAAATTATAAAATATATTTAATTTTAGTTTTTTTAAATATTATTTTAATTATTAATACCTTTCTTTATTTTTTTATTAAATTTAAAAATTCATTATAATTAATTCCACCATCTTTATCACTATCTAATTGTTTAATTAAATCAATAACAGAATTATCAACTTCTTTATCTTGTTTTAAAATATTTAATAAATCTTCTTTAGAAATAATCCCAGAATTATCTTTATCTAAAGCAAGAAAAGCTTCATTTAATTTATCTTTTTGAAAAAAAACACTGTCATCAAGTATTGAAGATAATAATTCAGTATAACTAATTTCTCCATTTTTATCAGTATCAATTTCAGAAAACATTTTTTCAATATCAATATTTTCAATATTCCCTTTATTTATTTTTTTTAAACCTTCTTTAAGTTCTTCTATTGAAATAGTTCCATTATTATTAGTATCAAATTCTTTAAAAATATTTTTCATATTTTTAATTTCTTCATGTGATAATCTTGAAGCAATATACATTCTAATCATTTTTTGAAATTTATTCATATGAACATAATTATTTAAATTATTCAAATTTAATTTTAAAATTTGTTTATCATTATTTTCTTTCAAAGCAATTTTAAACCAAGGATGTTTTAAAATATCATCAGCAGAAATTCTTTCATTTTCTTTAACTAACATTTTTTTAATTAAATCTTTAGCTTCATTAGAAATATCATTAAATTCTTCAGTAAAAGGAATTTTCATTTCTTTAATTTTATTAATAATTTCTTTACGATTTCTTCCTTTAAAAGGAACAGTTCCAACAAGTAAAGAATAAAGTAAAATTCCACAAGACCAAATATCACATTTTTCACTATAATTTCCATCAATAACTTCAGGAGAAGCATAATAAATTGTTCCTATTGAATTATTCATTTTTTGATTTACTCCATTTTTAAAATAAATACTTAAACCAAAATCAATTACTTTAATATTATTATTAAAATCAAGAGTATCATCAATTAAAAGAATATTTTCTGGTTTAATATCTCTATGACAAATATTATGATTATGACAATATGAAATTACTGAAATTACTTGTTTGAAAATTATTGCAATTGCTTCTTCTGTTAATAATTCACCTTTTTCTAATAAATTTATCATTTTCTTATATAATTCACCTCCTTTACAATATTCCATTATAATATAAATTGATGTTTCGTCTTCGTAAGCTTCATATATTTTTGATATATTTGGATGATCTAATTTTGAAAGTAATGTTATTTCTGATTTTAATTTTTCATATTCTTCTTTTGATTTTATGTTAAATTTTGGAATTTTTTTACAAGCATATTTTTGATTTGTTATTTTGTTTTTTACTTTGTATACTACACCAAATGCACCTTGCCCTAATGTTGATTTTTTTTCATATTTTACTGTGAAAGATGATTTTATGAAAGGAATGAAGTTTTCTTTACTGAATTTTATATCTGTCATTTTTTTATTTTTTAGGTTTAATTTTAGGTTTTTTTTTATAATTTATTATTTTCAATATGTTTTTTTATTTTTTTAGTTTTATTTTTTTAAAATAATTTTTAATTACACTATTAAATATTTTACAATTTCTATATCAAAAAAAAAATCTTAACTCTAAATAATATTATCAAATTCTATACATAGATTATATAATTTTTTTAAAAAATAATTTTATTTAATATCAAGTTCTTTAATATAATTATTATTTTTTTTAAAAATATTTGAATAAGTTCCATAATAATTGTGAGGTTTGATTTGTGGATTTATATTATTATTATTTTCAGAAACTGTTGATTTAATTAATAATGTAGATGCTTTTTTTTTCATTAATTGAGCTTCTACTTGCTCTAAAATATTTAAAATATAAATTAAATTCAATCTTTTATTAATTATTTTTATATACCAAACCAAATCTTTTTTATAACTAGAAATTAATGGAAAAATTGTTAATGAAAACTTTTTTTCTATTTCATCTTTGTCTTTAAATCGATTCAATAAACTTAATGAGTTTCTTTTATCATTTAAAGATTTTACATTCTCAATACTTCCTCTATTAACTGAAAATACAGGATTATTTTTTGAACTTAATAATTTATTATTTGTTGAATTTAAAACATTTTTTTCAAAATGTGGTAAATTCTTATCTTTTTTTTTAATTTGATTTTCAATAATAAAATCTTTTATTAATTTTTTATAATACGAATTTTTTGAATTAAAATAATTTAATAAATAAAAAATAAATGAAATTGATGTATAAAAACCTCCAATAGAAGATACATAATGTTGAAATTTTAAATAATTTTTTTTATATTTTATTATTTTTCCACTATTTAAAATTGATAATGAAAAAAATGTATCATCATTTTCTATTAATACAGAATTAATTTGTAAATTATCATATTGATGGAAATTTTTTTTTGAATAATAATGTTGAAAAATTCCAATATCAATATAATATATTATTTTTTTAAATAATAAAAACACTTTTTTAAAAATTTTAATAGAAGTTAATATCCTTTCATTTCTAATATATAAATTTTCTGGATTCTTTTTATTAAAATTATCAATATAATAGTCAATAAATCTTAAATCAAAATAAGCATATTTTAACGTATTATTAATTTCATTTTCAGATAAACAAGTATTATTATTTGTTTCATTTTTACATTTTGAAATATCAATATTATAATAAATAAAATGATTACTTCCATAAATTCCTAATAATGATTGATTACTAAATCTTAATGAAGGACAAAAAAAAGAATCTATATCATTCATTGTTTTAAATACTGAAATATAATTTCCAAAATGTTTATTTATATCACATTTTTCAATTGTTATTGAATCATAATCATATTTTAAAGATGAAGTATTTTTATACCATATTTTAAAAGAAAATTCATATAATCCTTTTTGTTCTAAAGGAATTGAATAATTATCACTTAATCTAAAAAGAAAGGGAAAAGTATTTGAATTTGTCATATTTATTAAATTATCTATTTGAGATGAATTTAATATTGTGAAATCTTCTTTTTTAATAAATCTAAATAAAAAAAATAATGAAATAATAAAAGATATAAATAATGTAATAAATGAAAAAATTCCTCCTATAAATGTTTTATAACCTATATCTCCTTTTTCATTAAAAGTAAAATGTGCTTTATATGAATAAATATCTAAATTTCTAAAAAATTTCATGTTTTATTTAATTACTTTTATTTAGTAGTTTTTAAAAAATAAAAATTTATAATATATAAATATTATTCATAATATATAAAATAACTTTTTAATTTAATATTAATTTATAAAATGAAAAGAAAATTGAAAATGTTTGATATTCATTTTATAATATTTTTATGTAATTTTAATGAGTTATAAATAATAATCATTTTTCTCAATTTTATTAAAAATTATCCAATTAAATAAGAAAAGAAATAAAATGGACAATTCAAATTTTAAAATAAATAATTTTTTTATTATTAAATTAGTTATATCAATAATGAATATTCTACTTTTGAATTATTTTGAATATTTAATTACATGTCTTAATTTTTTAAATAAAAATGAAAACAATTAATTTTAAATTTTCTATTCTTTTCTTATTTTTACATCAATTATATTGTTCAGATTATTTAATTAATAATAATAATAAATATTCATCTTGCTCTGAAAAAGATTCATCAAAACCTTATTTATATGAAACCAAAAATGAATGTTATAATGAATGTCCTGAAAATACTTTTTTATTATTAGATAAAAAATTATGTGTTGATGATTGCTCATCGTATTCTTTAATATATAAAAATGAAGATACAAGTAAAAAATGTGTTATATCAAAATCATGTAATAATTATTGTGAAAATGATAGCATTTGTATTTTAAATGGATATAATATTTCATGTATTTGTAATGGTAATTTCACAGGAATTTCATGTAATATTATATTAAATGAAAGTAATATGGAAATGGAATTAATAACCTCTTCAAATATTATTAAAAATATAATAGAAAAAGAAAATGAAGATACAATAGAAAATATATTAAATAAAATTGATGCCGTTAAACAAATTGGATTACTTTTAAAAGATTCTAAAAAAATTGATAAAACAAAAAATATATTTAAAACACTTCACGAAAAAATAGAAAATGAATTATCTCTTATAAATTATTTAGTATTAGAAACTTATAGTCAAAAAAATTATCCATTGAGTGACAATTTTATATATTTAATAGGATTATCAATTTTTTATAATGTCAATAAATTATTTTCATTAAAAAATATTCGTCAATTAGATGAAACAGAAAATGAAAAAAATCTTAAATCACTAATTTCATCAACTTTTGAATATTATTCAAAAATAATAGAAGATGGGACTGAATTTTTAGAAGATAATGAACCTTTTTATAATTTCTCTACTGGATATGAAGATATGTTAAATATAATAATAGTATCAAATATTCAAAATAATTATTTGAAATATGTTTATTTTTGTAAAGAAAATAATCTTCCTTATATTTCAATTCCTTATTCTGAATTAATTGAAAATGAAGAATGTACTGAAATATATATACAATTAACTTTTAGTTCTGATGTACTTCTTTCTTTAGGTTATGAATCACCATCAAAAAAAGTTGCTATTCGTAGATTCTCAATATCAAGAAAAAATGAACAAATTAATATAAAAAAAATTTCTTCACAAAATTTAGTGGTGAATCTTCCATTAAATACAGAGTCAAATTCCAAATTTAATTTAAATTTATTTAAATATTTTGCTAATAAAGGAATAAATATTTATAATAAAAATGATGAATCATTTCAAGATAGATGTTTTAGAAATGATAAATTAAAAATTGATTATCCTCAAAAATTTAGAAGAGAAAGTTTATATCAAAATTATACAATAACAGGAACAACTTCAAATTGTTTTTATTTAGAATATGATAAAACTTCAGAATATATTCAAATGTATTGTACTGATATTGAAGATGTTGGTTATTATTTATTAAAAGATGAATTTACTAAAAAAGAAATTAATCAAAGTAAAAGACTTCCTTTTAGATGTGCTAATGAATTTAAAAATTACAAAAAAAATTTAGCTTTATGGATTTTTACAGGGATTTCATTTTTATTAATAGTAAGTGAAATATTCTCTTTTGCTAATTCAGAATTTGATTATGATGATTTAAGTAATTCATTAAAAAATGATAAAATATTAAATGAAGATTTCATAAAAATTCCTGATAAAAGTTTTCAAAATAAAATTGAAGGTTTAGAACAAAATAATATAAATAAAATTGAAGATAATTTATTAAAAGAAAGTTGTTGTAAAATATTTTGTGATAATTTTTCTTATGTTCATCCTTTATTTTGTCTTTTTAAAATTTCTTTAATTCAACCAAAAATGATAAATTTTGCTATTTTTTTTAATTCTTTAGTTAATTTATTAGGATGGAATGCATTTTTTTATACTGAAAAAATGTTTGAAAGAAGAATAATAAAAAAACATAGAAATAATTTTTTTTATCCAATGAAATATGAATTTGATAAAATTATTTGTTCAATAACAACAACAGTTGGAATTAATCTTGTAATAAGATTAATTACTTTAACTTCTTATTTAGAAAAAACTAATATTGAACAAAAAATGAGAGATAAAACAGAAGAAGAAAAAATGCATATTGCAAAAGAATATAAAAGTTCAATTTTAATTAGAAATATTATTGGAATTATTTTAGTTTTTGCATTACTTTGTTTTTTTTTTTATTATTGTGTTATTTTTTGTTATATATATGTTAATACTCAAAAAAGTTGGTTGTTTTCTGCACTTTGGTCTATTATTTGGAATTGGGTTATTTTTTCTCCTATTTTAATTATTTTTATTTCTTTATGTGAAAAAAGTGGAAGTGATGCTTGTGCACATTATATGAAACAATTATTCCTTTTTTAGTTATTATTTTATTATTTTTTTTATTTCTTTTTTTTTAAATTAACAAATTTCTGATTATAGATTATATGAAAAACTTTATATATTAATTATTTTTTATATTAAAATATTCCTTTTTGTAATATTATATCATAATATTAAATAAAGTAATAAAATAATTTCAAGTTTGTAGAAATATATCTTTTTTTATTTATTATGACATTGAGTTTTAATATTGATTTATTATATTTGAAATATTTATTAAAAAGATTTTTATATTATTTATTCTTGTATTTTAATAAACATGTTATTATCATATTTTTATTTTTAAATACTATTTTAATAACATATAAAGAAGAAAATTTTATGAATAGATTAAAATTTAAATTTGCAAAAAAAAATTTATTTAAAAAAATTAATATATCATAATTATTATTTACAATCACTTACATCTAAAGAATTTATTGTATTACTTGAAATATAATTTTTATTATTATCTTTAATTGACAAATTACTCTTATTTACATTTTTCTCATTTGATATTAATTCCTTTAATTTAGAAAGTTCTTTTAGTTTTTCTTCAAACAAATTTTTAATATCATTTAATTCTTTATTTAATTTAATATTCTCTTTCTTTAATAAATCAATTTCATTTTGATGATTTTTATTTATACTATTAGAAATATCATGCTTTAATTTTTCACTTTTTTCTTTTTCAACAGAAGATTTTAAATTAGATTTCGACAAATTATTTAATCTCATATTAATATACTTTTGTAAAGTCATATTAATATGAAAAGTATTTAAAGTAAAATGATTTTTACTTGAAGGTGACATAAAACCTTTAATTTTAGCTTCATTTTTTTTTCTTTTAATAACACTATTTGATTTTTTCATAATTTAAAAAAAACATTTTAAAAAAAATGATAAAAAAAATTAAATTTTATTTTATTAAAAAATTTATTTTAAAGATCACTTTTACTATCATCTTTCTTATCAACATGAATAGGAAAAGTAGAATGTTTTTTAACAAATTTTAAAATATTATCATAAGTTCTTTCTTCTTCATCAGGAAAGATAATAAAATCACTTTCATTTTTTTTATTTCCAGGAACAAAAAGTAAAGAAGGATAACCAATAACATTAAATTCTTCAAATTCATTTTTTGTACCATCACTTTCAGCAATAACTAAATTTTTATTATTTTTTAAATCTTCGGCTAATTTTTTATAAATTGGTTCTAATTCTTGACAATGACTACACCAAGGAGCATAAATTTTAATTAAAAAATCTTTTGTACTATTCATAACATCTTTTTTAAAAGATTTACCAACAATATAATAAATTGTTCCATTATTTTCTTTTGGTTCTTCTTCAGATTTTAATTCTGGCTTTAAACCACCTTTTGAATATTCTAATACGAAATTTATTATATTTTCTTCATTTATTTCTTTTTTTAAAGAATATTTTCTTACTCTAAACTCATGTGAATGTATTATTTTTACACAAGGTAAATCAGAATCTTTTACTCCAATAAAATCAGAAATTCTTTTTTCTTCTCCTTCTTTATTATTTAATAATACTATTTTAACATAAGGAAAAATTCGAGGTTGAATTTTATTTAATAATTCCTCATAATCATCATATTTTTTATCTTCTGGATCTGCAAAGAAAAAAAGTGATGGTTTACTTTTTTGAAATACTATTTTTATTCCTTTTTCATCCCAAGAATAAATTTTTGGTCCTCCATATAAATCAATAAAATCATTTATTTCTTCTTCATTTATATCATTTTTAAATTCAATTCTTTTATTATCTTCATTTGATTTAATAATAACAATTTGATCTTTTTTACCATTTAATTTATTTATAACATCTTCATTTTCAATATGAACAAAAGGAATATCTCTATTTAATCTTGCAGAAGATTCAAATTCCATTATTGAATCTTCATCATTTCCAAAATAAACAATTGTTATTTCATTTTCTTTAAAAAATTTCTCAGCTTCTTCTTTATTATTAATTACTTTTAAAGCAGGAGCTGAATATTGTCTCATAAAATCAATAACTGATTCTTCATTTCTTTCACCTTCATATGAATATTCTCTTTTTTTAATAAAAACTTTTATTGTTGGGTAACTTTCAATTTGATATTGTGTTGCTAAATTTTTGTTTGATTCTGCATCAACTTTAGCTAAAAATATATTTTCTTTTTGTAATGATGATGCTGCCTTTTCATATTCTGGATGAAATTTTTTACAATGTCCACACCATGGTGCGTAAAATAATACCATTAGGTTTTGAAATTCATCTAAGGCTTTTCTAAATGTTGAATCGGTTAATACTATTACATTGTTTTCTTTTGGGTATTTTGCACTTGTTGAAAGAGATATTAGGAGTAGGAATAATATTTTTGACATTTTTTTAAATTTGTTTTTAAATGTTTTTTATTTTTTTATTGTGAAAAATATTAAAAATTCTAGAATGTTATTTAATGTTTTTTTTATTTATTAATATAGAAATAAGGATATATTAATTAATAATTTAATATAATATATTATTAATTAAACAATTATTATTATTATATTATATTTAATAATCAAAATAAATTATAATTTAATAATTCAACATAATTAATAATGCTTAATAATTAAAAAAAAATAATATACAAATTTGAAATAAATAAACTAAGATTCCAAATAAATAAAATATAAAAGATTAAATTAAAAATCAATTTTCAACACAATCCAAATTTTTAAATACATTAACAAACTCAATACTAGGTTTAACAATCCATTGTTTAACTCCAAAAAATCCATTATTTTCCAAAAAACAAATATGAGAACCTAACTTAGTAGTAACAAGAACAATAAAATCATTTAATAAAATATCATCATAAGGAATACCATATTTACAAGTAATTTGATCATCCAAAGCATTAATACATAAAAGTGGAATATTAATATTTTTAATACTATTAAAACAACTAACATTTCTATAATATTCAGAAGGAGTTTTAAAACCAAAAATTTTAGCAGTATAATATCTATCAAATTCATTTAATGATAATGTATTTTCAATTAAATCTGATTTTTCTTTTATAAAATCATATTTTAATAAATTATTTTTTGTTTCTTTATAAACTCTTTGAAGAAATGATAATAATATTCTATCATAAAATTTATCTTGAGAGTATCTTGTACAAGGAATAAAATCAAATGGATTTGATATTGAAACTGCAGCTGAAATTTTTTTATTTTTATAATTTTTCTCACCTAAATATTTAACTAATTGATTTGATCCATAAGAAAAACCAATTGCATAAATTTTAATATTATTTCCAAATTTATTTCTAATACTATCAATTGCAAAATCAATATCTTCAATTAAAAAAAATTGAGGTTTATTATTTGGTAAAGAAAATTTATTAGTTAAAAGTCTCATTTGATAAATAACAACATTAAATCCATTTTTAATTGCAGAATCAGTAATATTCATAACATAAGCATCATTCACTCCTCCAGTTAATCCTGGAAATATTATAAATATTGGTTTATTTTTTGTTTCTATTCCTTCATATTCTATCCAATCTAATACTATTCCTTCATTTCCTATATATTCTCTATTTACTTTTATTTTTTCTTTTGGTTTTATTATTGAACGGGATAAATTTATTAATTGAAGTGGGTTTATTGGAAAAAAAAAAGGTGGTTTGTAATTTTTTGATATTATTGATGGACATTTTTCTAAAGATGAAACTATTAATTGGTTTTTTTTGGAAAAATATATTTCTGTTTCTGAAGTTAATCTATAATATATACATAGGATTAAATATCCTATTATTATTTGGATAAGAGATATATATTTAAAAATGTATAAAAATAAAATGATAAATATAATATAAAATTGATTGAAAAAAAGAATGAATAAATTGTTCTTATCCATTAAAATTAATAAAAAAATTATTTAATTACAAATTTTATATTATAGAATTTATTATTCCACCTTTATTAAAAAAAAATTAATTTAAAAAAAAAATTTAATTAATAATATAATATTTCCATATGGAAAACACAGATTTTTTTTCATCACATAACCATCCAATTGAAAAATCAGAAATAAAAGAAAAAGAATGTAACTTATGTTTAGAAAAAATAAATGGAGAAGGATATTCATGTATAAAATGTAATTTAAATATATGTAAACCATGTTCAGAAAAATTATTAAAATTACCATCATTTAATCCAAAAATTCATAAAGATAAATTAGAAATGCAAAAAAGAGCTTATTGGAGATGTGATTTTTGTTGTAAAGTATATCATAGACAAATTTCAATGTATTGTGAAGATTGTGATTTTGATTGTTGTATTGAATGTTATTCTAAAGGAGATAAACCTCTTTTAATTTATCATGATTTTGATATTTTAAATTCTACTTTATTAAAAAAAATTGAAAATAAAGAAATTGAAATTAATTGTTCTTTAATTTTAAATAATGGTGATATTTTAATTGGTTTTGAAAATGGAGAAATTGATGTTATTGATAAAGAAATATTAAAAGAAAAATTAATTATTAAAGAATATTCTAAAGGTATTTTAGATATGATTCAAAATAAAAATGGAAAAATTTTTATTTCTGGTAAAGATAAAGTTATTAAAGTTATTTTATTTAATGAAAATTGTACAAAATATATTGTTGAAGAATATTTTCAATGTGATAATGTTATTAAAAAAATATTTATTTATGAAGAAAATTTATTATTTTTATCTGAAGAAAAATCAATTGAATTATATCAAAAAAATGAAGAAAATATTTATGTGAAAATAAAAGATCTTAAAGATAATATTGATTCAATGATTATATATAATTCAAAAATATATTTTACTTGTTTTGAAGAAAAAATTGTAAAAATAATTGATATAAATTCTTTTGAGACTTTAAAAATAATAAGTGAAATAAATATTTCAAAAGAATCAAATTGTTTATTTTTATTAGATGATAATTTAATAATAGGAGGAGATAATTTATATTTAATTAATTTAGAAAATATAAATAAAAAAGATAAAGTTGATTTTCAAGAAAAAATAAAAATAATTTTAATAACAAAATTAAAGGATAATTCATTAATTTTTGCAATAAACAATAATAATAGATATGATATTGAACAATGGAAATTAAATAAAGATAAAATATATGAAAAATATGGAATTAAAAAACAAATACATGATAAAGAAATAACTTCAATAATTCAATTAAATGATGGGTCATTATTAACAACTTCAAAAGATTATTCAATTAAAATATGGATTTAAAAATATAATATATTAAAAATATAATAATATTTTTTTTATTTTAATTAATTTTAATTTCAAATAATACTTTTGAAGTAGCAAAAGAACATTTTATATCATTATTTAATGAATATTTTTCAAATGAAATAAATTATAATATATATCAAAAAATTAAAATAGATAATTCATTAAAAGAATTTCATTCATTATGTGAAGAAATAAAATGTAAAAAATGTTATTATATACCATTATTTCCTATAATATGTAGTAATTGTAAAAAAGTATTTTGTCAAAATTGTTTTGAAAAAAGTGTGAAAAATACGAAACAATGTCCTAATAATTGTGAAAATCCATCTAAAGAAAAATTAAATAGAATTTTATCTAATTTTATTAATAAATTTAAATTTCTTTGTATTCATAAAGAATGTGGAAAAATAATAACATATAAAGAATATTTAGAACATATTACAATTTGTTCATATAAAAAATTTCAATGTAAATATAAGAATTGTAAATTTATAGGAGGATTTGAAGAATGTTTAAATCATAGTTTAAAATGTGGACTTGAATTAAAACAATGTGAATTTTGTAATAAATCTTTTTTTGCTTATCTTTTAGATAAACATATAAAAAAATGTGAATTTACTAAATGTAAATATTGTTCTATACAAATTAAAAAAAATGATTTAGATGAACATATAAAAAATATTTGTCCTATGGTAGATGAAATTTGTAATGAATGTAATAAAAGTATGAAAAGGATTGATTTAAAAAAAAATCATACTAAAGAAAATTGTCTTCAAAATCAAGTTGAGGAATTAAAAAAAATAATTGATGAGAAAAATAAAAAAATATCAGAACTTGAATTAGAAAATTCAATTTTAAAACAAAAATCTAATTAATTTATATAATATATGTACATTTAACTTATTATTTTTTATTAATATATTAATTATATATTTAAAATATTTTTCAAGTAATTAATAAAATATATGAACAAAATTAATAAAATAGATAATATTTAAAAAACAAGTTATATTTATTGTAATGTTGATTAAATAAAAATTATTTTAATTCAATAAATTATTCTATACTAAAAATAATAATTTATTTTTTGATTATTTAAATCATATAAATTATTTGGGGATTGGGGATTGGGGATTGGGGATTGGGGATTGGGGATTGGGCCCAATCCCCAATCCCCAATCCCCAAATAATTTATATTTATTTTTTTTATTTAT
>JAEEGL013372352.1_pt1 | contig 17618 bp, 12 predicted proteins | sample 9134231 | NCBI WGS metagenome assembly JAEEGL01 (sample SAMN16246548, study PRJNA631951) | gut metagenome | biome: gut microbiome; feature: rumen; material: fiber-attached | host: Bos | place: Iran: Karaj | collected 2018-10 | reverse complement strand
CCCACCGTCCCCCACGCGAGCATCTGGAACGCCGTCCAGGGTCCCTGCCCGAAAAAGAAGTTGGAGAGCAGCGCCGTCGCCGCCCCCGTAATGAATCCGGCGAGCGGTCCGAAGGATAGCCCGGTCAGGATCACGACGGCGGAGACCGGTTTGAAACCGGGGAGCGGAGCGAAGATGACCCGCCCGATAACCGAGATCCCGGTCATAACGGCGATCGCCGCCAGTTCGCGGGCGCCGCTCCGCCGCCATTCGAACGCGATCAGGGCGGGGAGGGTCAGAAGGAACGCGAGCAGAGGGAAAGCGAGCCGGTACTGTCCCCGGAACCACAAAAAGACGTCGAAAAGGACGAGAACCCCCCCGAAAGCGAGCAGGAAGACGCGGGTGCGGTAACTTGTCACGGCGTACCTCCTTCCGCTTCGCGGAGCGCTGCGACCGCTTCGTCGGCGGTGAGGCAGACGCGGGTCAGATCGCGGGTCAGGCGCACCGCCTGCGTGGTATAGAAACGGTTGCCCGAGAAGAATCGGAACGTGTCGGCGGGGGAGGTCAGGGTCGCGTTGAAGAAGGCGGCGGCGCGGTCGGCGGTCTCCGCCGCGAAGGTGAGATCGTGGGTCGCGACAACGATCCCGCAGCCCCCCTTCGCCAGTTCGCGAAGCAGGGCGGAAAGTTCGGTTTTCGCCACGGGATCCAGCCCCGCCGTCGGCTCGTCGAGGAGCAGGACGCGGGGGGAGAGGAGAAGCAGTTTGGCGATCGCGAGCCGGGTCTGTTCCCCGCCGCTGAGGTCGTAGGGATGCGCGTCAAGAAGCCCGCCGAGCGAGAGCCGTGCGACGAGTTTTTCGGTTTTCGCGGCGCCGTCGGGTTTCCCGCCCGTCATCTCGTCGAGCTCCTCGCGGACGGTGTCGGACGCGAACAGGAGCGCGGGTTCCTGCGGCAGATAGGCGATCGCGTTTCCGCCCGCCTTCGGAAGTCCCTTTTTCCCATCGTAGCGGATGGTCCCGGCGACGGGGCGGAGGATGCCGGCGAGCAGTTTTAAAAGCGTGGTCTTCCCCGCTCCGTTCGGTCCGAGCACCGCGAGGATCTCGCCCGAAGAGAGCGAACAGGACAGGTTCGCGACCACGTCGGGATCGTTCCGTCCGTAGCGGAACCAGAGGTCGCGGGCGGACAGCAGTTCTTCTTTTCCGGTCTCTGCGTCACCCTTTTCGGGGACGGGTTCGGGTGTCGCGCGGGTCGTTTCTTTCAGCCAAGCGCGCCCCTCGCGCACCGAGAGCGGGGGCTCGCCTGCACCGCCCGAAAGCAGCCAGATCCGGGGGACCGTCGGAACGAAGGGGACGGCGCCGTTTTTCGCCTGCCGGACGAAATCCCGCGGGGGGAGGATCGACTTGAACGAGCCGTTTTCCATCATCGCGACGCGGTCGACCGCGGGAAAGAGCTCCTCCGTATCGTGGCAGACGAGGATCACGGTCACGCCCGCCTCCTCGTTGATCCGTCTGACCGCCGAGAGAAAACGGAGTTTCGCCGGGGGATCCAGCCGCGCGACCGGTTCGTCGAGCAGGAGAAGGCGCGGACGGAGCGCGAGCGCCGCCGCGAGATTGACGAGTTGTTTTTCGCCGCCCGACAGTTCGGAGATCTTGCGGGACGCGAGGTGCGAGATCCCGAGAAAGCCCGCCGCCTCCGCGACGCGCCCCGCGATAAGCGCCCCCTCGACGCCGGTCGATTCGAGCCCGAACGCGATCTCGGCAAACACCGTGTCCGTGACCGTCTGCCGTTCGGGATCCTGCCCGACGAAGCCGATCAGGGTCGCCGCGTCGCGGGGGGGAAGCTGATCGAGCGGCGTGCCGTCGAGCGTAATGGTCCCCGTCGTTTCCCCGTAGGGAGCGAGGGCGGGTTTCAGCGTACGGAGCAGCGTGGTCTTCCCGCATCCGCTCGGTCCGACGACAAGCAGGAACTCCCCCTCTCCGACCGAGAGATCACACCCGGTGAGAGCGGGGGCGGCGGCGCCGTGATAGGTAAAGGTCAGATCCGAGACCGCAAGATATGCCATTTCAGCGTTTCCTTTCCTTCGAGGATGACGGGCAGCACGGCGATCGCCGTTCCCGCGGCGAAGAAGAGAACGAGCGAAAGATCGGGGATCAGCGCGGAAGAGTCAAGCGGATACCAGTTCCAATCCCCCCTCCCCGAAAACAGAGGGTAGAGCGCCGGGACGAGCAAAAGGACCAAGACGACGGCGAGCACGGCATCGCGGCGGCTCTTCGGCTCGGTCACGGCTCTCGTCGCACCGGGAAGACCGTAGCCCCGCGCCCGCATCCCGTCCGCCCGGTCCATCGATTCCTCGAGCATCAGGGTCATCAGGATCGAGAGGTCGGAGAGCCGCGCCCCGATCTTTCGGATCATCCCTTTTTCCGAGGCGACTCCGAGCGCCCCCCGCGCCTCCGAGATCTCGCGGTAGCGGAGACGGAACCGCGGGAGAAAGCCGATCGCCATCCGGAGCAGCAGCGCGAAACGCGGCAGACGGCGGGCAAAAAGCGAGAGCAGACGGTCCCCCGGCAGCGACCGAGACAGACACGCGCAGAACAGGATCACCGTCAGGATCATCACGCCGGAGGAAAGCCCCGCGAGCCCCGCCTCCAGCGTGACGGGTCTGCCGTTCAGAAAGAACAGGATCTTTGCCCCTCTGTGCACGAGAAACAGGTTGATCGCGGTGACGGTCAGCAGCAGAAGAAGCGCGACCGGGGTCCCTGCGAGCATCCTTTTCGCCCCGATCTGCACGCCCCGGAGCAAAACCGCCGAAACGAACAGGGGGAGCAGCGCGGCGGGATGGGTCGCCGTCATGGTCAAGACAAGGATCGACGAATAGAAGACGAAGACCGTCAGCGGATGCAGTCGGTCGGCGTAGGTCACGGCGGAGCCCTCCTTTCTTTTCGCGTTTCCCGGGGCGGCAATCGACACTCCCCCGCCCGGAGGCGGAGGAGGGGTTTTATTTGAGATAATAGGCGCGGTACCACTCGGCGAAGCGGCGGAGCCCATCCCGGAGAGGAGTGGCGGGACGGAAGCCGGTATCGCGTTCGAGCGGGGTCGTGTCGGCGTAGGTGGTCGGGACGTCGCCCGGCTGCATCGGCACGAGCTGTTTATGCGCCTCAAAATCGTAGTCGGTCGGAAGAACGCCCGCGCGGATCAGTTCCTCCTGTAAGATCGAAACGAAATCGAGCAGGTTTTCGGGGTGGCTGTTCCCGATGTTGTAGAGCCGGACCGGCGGGATCGGAAGCCCGTCCTCCCCGGTCTTCTTCTCGGGGGCGCGCACCGTCACGCGGAGGATCCCCTCGACCACGTCGTCGACGTAGGTGAAGTCGCGCTTGCAGTTCCCGTAATTGAAGATCCTGATGGTCTCGCCTCGTCTCAATTTGTCGGTGAAACCGAAATACGCCATATCCGGGCGCCCCGCGGGTCCGTAGACCGTGAAGAAGCGGAGCCCTGTGGTCGGGATATCGTAGAGTTTCGCGTAGGCGTGGGCGAACAGTTCGTTCGATTTCTTGGTCGCGGCGTAGAGCGACACGGGATCGTCGACCATATCGTCGGTCGAATAGGGCACTTTCTTATTCGAGCCGTAGACCGAGGACGAGGAGGCGTAGACCAGATGCAGGACCGGATAGCGGCGGCACGCCTCGAGGATATTGTAGAAACCGATCACGTTGCTCGAGAGATACGCGTCGGGATGGTCGATCGAGTAGCGAACGCCCGCCTGCGCTGCCAAATTGACGACCACCCCCGGGCGGTATTCCGCGAAAACGTTCCGCACGGCGGAGGCGTCCGAGAGGTCGCCGCGGACGAAGAGCCAGCGGTTTTCCGGACGCCGTTCCGCGGTTTCCGCAAGTTCCCTCAGCCGCGCCTCTTTGAGCGTGACGTCGTAATAATCGTTCAGGTTGTCAAAGCCGATCACCGTGATCCCGCGTTCGCCATCGAGCAGCCGCCGCGCGAAATTCGCGCCGATAAAGCCGGCTGCGCCGGTCACGAGTATCGTTTGCCCGTCAAGTGTGATATTCGGTGCGATCATTGCTCGATCCCCCTGTAATTCTTTTGGACTTCTTCGTAACTCTTGATATCCCCGATATCGTAGCGGCGTCCCGGCATCTCCATCGCGTAGACCGGCGAGACCGACGCGAGCCACGCGATAAAACTGCCCGGCGCGTCGACGCCGCAGCCCGACGCGATCCCCTCCTCCACACGGCGGGCGTCCGCTTTCGTGAAGAAATAGAAGGGCGGGCAGCACCAATGCGACTTCGGCTCTGCGGGCTTCTCGACCATCGAGAGGATCCGGTCGTCCGATCCGACTTCGAGCACGCCGCACTTTTTCAGCCGGTCGATACTCGGCTCAAAGTAGCGGAGGACCGAGGACGCGCCCTTCCCCTTCGCGTAGGCGAGAAAGCGGGCGAGCGAAAAGTCGAGCAGGTTATCCCCCGCGATCACGAGCAGATCGTCGTCGAGCGAGAGCGAACCGATCGCGAACGCGACGTCGCGCACCGCCCCGAGCCGCCCTTCGTTGCTCGTCGTACCGTCGTCGAGAACGGCGATCGAGCCGGATCGGGTCTTCGCCCATTCGGTGAAGATCGGGGCGAATTTACGGTTGGAGATCACGACGTACCGTTCGATCTCCCCGGTTTGATCCAGGTCGTCGAGCAGATGGTCGAGGATGGTCTTCTCCCCCACTTTCAGGAGGGGCTTCGGATAGTTCTCGGTCAGAGGGTACAGCCGGGTGGCGTATCCCGCCGCAAGGACCAGACATTGCATCGGTCGTTCTCCTTTCGTTTTATCAGGGCAGGTAGTCGGCGTTGTAGAGCCGGGCGTCGGTACCGAGCGACGCGAAATCGATCTTTTCCGCCGCGGCTTTGATCGTCACTTCGCTCTCCGCGAGGGTGCAGAACGCCTCGTATTCCTCGTCGCTCACCCCCGATAGGTAGGATTCGCCCTCGGACTGATAAAAAAACGCCCGTTTGACCGTCGCGTACCTGAAACCGATCGGCTTCGCCGCGCGGTCGAACGCTTTTTCGGTGTCGAGTTCGTACTGCAGGAGCCGTTCCCACGTCTTTTCGATCTCGTTTCTCGTCGCCTGATTCAGCGCTCCGTCCTCGTCCTCAAAAGAGGACGCGGCGAAGACGATCCACTTGATCCAGGCGTCCGCCTCGGCGCGGACCTTTTCTGCGCGGGTCGTACCCTCCCCCGCCGACGCGTACCAGTAGGACGGCGTATCCATTACGGCGGGGTCGTTTTTCGACTGCGCGGAGAGATACGCGTACTTATACGCCGAGAGCCAGTAGACGTAGAGATCGCGCCGGACGGTCAGGTTTCCGTAGGAGATCATCACTTTGCCCCGCGAACGGTAGATCCCGAGCGGGACTATGACCGCGGCGAGAATCGCGATCAGAAGCAGCGCGAGCACGGCGACGGTGAAGATCCGGCTTCCCCGTCCCTCCCGCGGCTTTCTTGCGCCGACGTTATCCGTTCTTTCCATCGGTTTCCTCCCCTTCCATCCCCTCGGGATGAAGTTCTTTCTTCTTTTCTTCGTACAGGAGCAGGACGCGCGCCGCGGCTTCCGCGGGTTCTTCGCCGCCCTTCCGTTTCATAAACACGCCGGCGTCGCGCCCGCCGCCGAATCGCAGTCCCGGACGCTCGGAAAACACCAGCGCCCAGACCCCGAGATCGCCCACCCCCGCCGTGACGAAACGGACGTCGGACGGGCGGAACTCGACCCGGACCAGCCCGATCCGTGACGCCGCCGCGCGGAGCAGCGAGAGCCAGAGCAGTCGCCGCGTCTCCTTCGGAGGTTCCCCGAAGCGTTCGCGGAACTCGGACAAAACGTCGTTCAGATCGTCCTCGGTCAGGATCAGCGAGATCTTCTTATACATCTCCATCCGGTGCGCGGAGAGCGGGATATAGGACGACGGGATGTTCGCGGAGTCGGGATACTCGATCTTCGCCTCGCTGACCTCGCGCGTCGCTTTTCCCTGTTCCTCGAGGATCGCCTCGTTCAGCAGGCGGATATAGAGATCGTAACCGACCGAGTCGATATGCCCGTGCTGTTCGGCGCCCAGCAGATTGCCCGCCCCCCTGATCTCGAGGTCGCGGAGGGCGATCTTGAATCCCGCGCCGAACTCGGCGTATTCGCGGATGGCGGAGAGCCGCTTGACCGCGATCTCGGAGAGCGCCTTGCCGGGACGGAAGGTGAAATAGGCGTAGGCGTGACGGCTGCTCCGTCCGACCCGTCCGCGGATCTGGTGGAGCTGCGAGAGCCCCATCCGGTCGGCGTTCTCGATGATGAGCGTGTTGGCGTTGGGGAGGTCGACCCCCGTTTCGATGATGGTGGTGCAGACCAGAACGTCGATCTCGCCCCGGACGAGCGACTGCCAGATGTCCTCCAGTTCGTCCTTCTCCATCCGTCCGTGGGCGTAGGCGACCCGCGCCTCGGGCAAAGTCCGCTTGACGCGGGCGGCGACGAGGTCGATATCGTCGATTTTGTTGTAAAGATAAAGCACCTGCCCGCCGCGGGAAAGTTCCCGTCTCATCGCCTCTCCGATCACGACGTCGTCGTGCGCGAGAACGAAGGTCTCGACGGGATGGCGGTCGCCCGGCGCCTCGTCGAGGATCGACATATCCCGGATGCCCGACATCGCCATATTGAGCGTGCGGGGGATCGGGGTGGCGGTCAGCGTCAGAACGTCGACGTCGGAGGCGAGTTTCTTCAGTTTCTCCTTCTGCGCGACGCCGAAACGCTGTTCCTCGTCGACGATCAAGAGACCGAGATCCTTGAACGAGACCGACGCGCCGAGCAGGGCGTGCGTGCCGACGATCAGATCGATCTCGCCGCGTTTGAGCCGGCGCAGGATAGCCGCCGCCTCCTTCGGAGAGCGGAAGCGCGAGAGCATCTCGACGGTCACGGGGAATCCCCGCATCCGCGAGAGCGCGGTCTGGTAGTGCTGGAGGGCGAGGATGGTGGTCGGGACCAGGATCGCGACCTGTTTCCCCGCGACGATCGCCTTGAACGCGGCGCGCAACGCCACCTCGGTCTTGCCGTACCCGACGTCCCCGCAGAGAAGCCGGTCCATCGGCACGGGGCGGAGCATATCGTTTTTGATCTCCTTGATCGCCTCGGTCTGGGACTCGGTCTCCTCGAACTCGAACGCCTCGTCGAACTCGCGTTCCATCTCGCAGTCGGGGGAGAACGAGAAGCCCGGTCTCCTCTGTCTTCTGGCGTACAGATCGATCAGTTCTTTCGCCATCTCGCGAGCCGCGGTCTTGGCTTTCGCCTTGGCTTTGCCCCATTCGGGACCGCCGAGCCGCGACAGTTTTACCGTGCCGTCCTCCGCCTTCGCGCCGATATAGCGCGAGATCATTTCGAGCCGTTCGGCGGGCAGAAAGAGTTTGTCGGTCCCGGCGTAGCGGATGGCGATATAGTCGCGGGTAGCCCCGGCGACCGTCATGGTCTCGATCCCCTCGAAGATACCGATCCCGTAGTTGGCGTGGACGACGTAATCGCCCTCGGAGAGGTCGGCGTAGGAGAGGATGCGCTTCCCCGCCGCGATCTTGTGACGGGTCCTCTGTTGTTTTCGTCTGACGGCGTCGGAGCGTTCCTCGTCGGTGCGGGTGGTGAGGACCGCGATCCGCGCGTTCATCAGTTCGTAGCCGGAACTGACCGTCCCGACCCCGACCGTGATCGCCCCCGCGGGGACGGTGTCTGCGTCGGGGACCGCGTCGGAGGGGGCGCGGCGGGCGGGCAGATCGCGTTCGCGAAGCGATCCAGTAAGGGCGTCCGCCTCGGCGTCCGAGCCCGCGAGAAGCAGGATGCGATAGCCCCCCGCAAGGAAGGAGCCGATCTCCTCCGCGAGCATCTCGAACCGCCCGGCGTAGGAGACGGTGCGGCGGCAGCGGAAGCCGAACAGCCCCGCGAGCCGGGTCGCGCCGATCCCGCCCCCGAAGGGGTTGACGTGGACGGCGACCGTATTCGCGAGAGCCCGATCGAACGCGGCGGCGGTCGGGGGCGCGATCGCGTATTTGCCGACGAGCGTTCCCGCGTCGAGCAGGTTTTTCAGGGTCTCGAGGACGAGCGCCGATTGCCCGTCCAGCCGTTCGCGCACCTCGCTCGTACCGAGCAGGAACGCGACGGGACGCCCGTTGCCCGGAAGAAAGTCGAATAAAGTCGAACCGTCGGGGGAAACCAGCGGAAAGTATTTGTCGAGGAACGAGAGGTCGGTCCCGCCGTCGAGCGCCGCGAGTTCTGCGGAATAGACCTCGCGGGCGTGGGTCAAGAGATCGGCTTCCCCGTCGGTCGACAGCGCCCTGTTCTTCCCGGAACGGGGCGGGGGCGCGGGGAGTTTGGCGATCTCCGCGGCGATCACCTCCCGCACTTTCGCAAGCGTTTCGGGGGTGGGCAGGATCTCGCGGGCGGGCAGGAGCGTGATTGGCTCGCTCTCGGTTTCGGTGATCCTTTGGGTCAGGGGATCGAAGCGGCAGACGCGGTCGATCTCGTCCCCGAAAAAGTCGAGCCGCAGGGGCGCCGTCTCACCGCCCGGGAACACGTCGACGATCCCGCCTCTGCGGGCGAACTGCCCCGCGGATTCGACCGTGTCGACGCGGCGGTAGCCGTTCTCCGAAAGGGTCTGCGACAGTTCGTCGGGCGATAGGATCGCGCCCTGTCTGACGACGGTCCCCGCGCCGGCGAGCCGCTCGGCGGACACCGTCGGCTGAAGCGAGGCGAAGGGGGTGGTGGCGATCGCGTCGAAGTCGCCCGAGATCGCCCGATACAACACGGAAAGCCGCTCACGTTCAAGATCGTGAGAGGCGGTCATATGATGAAAGCAGAATTCCCGTGCGGGGTAGGCGGCGGCGCGGAGCCCGGCGTCGGAGAGCATCGCGGAAACGCGGATCGCCTCGGCTTCGTCCCGGCAGAATACCAGGGCGGGTCGGTGCGACGGGTCGGCGCGGTGATCCCGGATCGCCTCGGCAAGGAAGGCGTCCGCCGCTCCGCCGGACAGACCGTTGACGACGATCGGGAGGGGATTCTTTGCCGCGACCGTCTCGGAAAGCGCGATCACGGCGCCGCGGAACTCCCTGTCCAGGCGGATGGGGTTGGTGATCTTCAGCATTTATGATCCTTTACGTCAATGGGAATAGCGGTTCATGGCGTCCTCGATCTTGCCGGACACGATCAGCGCCGCGGCGTCGTAGAAGTCGGCTGCACGGTCTGCGATCTTCTTCGCGTCCTCCTCGGGCAGTTTGCCGAGTACCCAGTCGACGAGGTCGTAATCGGGGCGGGGTTTTTGACCCACGCCGATCCGGATCCGCGGGAACGCGTCGCTCCCGAGCAGCTCGGAAATATTGCGGAGCCCGTTGTGCCCGCCGTGAGAGCCGTTCCTGCGGATGCGGATCCTGCCGGGCTCGAAGGAGATATCGTCGCAGAGGACGAGGATCTTTTCGGGCGGGATCTTGTAGAACGCCGCCGCCTCACGCACCGATTCGCCCGAGAGGTTCATAAAGGTCTCGGGTTTCAGGAGCAGCACGCCGCGTCCTTCGAGCGCGCCCCGTCCGGTCAGCCCCTTGTGCGCCGAACGGTCGATCTTCACCCCCGCCTTTTCCGCGATGGCGTCGATCGCGACGAATCCCGCGTTGTGCCGGGTCCCCCGGTACTTGTCGCCGGGGTTGCCGAGCCCGACGATCAGCCATTCGACCGGGGGCAGCGGCTCCTCTTTCTTTCCGGAAAAGATCCTCCGGAACAGTTCGTTCAGGTCAGCCATCGTTTGTCAGCGTCCTCCGAGTTCGGCGTACCTTTGATCGAGGTCGCGGATCCACGCCTCGCTCCCGGCGTCGCTCGGCATCGAGAATCCGCCGCGCGGGGAGAGAGAGAGCGAGCCGATCTTCGGTCCGTCGGCAAGACACGAACGCTTGAACTGCTGCGAGAAGAAGCGGCGGAAAAAGGTTTTCTCCCACCGGTAGATCTCGTCGAGCGAATAGTCGGGAGCAAACGCGGTCGCGGCGAGCCTGAGGATCTTGCCCGGGGCGAAACCGCAGCGGACCGCGTACCAGAGGAAGAAGTCGTGCAGTTCGTAGGGACCGACGATCCCCTCGGTCTTCTGCGCGATCTCGCCGTTCTCGGGCGGGAGCAGTTCGGGACTGACCGGGGTGTCGAGGATATCCCGCAGAACGGCGGCGACGGCTTTCTCGCCCTTGCTTTCGTAATCGTTTGCGACGGCGGAAACGAGGTGGCGCATCAGGGTCTTCGGAACGCCGGCGTTGACGCCGTACATCGACATATGGTCGCCGTTGTAGGTCGCCCAGCCGAGCGAGAGTTCGGAGAGGTCGCCCGTCCCGACGACGAGCCCGCCTTCCCCGTTCGCGATATCCATCAGGACCTGCGTGCGCTCACGCGCCTGCGCGTTCTCGTAGACGGCGTTCGTATTTTTCGGATCGTGTCCGATATCTTCGAAATGCTGCGAAACAGACGCCTTGATATCGACCTCGGAGAAACCCGCGCCGAGCGACGCGGCAAGTTTCTCGGCGTTCGATCTGGTGCGCCCCGTGGTGCCGAAGCAGGGCATCGTGACCGCACGAACAGCCGTCCGGGGGAGCCCTAGACGGTCGGCGGCGGCGACCGAGACCAGAAGCGCGAGCGTGGAATCCAGCCCGCCCGACACGCCGACGACGGCGCACTTCGCGTACGCCCGTTCCATCCGGGAGGCGAGCGCGCGGGATTGGATATTGAGGATCAGATCGCAGCGCCGTTTCAGTTCCGCGGGATCGCCCGGAACGAAGGGCAGCCGCGGGACGGCGGGGGTCGGGACGTCTCTCTTGTGAAGGTCGAACGACACCTTGTCCCAGATCCCGGGGATCGCGGCGAGCGGGGAGCGGAGGCGCTCCGAGAGGATATATTCGAGGTCGACGGAGGCGGAGAGGATCGGAGCGTCCGAGAAGGGCTCGGCTTCCGCGACGATCTTCCCCGACTGCGCGATCAGCCCGTGACCCGAAAAGACGAGGTCGGTGCCGCTCTCTCCCCTGCCCGCGCCCGCCCAGACGTAGGCGGACTTGATCCGCTCGGAATGGACCGCGACGAGATCGCGCCGGATCTTTGCGCGTCCGACGGTCTCGGGATCTGCGGCAAGATTCACGATCAGCGCGGCGCCCGCCGCGGCGTGTCCGACCGAGGGGGGGACGGGCAGCGAAAGATCGTCCCCGATCTCGCAGGCAACCGTAATTTTAGAATCTCCCGCGCAGGTAAAGAGTTGGCGCACGCCGAAAAGACAGGTCTCGCCCGCATAAGAGATCACGAGATCCTCCCCGGGCGCCGGAGCGAATACCCCGCCGGGAACGCTCTTCGGCACGATCCCGAGAAGTCTACCGCGGAAGGCGGCGGCGGCGGCGTTATACAGTTTTCCTCCGACGGCGACGGGCAGCCCGATAAACGAGAGCAGATCGAGTTCCGCCGTCCCGTCGAGGTAGTCCCGGAGCGCCGATTCGACGGCGGAGAGCAGACAGGACGAACGGTAGAGTTCCCCCGCCGTCGCCGTCGTCAGGGCGAGTTCCGGGGTCACGGCGACCGAGATCCCCGCGTCCGCCGCTCTTTCCGCGAGCGAGACGAGTTCCGCGGCGTTCGCTTTGGGATCGCCCACCCGCGCGTTCGGGTTCAGCGCGCCGACGATCAGAAATCCGTCTTTCATTTGGTTGTCATCCTTTCCTGTGGGTCAGTCGGCGTTCTCCTCGCGTACCAGGATCAGTTCGGAGGCGTAGGGCAGCGCCTTGATCGCGTCGCAGAGCGTATGCCACTCGTTCAGTTTGTGCGAGCGGCGCGCGTAATACATATTGATCAACACCTCGTAATTGAGGGTGACCGTCCGGAGCTGGTTGTAGCTTTCGGGGAGCAACTGAATCATATCGAGCCAGTCCCCGCGGTCCTTGGTCTCGACGAAGCGCAGCCGCGCCTCCTCGAGATACGAGATGATCCCGTCCAGAACGGCAAGCCCCTTTTCGCTCATCCCGTCGCAGGAGAAGTCCTCCCGTCCGAAGGGTTTGGCGTGGATCTTGTGCATCGTACTGGTCGAGTTGGCGACCGTTCCGACCTTATAGGTATCGAATTCCTTCCACCAGTAGAGCGGTCCCGTGATATCCATCGAGACCAGGACCTGGCGGAGAAACTTCCGGTGATCCGAGCCCGCCTTCGCCAGTCTGCGCGCGAGCGACAGATCGTTCGGTCCGAGGACGAAGGTCCCGTCGGGCTCCGTACGGCTGTCGTAGCGGTCCCAACTGTTCAGGGGGTTGCGGGCGCCGCGAATGGCGTTTTCAAAGTTCATGACCGAGATCCGTTCGACTTTCAGCATATCTTCCTCCGTTTTTCGGGGGCGTGCGCCCTCCGGTTATTTGATCGCGGGTATGGGTTCAGAGCCGTTTGAAATGGTAAACCGCGGCGTCGAAGTCGCGCAGGGATCTCCAATCGAGAGGCAGCCCGATCTCCGCGAGCGTGCTTCCGCGGAGGGTCGTCCCCGTCTCCTCGACAAGATAATCCGACGCGGGATCCAGCCCCGGCAGGCGCGGGATCAGCCGTTCGCCGTTGGTGAGGTGGAAGAGTTTGACCAGCGTCAAAGCCGCCTTCGACTTGTCCTTCGCGACGAGCAGGAATCCGAACGCCCGCCCGCCAAACGGGTCCGCGACGCGGTAGAGGTCGCCCGTAAGGATCAGATCCTCGTCGCGGCGGTAGAGCGCGTTCTGTTCCCCGATCTGCGCCTTTTCCTCCTCGGGGAGTTTCGAGAGATCGAGTTCGTAGCCGGTCGGTCCGAGATGCGCGACGGCGCACCGGGTGGCGAAGGGGGTCGTGCGCCCGTTCTGGTGATTGGGGCAGACCGAGACGTGGCAGGACATGGCGGACGGGGGGTAGCCGTAGGACGTGCCGTACTGGATCATGCAGCGCATCCCCGCGTCGGTGTCGTCCGACGTCCAGATCTGCGGGAAGTAACGGAGCATCCCGAAGTCAAAGCGCGAGCCGCCCCCCGAACATCCCTCGAAGAAGACCCCGGGATTGGCGAGCACGATACGGTCGAACAGATCGTAAAGTCCGAGGGCGTATTCGTGGGCGAAGCACAGGGCGTTACGCGGATCGGCGGCGGAAGACCAGAGATCCGATACGTTGCGGTTGCTGTCCCATTTGACGTAGTCGATCCCGTTCTCCCGGATGACCCGGTTGACCGTCTCGACGAGATAGTCGCGGACGTCTTTGCGGGTGATATCGAGGACGAGCTGCCGCCGCGAAAGAAGCGGCTCGTAGCCGGGGCAGCCGATCGCCCAATCGGGATGGGCGCGATAAAGGTCGGAATCGGGATTGACCATCTCGGGCTCGAACCAGAGACCGAACTTGAGCCCGCGGGCGCGGCAGCGGTCGACGATGGGTTTCAGCCCGTCGGGAAGTTTGTTCCGGTTGACCGTCCAGTCGCCCAGCCCCGCGGAATCGTTGACCCGGGCGCCAAACCAGCCGTCGTCGAGAACGAAGGTGTCGATCCCGGTCCCCTCGGCGGCGTCGATGATGGCGAACAGCCGTTCGTAATCGAAGTCGAAATAGGTCGCCTCCCAGTTGTTGACCACGATCGGGCGGGGTTTCAGGGCGAAAGCGGGGTTGACGATATGCGCGCGGGCGTAGTCGTGGAACGCGCGGGAAAGTCCGCCGATCCCCTCGGACGAGTAGACCAAAACCGCCTCGGGCAGATCGAACCTCTCCCCCGGAGCGAGCGTCTTCGCAAACGCGAAATCGTTGATCCCCCCGGTCAGACGGGTGGTGCCGTTCTGCGCCCCCTCGCACGAGATCTTCCACGACGACGAGTAGACGAGCGCCATCCCGTAGCAGCGCCCCGCGTTCTCGCTCGCCGTCCTTTCGACGAGGGCGGCGAAGGGATTTAAGGAGGCGGAACTGCTGACGCGTTTGGAATCGACCGAGGTGACGCCGTGCCGGATCGGCGTGCGCTCGGGCGTGCGCTCACGCGCCCACGCGCCGTAGAGCGTGATCAGATCGAAATCGTTGCCGAAAAGGTCGAGCGACGCGGAAAAGGCGCGGAGGATCTTGCAGTCGGTCTTCCCGGTATTGGTGATCCGCGCCGAACGGGCGATCGCAGGGCAATCGTCGAACACGGTATAGAACAGGTCGACCGACACCCCTCTGACGGGATCGGAAAGCGTGATCGCGAGCGTCTCGCCCCCGAAGGAGGTCGGGAGCCCCGCGAGTTTGTGCTCCTTTACGATCCGGTAGCCGGTATAGGTCAGATCGAGCGCCGTTTCGCCCGCGGCGCCGCGCAAAATCAGCATCGGCTCGCGGTAGTCGCCCCTCCCGTAGGCGGGGGCTTCGGACAGGATCTGATTCCGGCTCAACCTACCGGGGACGCGGGCTTCAAACGAGGTCGCCGCCTCTCCCCGGTACAGGGCAAGATCGTCGGACGGACCGATCGGCGCGCCGAAATAACGGTGTTCGAGCACCCCGTCGGTGACGCCCATCGCGTAGGTAACGCCCTTCCCCGTCAGGGTGAAGGTCGCCGTCTTTTGGTCAAATGCGATCATACTCGGTTCCTTTCCTTCGGAATAATCATTCGGAGAGCAGTTCGGGCGGCAGCACGTCGCCGTACGAGACGGTATAGCGCCATTCGACGGCGTCCCCCGGAGAGAGGGGATACGCGGAGGCGCTCCGGTCGATGAAAGCGCCGTTGACCAGAACGATCCAGCCCGATTCGCCCCCCGCCGAAAACTCAGCGAGATCGTTGATCGAGGAGACGTAGAACGTGCCTCCGAAAACCGATTGGTACGCGATGCGCAGACGCGCGGGTTTTTCGGCGCGGAGAAGAAGATCGAACGCGGTCATCCCCTCCGTATAGAGAAAACGCGTTTCGGGCAGGTAGACCAACCCGTCGGGCAGTTCGTTCCTTACCGAGGAGGAGAGTTCGTCCAAACGTCCGTCGAGCGCAAGGCAGTCGATCGAGAGCGTGACGGTATCCGCCCCCTCGGGGATCTCCTCCTGATGGAAGGCGTAGTGTTCGTCGACCGTCTCGATCCGCCCGAAAAGCAGGATCGCGCAAACGATCGCGGCGAGCAGCAGGTAGCCCGAAAGAACGGTCAACCAAATCCGTTTGGTCGGCATAACGCGCTCCCGTCAGCGGCTGCTGTCGTAGTAGGGATACTCGATCCGCTTGACGTCGATCCGCTCCCAGTTCGCGAAGTCGTTGGCGTCGCCCGTGATCTTGTAGGTGATGAGGTTCCAGTCGCGGGAGGCGGTCGTCCGGTTGGCTTTCGCCCCGTTCATGTAGAAGTAGCGCACGACCTCCTCGTCCTCCCCGATATCGTCGACCGATCTCCCGACGGCGGTGTGGTCGAGCCCGAGCGCCTCGAGGATGGTCGGGCATAGATTCTCGTGGGAGAGTTGCTTCTGCGAGCGCCGAAGCGGGACGGTCGTATCTTCCCCTGCCGGCTTGATCATCAGGACCGGGACGCGCTCTCCGGTATCGGGCTCGCCCGTCAGGACGTTCTCGATCTCGTCCGCGTGTTCGAGGTCGGTGATGGTCCCCGTTCTGCCGTGGTCGGCGGTCACGATGATGGTCGTCTTATCGTAGAGACCCGCCTCTTTCAGCTTGTCGATATAGATCAGCAGCGTGCCGATATCGCCCCGCGTCTGCTGGAGCAGTCCCTCACGCTTTCCCTCCTTGTCGGTCGGGAAGGTCGTCCGGTTGCCGGCGGCGTCCATGTAATAGGGTTCGTGCGAGCCCGACAGATGGTAGAACAGGTAGGTCGCGGCGGTGTCCTTCACGGTGAGACCGTCGCGGACGAGGTCGGCGCGGAAACGGACGTCGTCGCTCGAATACACGTCGTATTTCGCGTCGGGATCGTCGTAGATATAGGTGAAATAGTCGTTGGTGTAGTAGTGGAAGTAGGGTTTCAGCGCCTCGGGCGTCCAGCGGTAGGACGAGAGGATCATCATAGCGGAAAGGATCCTCCCCTTCGGCGGGAGTTTCATCGGGGGCGCGGCGTTCTCGACCGTGCCGATCAGCCACTCGGCGTTCCCGATGGTGTAGGGGACGTCGGTGTAGATCCGCGCGTCGATCTTGTTCTCGCGGAGCGCGGCGAGGAAAGGAGAGGTCGTAAAGGCGTTTTCAAGGTATTCTCTCGGCTTCACCGAATAGTCGGTCCTGACCCCGGTGAGCAGATAGGCGACCGAGGGATAGGTGCGCGAGTAACTGCCGACGAAGTTCTCGTAGAAGGTGAAGCCGCCGAGTTTGTTTTCGAGTTCCGGCTCGGCTTCGAGGATCGCGTCGGCGTACTTGTTGTCGAAGCGGTCGAGCAGAAAGACGATCACGTTGTTGTTTTCCGAGACGTCGTAGATCCCCTCGCGCTTGAGGTAGCCGTTTTGGGAGTTGTCGTAGAGCGAATCGGAGGTCAGGAGCATCACGATCAGGGCGACCGTCTGCGCCACGAACAGAAGAGCGGCGAGCCCGCGGGCGGCGTACTTCCAGACCTTCGGGAACAGGTAGTGGACGAGGAACGGAAGCAGGATCAAAACCACCCAGAGGACCAGATTGAGAATGGTCTTCACGCGATAGTCGTGCCAGGCGACGTCGGCGCCGTCGAGGGTGCCGTGGTCGATATTGAACAGGTTGCACTGCAGATACCCGCAGACGAGAAACCCGACCGAGAGCGAAACCAGAGCGTTATGGATCTTGCCGCGGACGAGGGTCAGGATCGCGCCGAGAACGGCGAAGACGCCGAGCGCGAGCAGGATCAGCGGCGGGGTCAGCGCCCCGATCCCGAACGGAAGAAAACTGTTGTTCTTGACGAAAACCTCGAGCGGCTGAAAGAAGCAGAAGGTATAGGCGATGGCGAACGAGACGGGAAGAGCGTTCAGCAGACGCCCCTTCCAGTTCCGCTTATCGCGCCACAGGAAAGCCAGTTTTTCCCCCGCGGTCGCCGGACGCTTCTTCTTTTCCGGGGCGGGGGTCGGATTGGTTTTTTCGGTTACGTTTTCCATCGGGGAGAGGTCCTCACTTCACAGTATTCTCGAATATTATATCATTTTACGCGCGAAATGTAAAGAGTGAAACGGAAAAAAGTGTTTCGCGCGAGGCGTTTGAACGAAAAAAATAAAAAAACGGTTGACAAGCGTTCAATGATGTGGTACAATCGGGGATGATTGAACGCTCCGGGCGGACAACGCCGTTTTTTTGAACGAATGCCGGAGCAGGTGAAAGGAAACGAAAAATGCTGACCGAAAAAGAGTTTGCCATCCTGACCGCTCTGGAGGCGGCGAAGCGTCCGCTCTCGCAGCGCGCCATCGCCGCGGGGGCGAAGATCTCGCTCGGCATCGTCAACAAGACGATGACGGCGCTCGCCGAAAACGGGCTGATCGAAAACGGGACCATCTCGGAAAAGGGGCTTTCCGCCCTCGAACCCTACCGGGTGAAGCGCGCCGTCGTCCTTGCCGCCGGGTTCGGCTCGCGGCTGGTGCCCATCACGCTGAACACCCCGAAGCCGCTGGTCCGCGTCAAGGGGAAACGCATTATCGACTCGCTCCTCGACGCGCTGATCTCGGTCGGGATCGAGGAGATCTATATCGTGCGGGGGTACCT
>JAEEGL010751298.1_pt1 | contig 17619 bp, 13 predicted proteins | sample 9134231 | NCBI WGS metagenome assembly JAEEGL01 (sample SAMN16246548, study PRJNA631951) | gut metagenome | biome: gut microbiome; feature: rumen; material: fiber-attached | host: Bos | place: Iran: Karaj | collected 2018-10 | reverse complement strand
GGTAGCCAGGACCCTGTAGGCCTGCTTGGGAGCTACCTCGTCGAGAGTGCATCCGCAAAGATGCATGCATATCTCTTCAAGTTTCTTTTCGTTTTCGGGATTGTACACTTTATTTCTCCTTGTGGTTTTAGAATACACCGTTTGAAATTATACCATAACCGTCAAAGTATCTGAAACAGAAAATAACGACTCCGGAGCGTGGTAATATATACTGATTGACGACTCCGGTTTTACCGAATGGTAACGATCGGAGTGATATTCACTGAAAATTCACCCTTTAGAAAGCCCTATTTTGCTGACAAATGCATTAATGGTGATTATTATTTATGATATAATCCTGACAGTGAGAGTGTAAGGTCTGCGACCTTATTCAATATTTATTCAGCAAAGGAGAATCAATATGGGTCTTATTAGTGCTGCATTGAGTGCTGCAACATCCACTCTTTCACAGCAGTGGAAAGAGTACTTTTACTGTGATGCTCTGCCTTTCGACGTCCTCGCCGTAAGAGGAAAGAAGCGCCAGAGCGGGCTGTCCAGTAACAGTGACGATAACATCATCTCCAGCGGCTCGGTCATCGCAGTTGCTGATGGCCAGTGCATGCTCATCGTAGACCAGGGCAAGGTCGTAGAGTTCTGTGCGGAGCCCGGAGAGTTCGTCTATGACAGCTCCACGGAACCCTCCTTCTTCGGAGGCGGAAGCTTCGGCGAGAACATCAAGGAGATCTTCCAGCACATGGGCAAGTCCTTCACCTTCGGCGGTGAGACCCCCAAGGATCAGAGAGTCTACTACATCAACACCAAGGAGATCATCGGCAACAAGTACGGCACCCCCACAAAGGTACCGTTCCTCGTGATCGACCCCAACATCAACCTGCGCATGAACGTGAACGTCAGCTGCTTCGGCGAGTACAGCTACAAGATCGTCAACCCGATCGCGTTCTACACCAACGTATGCAATAACTTCACGGGCGTGTTCGGCCGCGACAGGATCGATGGACAGCTCAAGAGCGAGCTCCTCAGCGCACTGCAGCCCGCATTCGCTAAGGTATCCGCTCAGGGCATCGAATACAGCCAGCTTCCCGCATACACCACAGTCCTCGGCGACGCTCTCAAGGAAGAGCTCTCCAAGAAGTGGGTAGAGTACCGCGGGATCGAGCTCATCAACATCGGCATGTCCAGCATCAAGGCTGACGAGGCCGACGAAGCCATGATCAAGGAACTGCAGCGCAACGCTGTCTTCAAGGATCCTTCCATGGCGGCAGCTCAGTGGGTAGGCGCTTCTTCCAATGCCATCCAGAACGCGGCCAAGAACGAAGGCGGCGCAGCGGTCGGATTCATGGGATACAACATGGTCAACCAGGCTGCGGGAGTCAATCCCGCTCAGCTCTACGGCATGCAGCAGCCCGCCGCTCCCGCACCCGCGGCTCCGGCACCGGCACAGCCTGCAGGCTGGACCTGCACCAACTGCGGAACCCTCAACCAGGGCAAGTTCTGCACCAACTGCGGGACCGCAAAGCCCGAGGATGCTCCCCAGTACAGATGCAACAACTGCGGATGGGTGCCCTCCGATCCCAACAATCTGCCCAAGTTCTGCCCGAACTGCGGCGATCCCTTCAATGAGGAAGACATCGTAAGATAATCTCCGTCCATAAGCTGCCCTGTCCGAAGAGGGCAGGGCAGTTTCAGAAGAACATGGAGGATTTTCATGGGACTTTTTGACAAGAAATACTGCAGCGTCTGCGGTGAGAAGATAGGACTGTTCGGAAACAGGAAGCTGGAAGACGGCAATCTCTGCAAGGACTGCGCCGCCAAGCTCTCTCCCTGGTTCGAGGAAAGGCGATCCTCCACGGTCGAGCAGATCAAGGAACAGCTCGCTTACCGCGAGGCCAACAAGGAGAAGGTGAAGGAATTCCACACCACCAGGACCATCGGCGACAGACTCAAGGTCCTTCTCGACGAGGACGCTAAGAAATTCATGGTCACCTCAGCCAGCAGCATTCAGAACGCGAATCCCGACGTCATCGATTTCGCCGACGTAACGGGATGCAGCTACAGGATAGACGAGGACAAGGATGAAGTCATGAGGGAGCTCCCCGACGGAAAGAAGGAGAGCTACGTGCCCAAGCGCTATGAGTACGAGTATGACTTCTATATCACCATCAACGTGAACAATCCCTATTTCAACGAGATCTCATTCCAGGTGAACAACAGCACCGTGGAGCACAGGACGAGTCCCGCATACAAGTCCTATGAAGATATGTGCATCGAGATCAGGGACGCTCTTCTTCAGGTGAGGCAGGACGTCCGCGACACAGTTGAATCCCAGAAGAAGCCGGTCGTATGCCCATACTGCGGCGCTACGACAACACCCACTGCAAACGGTACATGCGAGTTCTGCGGCGGTGCGCTCAACTGAACTGAAACTGATACCAGGACCGTGGCAGAGAGTGTAACTACCTCTGCCACATTTTTCAGCCGAAAGGAAAATGTTTGACCTATGGCGACACAGGTAACGAATTATCAGTGCCCGAACTGCGGGGGACCGCTGAGGTTCTCCAGCGAGAAGCAGGTGCTGGTCTGTGATTACTGCGGATCGGAATTCACCCCCAAGCAGGTGGAGGATTTCTATGCCGAAAAGGACGCCGCGGCTTCTCAGGCACTGAATGAACTTGAACAACAGCTGGATACCAATCCGGAAGAGATAAAGACAGAGTGGGAATATTCCGGCAGCGAGTGGAGCGAGAACATGCGCGTCTACAGCTGCCCGTCCTGCGGCGCGCAGATAATGTGCGACGAGAACACGGCGGCGACCAGCTGCCCGTACTGCGGGAACCCCTCGATAGTCGCCGGCAATTTCAGCGGCGGCTTCAAGCCGGACTACTGCATCCCGTTCAAGCTGGACAAGGATGCCGCGGTCCGTGCCCTCAAAGACTACTACAAGGGAAAGATATTCCTTCCCAGGGCGTTCACCGACGAGAACCACATAGAGGAGATCAAGGGAGTCTATGTCCCGTTCTGGCTCTATGACGGAGACGTGGATGCCGACGTCAGTTATTACGCCACCAGGAGCAGGAGCTGGATGGAAGGCGACTACAGAGTCACCAGGACCGACCATTACAAGCTGATCCGCAACGGCAGCGTCTCCTTCGTGAGGATACCGGTGGACGGCTCCTCCAAGATGCCCGACGATCACATGGACGCCATCGAGCCCTTCGACTACAGCGAGCTGAAGCCATTCTCCACGGCATACATGCCCGGATACCTCGCGGACAAATACGATGTGGACTCCAAGCAGAGCCTTCCCAGGGCGACCGGAAGGGCCCAGAGAAGCTCGCTGAGCGCCATGACCGCCACCACAGGCGGATATGACGGGGTGTCAGTGGCTTCCAGCAGGTTCCGCCTCAGCAACGGCAGGGTCCGCTACGCGTTCCTTCCCGTATGGGTTCTGAGCACGAAGTGGAAGGACCAGAACTACCTGTTCACCATGAACGGGCAGACCGGAAAACTGATAGGCAACCTGCCCGTTTCCGCGGGCAAGTTCATCGGCACGTTCCTCGGCATCGCGGCTGCGATCTTCGCGGTCGGATACGCCGTGCTGACTTTCATGTAAGGAGGATGGCGGCATGAAAAGAGCATTCTGTCTTCTTCTTGCGATAGTGATACTTGCAGTCCCGTTCGTTTCCGTGAACGCGGAGAACGAGATGTCGGACTACTGTGTCTATGATGTCTCGGATGTGCTTGAAACGGAAGCCTGGGGCGATATGGAAGAGAGAGCAATGGGGCTCAGCCTCGAGTATAAGTGCGGGGTATACGTGATCCTGCTTCCGGGATTTGAGGAATACACCCACTACGACGATGATATGATCATGGCGGCCTCCGATATCCTGAGCCGCAACGATCTCGGATACGGCGCGGACAGGGACGCCCTCCTGCTGCTGATAGACACGTCGAAACAGACATCGGCATACGGAGCGACCGGCCCCAGAGGAACGGCGCTGTTCAATTCGACGGCGCTGTCGGAGATAGACCCGTCCATCGCCTCCGGTACCGCGTCCGGGGATCTCGATGCGGCCATATCCTCGTTCCTTGATGAGTGCGCGAGGCTTTTCATATACGAGAGCGAGAACGGAAAGGCTTACGGATACACGGCGGAAGAGAACGATCCTGAACCCGTCAGGGATCCGGATGCCATGATCACCGACTGCGTGTACGACTACGCAGGCCTTCTCACGGCGGATCAGAAGGATCAGCTTGAGAAGAAGGCGAGATATCTGTCCGAGCTATATGAGTTTGGCGTGTACATCTATGTCGTCAACGACTACAACGATGTTTATTCCTCGGATGACGTGTGGTACGCCTGCGAGCATGTGTACGAGACGCAGGGCTTCGGCTACGGATCTGCCAACCGCGACGGCATCATGCTGTTCATGAGCATGGATGAGAGGGACTTCGCCACCTATCGCACCGTAGGCAAGGGATACTATGCCTTCACCGACTACGGCCTGTATGAGCTGGAGGAGTACTTCCTGCCCGACTTCAGGAGGAACGACTGGTACGGCGGATTCCAGGATTACCTGACCTACTGCGACTACCTTCTTGATCTGGCGGAAAAGGGAACGCCCCTGGACTACGATCCCTCGGGAGAGAACGATCCCACCTATCCCAGCGGGGAAGATACCCCCAGCAAGATGACCTTCCAGGAGAAATGCATCGTGCTGGCGCCGGGGTCCGCGATCATATCACTCATCATTTGCCTGATCTACAGAGGAAAGATGAAGACCGCGGGCATCAAGACCCAGGCCAACGACTACATAGCCAAGAACGGCATCAGGATGTACGATACCCGCGACATATTCACCCACAGCACCACCAGCAGGACTAGAGTGCACAGCGAGAGCAGCTCTTCAGGAGGCCATTCCTCAGGCGGAGGACATTCCTTCAGCAGCCATTCGGGAAGCCACGGCGGCGGCCACAGCGGCAAGTTCTGATCCGGAGGAACGACAGATGTTCAGAAAGATCTCTGCCGCGCTGCTTCTTATCGCCGGCATCGCGCTGGCGCTCTGGGGATATAACGCGTACAGACATCCCGTGACTCTGGGCTCCTGCGCCGAGAGTCCAAACGGAGCGATGGATCCTTCTCTTGAGGGACAGCTGGTGATAACGAACGGAAGGATCTCCTTCGGCAAAGGTGCTTCGGACCCCATGTTCGGAATAGAGACCGATTCGCTGATTCTCATCAGAACGGTGGAAATGTATCAGTATATGGATGATGAGGCGGGAAACGTAACCGAGGGCTTCAGCACGGAGCATGAGATCCTCAGCAGCCTCGGCCTGCAGAATCCGCCGTTTCCCGAGGATCTGAGAAGCGAAGTGTTCACTGCGGAAAACATAAGAATAGGCAGTCAGCTCGGACTTTCACCGGAATACGCGAAAAAGTTCGCGCTGGACAGCTATTCGTTCCTGAGCGGCGATTACCCTCTGGAAGACTTTACTGAGCTTCCGTATATGGAGATGAGCGGTCCGGAACTGACATCCTTCAACGGGTTCTATGCGTCCCCCGGCAGCAGCTGGGAGATAGGAGACCTGAAGGTTTCCTACAGAGTGCTGGACGCGGGATCTCTGGGCGAGTTCACCGCAGTGGGACGTCAGCACAGCGGCATCCTCGTTCCGAACGGACCGCAGTGCGGCATCTATGACAGGCCTGTCAGCGCCGCGGAGCTCTTCCCGAGCCTTACGGACGCTGCCCGGACCGTGTTCATCATCTGCGCATCGGCCGGTTCGCTTCTCGTGCTGCTTTCGGTGATACTGTTCGCGGCGAAGAGGAAAAGAGCCTGAACAAAGGCCTGTGAACGCTGTAAAGGACATAAGCTTTATAGTGTTTTGGGCCGATAGATTCGATCTATTTAACGAATTCTACATGGTCATCACCCTGCATGATGCGTGATGACCATTTTCATAACAGACAGGACCTCATGGACAAGCTACGGATAAGGATAAGAAAGATATTTGCGGCCGCTGTATGCGTCTGCATCATCTTTTCATTGTCTTTTTCCGCCTCCGCGCAGTCCTCTGTTTCCGGATGGGAGAGCAGACTGGATGAGATATTCTCTTACGACATGATGCTCGATGCCTCTGTCGCCGAACTTCTCGGCGCTATGGAAGAGGGGAAACTGACGTCGGAAGAACTGGCTGCCATGTATCTGGAGCGCATTGAGGCCTATGACAAGACTCTTAAACTGAATTCCTTCATCACGGTGAATCCCGATGCCCTGGATGAGGCAAGAGCGGCTGACGAGGCGAGAGCCGCAGGCGCGGAGGGAAAGCTTCTCGGGATCCCGGTGATCGTAAAGGATAATCTTAACGTCAAGGGACTGCCGACCACCAACGGATACGCTGGATCGCGCTCAAAGGCAGCTTCTGATTCGGAGGCGGTCGCCAGGCTCAGAGCGGAAGGAGCGGTGATCATCGGAAAAGGCAACATGTCCGCCGGGTCGATGTCGGGGACGACCACGAGATCCTCAGCCGGCGGCACTGCCCACAATCCCTACGACCTGACCAGAACGCCTGCGGGCTCATCAGGAGGCCCCGCAATAGCTGTGACCTGCAACTTTGCCGCTGTCGGCATAGGCTCGGATACCGGTTCCTCCATAAGAAGGCCGGCTTCCTTCGCCAATCTGTACGGGTACAGGCCCAGCGCCGGACTTGTCAGCAGAAGAGGGCTCAGAGTCGTCCACGGACTTCAGGATACCGTGGGCATCCTGGCCAGAAGCGCGGAGGACACCGCGCTGGTGCTGGACATCATCTCAGGATCCGACAGCTCCGACAGATATTCTTCGAAGGCGGATGAGCTGAAACCTGAAAAGAGCTATGCTGACAGCCTCGGGGATGTCAGCATGGAAGGGCTGAAGATCGGATATCTGAGCAATTCCTTCGGGTACTACGTGAGCAGCTCGGGCAGAGCCCGCAGCAATCCGACTGAACTCAGCCCGCTCATTAAGGACATGGTGGACAGAGCGCTGGAAGTATTCACTTCCAACGGCGCGGAACTGGTCGACATGTCGGAATATCTCACGGAGCCTAATATCAGAAGGCTTTCCTGGATGGGTGCGTCGAAAGCGAGGGAAGCTGTAAGAAAGATATTTGAAGAGCACGGGATCTCCGCCATAGTCTATGTGTCACAGACCGACGTTCCCGAGGTGGAAAGGAAGGCCATCGGCAGGTACAACAACCCGGCTTACTACATAAGCATCTTTTCCCCGAAGATAGGCCTGCCGGAGATAATGGTCCCCATGGGACTGTCTGACACCGATCCAGAAGCCGGCGTTACCGAACCTCTGCCGCTCGGCCTCAGCATAGTGGGACTCTACGGCGGGGACGCGGTACTGCTCGGCATAGCGTCAGAATATGACAGGCTCTCGGACACGAGATATCCTCCCGCGTGCGTGCCGGTCATCTCCGATGAAGGACTGGAGCGGTTCGGGCAGGAAGTCATCTCAGCTGCGGCTGATCTTCTGTCTGAACCTGAGCTCTCCTATGAGAGCGGAAAGCAGATCGCGGTGGCGTACGCAGCTCTCAAGGGAGCGTCCATGACGGGGGAGGCAGGTACGGAAGAAGTACCTGTCAGCGAGTACAGACAGATCCTTGCGGGACTCTGCGCCGCTCTGGATGCGGCTCAGATGAAGCCGCCCGCGGAGCCGGCGGCGGAGGAGGAACCGGAGAGACCGTCCGGCGGCAGAGACTCCGAGACGCTCATAGGTACTGCGGTCCCTGCTTCTGTGCTGGCGGCGTCCGCTCTGATCATGCTTATTGGAAAGAGAAAGAGATCCGACAGCGCTCCGGAGGGCCACAACGGCTCCGGAGAACTGCGGGACGATATAAAAGAACTCTCAGCAGAGGAGGCAACAATGAAAAAACCAGTCCTTGTCATCATGGCTGCGGGTATGGGCAGCAGGTTCGGCGGGCTCAAGCAGATAGCGCCGGTGGACGACAGCGGTCACATCATCATGGACTATTCGCTGTACGACGCCCACAGGGCCGGATTCGACAAAGTGGTATTCGTGATCAAGAAGGAGATAGAGGAGGAGTTCAAGGCTGCCATCGGAGACAGAGTCAGCAGATACCTGGACGTCAGCTATGTGTTCCAGGACGTGAACGATCTGCCGGAAGGCTTCTACGTCCCGGACGGAAGGGTCAAGCCCTGGGGCACAGGACACGCTGTGGCGAGCTGCAGGGAAGTGATAGACGCCCCGTTCGCCGTGATCAATGCCGACGACTTCTACGGCAGGAGCGCCTTCCGTATGATCTATGATTTCCTCTCCGGCGGGGATGTGAGCGGCAGATACGCAATGGTGGGATTCAGGCTGAGGAACACCCTCACGGAGAACGGTTCCGTCGCAAGAGGCCAGTGCTTCGTGCAGGACGGTCTTCTGACCGGGGTGGTGGAGCGCACCGAGATATATCCCAGCGGCGATGACGCGCAGTACCGCGCGGAGGACGGATCCATGACGGATATCAGCGGCGATACCGTCGTCTCCATGAACTTCTGGGGCTTCTCCTCAGACATGGCGAAGGTGCTGTGGCAGAGGTTCCCGGCATATCTTGAAGCGGGACTGAAAAAGGATCCCGTAAAGTTCGAGTATTACCTTCCCAGCGTTGTGAACGACCAGATAAACGACGGCACCTGCACCGTCACCGTGCTAACCTGCGAGGACAGCTGGCACGGCGTGACCTACACGGAAGACCTTCCTGACCTCAAAAACGCCATCAGGCAGATGATAGAGGACGGTACCTATCCCGTTTCTCTCTGGGACTGAACAGAGTCTGACACACGAAAAAAACGCTCCGGAGATCAAAGCTCCGGAGCATGTGATGATATGAGTCCTTATTCGTCCTTTATCTTGTCCCAGTACGCCTTGGCGGCCTGCTCGGTGCGGTTGTCGCCGGGCACGTAATAGTGTCTGTCCACCAGGTCGTCGGGCAGATACTGCTGCTTCACCCAGTGATTCTCGAAGGCATGGGGATAGAGATAATGCTGTCCCTTGTCCGTGACCTCTGCGGAATCGTAGTGAACGTTCTGCATGGCTCTGGGGAATCCCTTGCCCTTGCCGGCTTTGTAGTCGGCGCTGGCGTCTCCGAAAGCAACGGTGACTGAGTTTGACTTGGGAAGAGTGGCGAGATATATCGCTGCCTCCGTCAGAGGAAGATATGCTTCCGGCAGACCAAGCTGCATGGCGGCCTGAACGCAGGCATTTACCACCGCTATGGCCTGGGGATGAGCCAGCCCGATATCTTCGCAGGCTGAGCAGAGGAGCCTTCTTGAGGGAGTTATGATGTCTCCCGCTTCGAGGAATCGTACGAGGTAGTGCACGGCGGCGTCGGGATCGCTTCCGCGCAGGGATTTCATGAGAGCGGAGGCGAGGTCGAAGTGCTCGTCGCCCTCCTTGTCGTAGCGGCCGTAGGAGAGGGAAGTGACCTGCTTTATCTGGTCCAGAGTGATGTGCTTGACGCCGTCCGACGGCTGCACCGCGACGGAGAGGAAGTCAAGCGCGTTCAGAGCGCGTCTTATGTCTCCGCCGGCGCTGCGGGCGAGATGCTCCCTGGCGTCGTCGTCCATGGTATATGTGACGCCTTCCGACGCTCCCAGTTTCTCAAGAGCCCTGTCGACGGCTCTCAGGGTGTCCCTCCAGTCCACAGCCTTGAACTCGAAGACGGTGCATCTGGAAAGAAGGGCGTTGTAGACATAGAAGTAGGGGTTCTCCGTTGTAGACGCTATGAGCGTAACGTCGCCGTTCTCCACTACCTCCAGCAGCGACTGCTGCTGCTTCTTGTTGAAGTACTGGATCTCGTCCAGATATATGAGCACGCCGTTTATGCCCAGCAGGGTCCTGGAGTCCTCTATGGCCTGCTTTATGTCGGATATGGAAGAAGATGTCCCGTTGAGCTTGTACAGCTGCATGTTGCTGTTTTTGGCAATGATGTTGGCCACCGTCGTCTTTCCGACGCCGGAGGGGCCGTAGAAGATCATATTGGGGACAGAGCCGGATTCTATGGCTTCCCTGAACACCATTCCCCGGTCGAGGAGATGATGCTGTCCGAACACGTCGTCGAGCGTTTCGGGCCTCAGAAGGGAAGCAAGGGGGGATCTTTCCATGTATGCCTCGCTTTGGGTGTTATTCTTAATATAATGATATCACCAAAGACACATTCAAAAAACAACCGGAAACATCAAAATCGACAGGTCATTGTCCGCGTTTGAGGACAATGGATGGAGTATAATCAAATGGACAGAAGAGAGAAGGCAAGAAAAGTCACGGAAGCGCTGGAGAAGGAATATCCCGTAGCGCAGTGCACTTTGTCCTACGAGGACGCGTGGCAGCTGATGGTGTCCGTCAGACTGGCCGCCCAGTGCACCGACGCAAGGGTGGACATCGTCACCGCAGTGCTGTTCGGGAAGTATCCCACGGCGGAGGCTCTCGCGGCAGCGGATTACGACGACGTCTTCTCCATAGTCAAGCCCTGCGGGCTCGGGGCATCCAAGGCGAGGGACATATTGGCCTCCATGAAGATGCTCTGTGAGGAGTACGGCGGAATAGTGCCGGACGACATAGACACGCTGCTCAGGTTCCCGGGAGTCGGAAGGAAATCCGCTAACCTTATCGTGGGGGATATATACGGAAAGCCCGCGATAGTCTGCGACACCCACTGCATAAGGATCTGCAACCTGCTCGGACTGGCCGACAGCACCGATCCCGTGAAGGTGGAGAAGCAGCTGCGTGAGGTGGTGGAACCCGATAAGGGAAACGACCTTTGCCACCGCTTCGTGCTGCACGGAAGAGCGGTGTGCATAGCCCGCCGTCCGCAGTGTGACAAATGCTGTTTGAAGGCCTTCTGCGACCATGCGCGGAGCCTTCCGGACGCTTGAATAAAGACCTCTCAGATGATATCCTTAACACTAGCTGAATGATCCATTTTTTGAGTACAGGAGACAACAATGGCAGACAAAGCGAAAGCATTGGAAACAGTCATAGCGCAGCTCGACAAGACATACGGAAAAGGCACGATAATGAAGCTCGGAGCGAACTCCACGCTCAATATCGAAGCCATACATACAGGCTCCCTGTCGCTGGATATAGCGCTCGGAGTCGGCGGACTTCCGAGAGGCAGGATCGTAGAGATCTTCGGGCCTGAGAGCTCAGGCAAGACCACGGTCGCACTGCACGTAGTCGCGGAAGCGCAGAAGGCGGGCGGAGAGGCCGCATACATAGACGTCGAGCACGCACTTGACCCTGTATACATGATGAACCTCGGCATCAACCTCGACACGCTGCTCGTGTCCCAGCCGGATACCGGAGAGCAGGCTCTGGAGATCGCAGAAGCGCTCGCCAGGAGCAACGCCATCGACGTCATAGTCATAGACTCAGTCGCGGCGATGACCACGCAGGCCGAGATCGAGGGCGAGATGGGAGATTCCCATGTCGGAATGCAGGCGAGGCTCATGTCCCAGGGACTGAGGAAGCTCACCAGCGTCATCAGCAAATCCAACTGCGTCTGCATCTTCATAAATCAGCTCAGGGAGAAGATCGGAGTCATGTACGGCAACCCCGAGACAACGCCCGGCGGAAGAGCCCTCAAGTACTACTCCTCCGTGAGACTGGACGTCAGAAGATCCGAGACCCTCAAGAACGGTTCCGAGTTCTACGGAAACAGGACCAGGGTCAGGGTCGTAAAGAACAAGGTCGCGCCTCCGTTCAGGGAGGCTGAGTTCGACATCATCTACGGCAAGGGCATCTCCAAGGTCGGTGAGATCCTGGACCTCGCCGTCAAGCTCGACATAATCCAGAAGTCCGGCGCCTGGTTCAACTACGGCGAACAGCGCCTCGGACAGGGAAGGGACAATGTCCGCAGATATCTCGAGACCAACACCCAGCTCTGCGACGAGATAGAGAATCTGGTCAGGGAGAACGCTGAGAAACTGCAGCCCGGATACAAGCCCGGCGGAAACGACAGCGAGAAGCCCGTCATAGTTACGGCGCCATCTGCTTCTTCCAGAGCGAAGCCCGGCGATGAATCATCTCTCGACGTCGGCGTCGAATAATAATGAAGATCACTGAGATAAAGATGACAAAAAAGGGCAGATATGCCCTTTTTTGCGGTGAGGAATTCCTTTTCTCGGTGGACGAGAGCACTTTCGCGGACTTCGGACTGCACAGGGATATGGAACTGAGCGACGCGGACCTGGAGCAGCTGCGCAAGAGCTCAGAGTACCGCAAGGCCATCAACAAAGGATTCACGCTGCTGGGAGTAAGGGATCATTCGGAATATGAGCTTTACACTAAGCTGCTGAAGAACTTCGACGAACACACTTCGGCACAGGCCGTCGCGAGGATCAGGGAACTCGGTTACCTGGACGACGCTGCGTTCGCCCGCAGGTATACCGAGGAGCTCCTGAGGAAAGGAAAGAGCGCCGGAGAGATACGCAGAAGACTGTCCGAGAAGAGGATATCGAGGGAGACCGCGGAAGAGATCCTCTCGGATCTGGAAACTGACGAGAGGCCGCTCATCGCCGAACTGATAGAAGGGAAATATGCCGCAAAGCTAAGGGAGCCGAACGGCAGACAGAAGGTATACGCTGCGCTCCTGCGCAGAGGTTTCAGAAGCAGCGACGTCAGCGCCGCTCTGAGGGAATTTGAGGGGGAAGACATTGAGTACACAGAGGAATGAGAACCTGTATTTCATATCTCTCGGCTGCGACAAGAATAGGATAGACGCTGAGAAGATGTGTTATCTGCTGGAGGAAGCCGGATACGGGATCACCTCGGAACTGGAAGAGGCGGACGCAGCCATAATCAATACCTGCGGATTTATCGAGAGCTCCAAGGTGGAAGCTCTCAACAACATATACGACATGGTCAACGCCAAGAACGACGGGATCATAAAGGCAATAATCGTCACCGGCTGTCTGTCGGAACGCCACGGGGAAGAGATGATGGAACTAATCCCCGAGATCGACGCCGTCGTGGGGCTTGGACAGAACAGGGACATAGTCGGCATAGTGGACAGGGCTCTGAGAGGTGAGAAGCACGACTTCCGCAGGGCTCCTCTGGATCTGGAGATGGAGGGCGAGCGCCTGGTATCCACGCCTCAGCACTACGCGTTCCTCAAGATAGCGGAAGGCTGCGACAACCACTGCACCTACTGCGCCATCCCGGGAATAAGAGGGACATACCGCAGCCGCAGCGCGGAGAGCATCCTGCGGGAGGCGCGCAAGCTGGTATCCTACGGAGTCAGGGAGATCATACTGGTCGCACAGGACACCACGTCCTACGGCAAGGACCTGCAGAACGGGGAGACACTGGCTTCTCTGCTGCATGAGATGGGCCGCATCGAAGGGCTGTGGAAGATAAGGATCCTCTACGCATATCCGGAACACATTACCGACGAGCTGTTAAGCGAGATGGCCTCCAATGACAGGATATGCCGATATCTCGACATACCGCTGCAGCATGCGAATGACGCAGTCCTCAGAAGGATGGGACGCTTCGGGTCGGGAAAAGAGAACCTGGAGCTCATAAGGAAGATAAAGAAGGTCCTGCCCGGCGTGACGGTAAGGTCCACCTTCATCGTAGGTTTCCCGGGCGAGACGGACGAACAGTTCGACGATCTTATCACATTTATCAGGGAAGCTCAGATAGACAGAGCCGGCTGCTTCACCTACTCAGCCGAGGAAGGGACCGCAGCTGAGCGCATGAAGGAGCAGCTTCCCGAGGAGCTCAAGAAGGAGCGACAGGAGATCTTCTACGACATACAGCAGCAGATAACCGCTCAGCTGCAGCAGAGCAGGGTCGGAAGCACCGCCGAGGCAATATGCGACTTCTTTGACGAGGAGAAGAGATCCTTCGTGTGCCGCTCAGAGAATGACGCGCCTGAGGACGATCTGGTCATATATGTTCCGCTGGAATACGATCTTATCCCCGGAGAGGTGTATGAACTGAGGATCACCGGCACCGACGGACTTGATCTGACCGCTGTTCCGATTGACTGAAAAGACATATTAAATTAGAATTAATTGGATAATCAATTTTAAGAGGTTTGTTTTATGCGAGTATTCAACACGCTTACCAGAAAAATCGAGGAGCTGGTCCCTCAGGAAGGCAACAGGATCAAGATCTACGCCTGCGGTCCCACAGTTTACAACTACATACATGTTGGCAACGGACGCGCTGCCTGTTCCTTCGACACGCTCCGCAGATATCTCATCTGGCGCGGATATGACGTGACGTTCGTGCAGAACTTCACGGATATAGACGACAAGGTCATCAACAAGGCGAACGAGGAAGGCACTACCTACTCCGAGATCGCCGAGAGATACATAAAGGAATACTTCACCGATGCCGACGGCCTCAATATCATGCGCGCAGACGTGCATCCCAGGGCTACCGAGAACATCGACATGATCCTTGAGATCATCGCCACCCTCGTCGAGAACGGACACGCATATGTAGCCGAGAACGGCGACGTGTACTTCGACGTGCACAGTGACCCGGATTACGGCAAGCTCTCCCACCAGCCCATCGATGAGCTGGAAGCAGGCGCCAGGATCGCTCCCGGCGAACTCAAGCGCGATCCCATGGACTTCGCTGTATGGAAGGCAGCCAAGCCCGGCGAGCCCAGCTGGGACAGCCCCTACGGAAAGGGCAGGCCCGGATGGCACATAGAGTGCTCCGCCATGGTCCGCAGATACCTCGGTCTCACCGCAGACATCCACTGCGGCGGACAGGACCTCATATTCCCGCATCACGAGAATGAGATTGCGCAGAGCGAATGCTGCAACGGCGTCGCTTTCTCCAGATACTGGATGCACAACGGCTACGTAAACGTTGACAACAGAAAGATGTCCAAGTCCCTCAACAACTTCTTCACGGTCAGGGAGATCGCCGAGCAGTACGGCTATGAGCCCATCAGGTACTTTGCCGTCAGCGCTCACTACAGGGCTCCCATCAACTTCTCCAGGGAAGTCATGGACCAGTGCAAGGCGTCTCTTGAGAGACTGCACACCTGCCGCGACAATCTCGACTTCGCCATCAAGAACGCCTCCGGTTCCGGCGAGGAGCTCAAGGCTCTCGCAGACCAGAGAAAAGAGGAGTTCATCGCTGCGATGGACGAAGACCTCAACACCGCGAACGGCATCACAGCTATCTTCATGCTGGTGTCAGACATCAACAGCGCGAAGGATCAGAGCAGAGAGAGCCTCGAATACGCGGCAGAGATCTTTGACGAGCTTTCCGGCGTGCTCGGACTGAACCTCAAGAAAGAGGAGCAGGCAATTCCGGAAGAGATCGTAAAGATGGCAGAGGAGAGGACCGCAGCCAGGAAGGCGAGAAACTTCGCTCTCGCGGACGAACTCAGAGACAAAATCACCGCTGCAGGTTATGTGCTGGAGGATACGCCTCAGGGACCCAAGCTCTCAAAAAAATAAACTGACTTCAGGAGAATCAAATGGCAGAACGGAAGATGGATCCTCTTGAAGAAATAAAGGTTCTTGAAGACGCAACATCCGCTTTTGAAGATACAACAGAAGAACTGAACATGCCCACAGACAGTTCTGCTGCACCCGCCGCAGCGCAGTCTGCGGGTATTAATGCGCCAAAAACGCAGAAAAAGAGCAGGAAAAAGAAAAAGGCCGCCCAGAAGCGGCAGAAGCTGGAGCAGGAGAAGAAGGCTCAGCAGAAGCCGGAGGCTCCTGTAGAAGCAACGGCAACGGAACCTGTAACAGCGGCAGAGCCGGAACCGGCTCCCGTTCCCGCACCGGCGACTGAACCTCAGCCCGAACCGGAAGTCCTGCAGGAACCTGTACCGGTAGAGGAACCTGAGCCCGAGCCGGAACCGGCACCCGAGCCTGAGCCTGAACCGGAGTCCAAGCCCGAACCTGAACCGAAGACAAAGAAAGCATTCAGATCCGAGAAGAAGGCTGCAAAGGAACAGGATAAGACCGAACACAGGAAGATCTGGAAGAAGGTCGTGGCAGCGCTCTTCGCGCTGTTGCTTACTGCAGGTCTTACATACGGCGGATACCGCATCTACGCTCATATCCAGACTGAGAGATATATAGAGTACAGGAAAGGCCTTCCGTATCTCATCGAATCAATGGAGTCCACGGGAGAATTCGATGACGACGGCCTCGTCACTGTTACGGTAAAGATCACCGAGGACGAGTACAAGGACGGCGTGCCTCTCTACTGCATCACAGACAGGAACTACCTGCCGCTGGACAACACCACCCAGTGGCAGCAGGCCAAGAACTGGAAGTGCACCTTCAGCGTAGGTCCCGGACATTATTACTTCCATCTCAAGGACTGCAATAACGTATATACGACCAGCAGCGAGGAACTGTCCAAGCTGGACTCCACGCTTGCTGTGAAGCTCGTGGGATACAGGGCGGATCTCGCGGTAGGAGCCTTCAAGAAGGGCTACACCTGCGAAATAGCGACTCTGGGCAACGCCGATCCTGAGGTAAAGTGGACAGTCGGGGACAGCGATATACTGGAAGCTGCACAGGGTGCTGTCAGAGGTCTCAAGCCCGGCAATTCCACACTGATAGTATCCGCTGACGGGCGAACCGATTCGGTCGACGTGCTGGTCACAGACATGATCACACTGCCCAACAGCAACACATACAAGAAGCCTCTTCTCCAGGGAGATGTCTATACTCCGGAGGAGGAGGCGGTACTGGACAGCATCCTCTTCGCGAGGGTGGAGGAAGCGGGGGACATGACCAGAGGCGGAGTAGTCGCCGCGACCAGGTTCCTCACCCTTGAGTTCCCGTACAGGGTCCCGTACTTCTTCGAGAACGGACGCATGGACCCGTACCTCGGCGGAAGCCATTACTGCGACGGAGAGGGCAGATACTATCACAAGGGACTGTATCTGACATCCGCGAAATATGACGAGATCGATCCCAAGGGAATCAGATGGGGCCCCGCGCACTGGGGCGCGCCTCTGTACAACTGGGAGGAGAAATATCATTTCAAGCCCGGACAGAAGTACCCCAACGGCCTGGACTGCAGCAGCTTCGTATGCTGGTGCCTCAGAAACGGAGGCTTTGACTTCGGCGACGTCGGCGCAGGCGCTGTGGTCGGACAGTTCGAGCTTTCGGACCTCGGAGAGCAGAGGCCCATAAGCACAGAGCTCCTTCAGTCGGATGAGATAAAGCCCGGCGACCTGATCTACACTGACGGACACATGGCTCTCATCGTCGGCATAAGCGACGAGAAGATCTACGTCGCGGAAGCGCTGTTCAACTGCGTCAGGGTCACGAGCTTCGCCAGAAGATATTCCGCCGTTCCTCACGCTCTGTACACTCACATCAACCTGATGAGCGAGGAGTACGCAAAGGCCGGAAACGGGGAAGGAAACTGGACCATGATGTGGGACTGGTACGAAGGCATGGAGGATGTCGACCGCAACTGGAACCAGGAGTGGAGGTGAACTACCCACGTTTAAAAACGCGGGCTTCCCGTTTCACAGGCAATAAGCTTACTCCAATATTGATACCTTATCATGATCAATATGCAGCAGTGGCTTTGACCTCCGCGGGACTCTGAACTCTCTGTTCCGGAGAGC
>JAEEGL012326832.1_pt1 | contig 17620 bp, 18 predicted proteins | sample 9134231 | NCBI WGS metagenome assembly JAEEGL01 (sample SAMN16246548, study PRJNA631951) | gut metagenome | biome: gut microbiome; feature: rumen; material: fiber-attached | host: Bos | place: Iran: Karaj | collected 2018-10 | reverse complement strand
TAACAAAGCCTGAAGACATGAGCGCATATTTCCCGGGTGAATGTCACGACGGTGAGTATGCGTTAAGCCGCTACATGCGTATCGTAAATATCGAACGCTGATAAGTTTAAATTCCGAATCCCACCGGCTCCGCCAAACAATTTGAAGTTACCCCCATAATTTGGACCGAGAGGTTACAATTTATGGGGATGCTTTTTTGTTGCGGCAAGGAAAGTTAGTTGACGGAAGATCCGCCGGGAAGAAGCCTCGGAAAACGTTTAAAGAATAAACTTGAGATCAATCCGGTCAAAAGTCCCAGTAAAACACCGGCAAATACATCCGTAGGGTAATGAACCCCCACATACATCCTGGATACCGATAAAATAAGGGCGTATAACAATGTTAAATATGTAACCACCCTGTATTTGCCGCTCTTGGCAAGCTCAATTACGCCAAAAAACGAAGCAAACAGCATGGCCCCTGCAAAAGCGAACGCGATACCCGAGTGACCGGACGGGAACGAGGGATCCGGCTGTTCACCTATAAGAAGCTCAAGCTCCTCGATCACCTCATACGGTCTGGTTCTGCCGACAAGATTCTTCAATAACAGATTAGTGATAATAAATTCCAATGCCAGGCTCGCACCGACAATACAGCCCAAAGCTCTGGTCTTGGGAATGATGATCAGTAAAGCTGCCAATACTATAAACAAGACCCCGTAATCGCCCGTATGCGTAATAAACACCATAACAGGCGTTAATATATCATTACGGATAAACTCCTGAATGTAGATTAATATATCAGAATCCATCGTTAATTCTCAGCCGCGATGCTCTCCAATGAATATTCAATCATGACGATCATACCAAGAGTTACCGTCGTATCAGTACCGTTGATGCTGTAAAGCTCCTCACCGTCCTCAACCGTATCTTCAAAGTAGGATACCTCGTCGCCGCTGACCTTCATAGACATTGTGTTTCCGGAGACAGTAAGCTCATAGACTCCTGTTCCGTAAACAAAGCTTCCGTCAGCACTTATCTGCTCAAATCCTGATGCGGAACACATCGAATCGAGATCGAATACAGAAGGTCCTTCCTCAGAAGCTGTTATGAACTGGAAGATTCTTCTGTGGATGGTTACATTTCTGCCATCAACAGAGTAGTTGAACGAACTTGAAGGAATACCGTCATTGATAACAGGAGCGGCACCTGCAACTGAACCGACACCAAGAGTGATTCCCAAAGACTGGCACATAACATCAAACTCACCGCCCGGAGCACTCATGATGCTGTTAAACAGCTGGCTTCTGGTCATGCCTTCAGCAAGCAATGCAAGATTGTTTGTAAGTCCGGGGCCGTCTGCCTCTCTGTTAAGAACTCCGAGATAGAACAGGTTGATAGCATCACTGTCGCTTATATCCTGAGCCGCATACTCAGGACTTTGCAGGAGGATATTAACAGCCTCTATGCCGCTTCTTGAACCGCTTCTTAATCTGATGACATTATCAGTAAGCTCGGACAAGGAAGGATTTCTTCCGATAAGCTGCACATAGATCCTATATACAAACTGCAAAAGTCCGGCGTTCTCTTCCGCATCACAAACCTCATCACCCGTAATGATACGGAAAGTCGTGCTTGTGGAACCTAACGCTGAAGTATCATTACCTACTACAGTAACTGTCGCTGTTCCCACATTAACGTTATTCTCGTAGTAAACGGTATAGTCCGTGCCCTCGGCAAGAGTACGGCCGTCGATCGTAATCTCGATAGGAACAGTAACAGGATCGCCGTTATAGTAGACATCCTCAATGGGAGCCATCTCATAAGTGGAAAGATCTACAGGAGGAAGCTCAGTCTCAGTCGTCTCGGCGGCATCGCCGCCTTCACCATCAGAACCATCAAGGTTAACTTCTGATAATGCTCCGCAAGCTGATGTGAAGAGCATTGCACCAATTAACATTACTGCTGGCAGCTTTCTTCTTAACATGTTGCACCTCCCGGTTCAGATCTTTAAAGATCCAGCTTTATTATCTCGTCAAAACCTGCGTTCTTAGCGCGGGAATAAAATTTATCCGTCTTCTTGGGATTCGTCACAAGAATCAGCGTAACATCAGATTTGTCCTCAAGCTTTGAAGACGCCTCGATAGCCTTCAGGATATCCTCCGCCTTATACAGGATTGCAGTCCTCGGCCTTGATCCCTCGAGCTCGATATTGTTCTCGGTAACGATCGAGAATATTCTCTCGAAGCCGATCGAAAAGCCGACAGCAGGCACATCCTCGCCTGTAAATCTGCCGATAAGCCCGTCATACCTTCCGCCGCCTGCAACAGTTCCTCCGAACTTCTCGCTTGCAACTTCAAATACTGTTCCCGTGTAATATCCCTGTCCTCTTACAAGAGAAGGATCATAGATAACATCATATTCATCAGAAAGGCTGTTGGCCGACTCGATTATCGTCTTAAGAGAATCAAGAGCCTGGGCCTCTGTTCCCTCAGAGCAATATTTCTGCATATCATCTAAAGTAATGTTCTGCTTTGAGATAAGTTCACCTAAGTTCCTGATAGCAGACTCGGGCATCCCCTTCTCCGTAAGCTCAGACGCAACACCGTCAGGACCGATCTTATCGAGCTTATCAAATGATACACATACAGTATCAAGACTCTCTTCTGAAAATCCCATAGTCTTCAATGCGCCTCTTAAGACACGGCGGTCATTAACACGGACAAAGAACTTACCGATACCGATCTTGCCTAATGCTTTGGCAGTAACCGAGATAAGCTCGATCTCAGAGCAGATGGAGTCTGAACCTAAGATATCTATATCACACTGAACGAACTCACGAAGTCTTCCTCTCTGGGGACGCTCCGCACGGTAAACCTTATCAATCTGAATGCACTTAAAAGGCGACGGCAGATTATTACGGTTATTCGCGAAATACCTCGACAAAGGAAGAGTAAGATCATATCTTAAACCTAAGTCAGACAGTTCCTTCTCATCAACAGGAGTCTTGGATAAAGCTGCCTCGAGCTTATCTCCCCTCTTAAGTATCTTAAAAATAAGATTAAGATTATCTCCTCCGTCACTCTTATCTAAGTTCTCTGCACTCTCTACGGCAGGTGTATATATACGGGTAAAGCCGCAGCTTGTGTATGTATCAAGAATGATGGACATGAGCTGATCGCGCTTTGCAGCGGCATCCGGAAGATATTCCTGCATGCCCTTTTGTGGTTTTATGTTCATATGGTTTTTCCTTTGCTGATTATTTCTTGGATAATTTCTTCAACGCGTCAAAAGTCTGATCACTGATAACATGCTCGACTCTGCATGCATCATCAGCAGCAATTGCTTCATCGACCCCCAAAGATACGAACAGATTCGTAAGAGTCTGATGCCGGTCATAGACTTTAAGAGCTATTGCTTTTCCTGTCTCGGTAAGTGAGATGAAGCTTGAACTGTTCATCTCTATGTATCCCTTCTCCTTCAGGCGCTTGATCGCGTTACTTACACTTGGCTTAGTTACGCCCAAATGCTCTGCGATATCAACAGAACGGATATATCCGTTCTTTTCCTTAAGTTGGAGCATGGCCTCGAGATAATCTTCAGATGATTCACCAAGTCCGAGCTTATTCATGCTGGATACCTTCCCCTCGTTAATATCGGTTAATTATATCTAACCATAAAAATTATAACATTTGTTTTATAATTTTATTTCTTCTCGCGCTCCTTCTCCTTAACGCGTTCAGCCAAAGCAACCTCAGCAGCAAGAACCTCTATCTTGTCTTCAAGCTGTGAGTTCTTTATAGCGAGCACAAACACCTTCGCGATAAGAAGGAAGATAATTATAAGGAATACGAGGTTTGCAGGAGACATGATCCCCAGAAGATTTGCAAGCCAGTAAAGGATCTGTGGGAAAATACCGATTATTACGAGTACAAATGCAAAGCAAACCCAAAAGATAGCATCCTCAAGCTTAACCTTGTGCTTTCTTATTCTCGACAAGATCCAGTATGCAGTAAAAGAGGCAGCTATTATAAGTAATATTCTCAGTATGTTTGACATATTATTTCCTCCTTCGAACCCACTGGAACAGAAGAATAGAGAATCCCATCTTTATCATGTACCAGGAACTGCTCCAGAAATTGAGATAGCTCTTGCCTGCAAGTCTCTCGTGCATCTCAACCTGAACCTCTTCGATCATGACTCCCCTGTTAAGAAGGAAAGCCAGTGTATCGGGCTCAGGACTATAGTGCATATCGTAGCCAAACTTCTTTATCATGGCCTTATCGAAAAGGCGCATGCCGGAAGTTACGTCATATATCTTCTTGCCTGTGGTAACGTGGATAAGGAAGCCTATGATATTTGACCCGGCCATTCTCATGCTTATAGGCTTTTTCTTATCGACAAAACGAGAACCTATAACTATATCGCACGAAGTCTTATCCATACGGTCAAGCATTGACTTGATGTACTTGGGATCATGCTGTCCGTCACCGTCTATCTGGATAGTGCGGTCATAACCGAAGTAATTTGCATAACGCATTCCTGCACGGATAGCACCTGCAAGTCCGACATTTACCGGAAGATCCATCAGGTTATAGCCTTTGTTCTTACAAATCTTACGCGTGTCGTCAGTAGAGCCGTCATTAACGATGACATAATCGTACTCGGGATAATTCTCGATGATATTATCCACTACACGTTCAATATTCATGGCCTCGTTATAAGCCGGAATGATAATCAGCGGTTTCCTCACATTATCTCCAATCAAAGATCATTTGAACTCTCGCTCTTAATATAAAAATGTTCGATAAACTTCGCAACCCACATCGGCCAGAATTTATTAAACATAAAAATATCTTCATCACGTCTTTTGTTTTGTCCTATAAGCTCACTCGTTGTCGATTCCCCGTGTATTCTATGACACATAAGGACCTTATGTATATAAACGAATGAACCATCCTTCTTCGTTAGCATCTCCCAGGCCTGCCAGTCGATATTGCTCTTCATATTATTAAGGAAGAGCGGCAACTCCACGTTGTCCCTGTTGATGGTAACAGACGGGCAGCATATCGCGGAACCCAATGACAAGACACGTCTTCTTAAGAATCTACTTTTCCACGCACTCTTGCGCCTTAACGGAAACAACAGCATCTTCTTAATTCTAAGGTTACGGTTATCCGTAACTTTGTCACTGCCTCTAAGCTCGGCATAATCCGTAAAAGCTATGATCGGCTTATATGCCTCGTCTACAGCCTTTAACACTTCTTCCCTGAAGTTACTCTCATACACGTCGTCCTGATGGGCTATGGTGACAAGAGGCGTATCCGCACACTCAAGAGCATTATTCCAGTCACCCGCAAGTTCCCCCGGCTCATGAACAAAGAGCCTTATCCCGTATTTGTCAGACAGACCTTTGATGTGTTCATTAGGAGTAGCTGTAGCAATAAGTACTTCTCCTGGAACAGTCTGGTTAATAACAGACTTGATACAGTCCTCGAGATAAGCACTCTCCTTATAAGCAGGAATAACGAATGTATGCCTAGAATCCATACGAGAATTATATATATAAAATAATAAAATAAAAACCCTCGGAATATACCGAGGGTTCTATAAGCGATATATCTGAAAGATTATCTCTTGGAGAACTGTGAAGCCTTACGAGCCTTCTTCAAGCCGTACTTCTTTCTCTCCTTCATACGAGCATCTCTTGTGAGGAAGCCCGAAGTCTTAAGTGTTGCCTTGTAAGCGTCTGCATCAGCCTCTACGAGAGCCTTTGCAATACCGTGACGGATAGCACCTGCCTGACCTGAGATACCGCCGCCGATTGCCTTTGCAATTACGTCGAACTTATCTGTTGTCTCAGTAGCAACGAGGGGCTGACGAACGATGAGCTTCAGTGTATCGAGACCGAAGTACTCGTCGATATCCTTACCGTTGATTGTGATCTTGCCTGAACCGGGTACGAGACGTACACATGCTGTAGCGTCCTTACGGCGGCCTGTGCCATAGAAATATACTTTGCTGGATTTCTTTGTAGCCATTCTTATTCCTCCGAATTACTGCTCAAATGTGTACTCAACGGGCTGCTGAGCCTGATGATCGTGCTCTGCACCTGCGTAAACATGAAGCTTTCTGAACATCTGACGACCGAGGGAGTTCTTAGGGAGCATGCCCTTAACAGCAAGCTCAAGAGCCATCTCAGGCTTCTTCTCCATCATTGTCTTGTAATCAGTCTCTCTCATTCCACCCGGGAAACCTGAGTGATGACGGTAGATCTTCTGATCAAGCTTCTTTCCTGTAAGCACCATCTTGGATGCATTGATAACGATTACATAATCACCTGTATCAACGAAAGGTGTATAAGTGGGCTTATGCTTGCCGCGAAGAAGTCTTGCAACTTCTGTAGCCAAACGACCGAGAGTCTTTCCCGAAGCGTCGATGACAAGCCACTTTCTCTCGATATTTGAAGGTGTGGCAACAAATGTCTTCATGACTTTAACTCCTTTATTTCTTTAAATAAGCGTTTCAAAGCGCTCAAGTATATTACTTGCCGTTAAGGTCAAAGTCAATACTTTACGCGAAAAAATTTCTTAATCCGCTTAAATTCGCCTTAAATCGCCTTTATGCTCGTTTATTTTAAGCTGCTACAATAGCTGTATATGTGATTGCGGTTACCTTGCCGTTCTCCATAACAAATGACAGATAGCTGTCACCCATTGTGTACTCGTAACCTGCAACACCTTCGCTTCTTTCAGTACCGTAAGCTGCCGTTACCTCCTCATCAGTAGAACCGATGCGGATGCCCTCGGGTGTGGAAACGGTATCATCCTTAAGTTCGACTGCAGCAATGTAGTCAACGCCGTCTCTTGTGTAGGAGCGAACTACAACGGATCCGTATGTGTAAACCTTATCCATTCCCTCGTAAGCACAGGAAGGAGCCTCAAAATACTGGTATCCGTCACCTAACGCAGCGATGATGTCATCAGCGGGTGCATTCATCGGGATATCAATACCGTTGTAGGTAAAGACATACGCATCTGAGGAAGAGGCTGCATCCGTTCCTTCTGAAACAGACTCACCTGCAGCCTGACCTTCTGCCTGCGAAGCCTGGCCGCCGGACAACACTACCGGAGCTGTATCTTCATCAGAAGAGCATGATGCAAGCGCGAAAAGCATAGTTCCTGCGAGTACCAAAGACATAATCTTCTTATTCATTCTTCTTATCCTCCAATATCAATTCTCTATCGCATTAGCGCCCCATGACTGAAGCTGTCCATACTCGGCAAGCTCAGCATTCTGCGCATCCCGTAATTGATCGTAGAATACTATATCATTTTCCCACATCGACGCAACCTCAGGCACGCTTCTAAAGTCCGTGAGATTATAGTGGGAAACAAGATAATCACCGATGTAATCCGCGAACTTCTCGGCACCGGAAAGATTAAGGTGAAGCCCCGCATCGTAAGTATCGGTGCTCATATCAAGACCGATGTCGTCTCTAAGGTAGATATAATTAATATAAGGAACGTTGTTTCTGTCTGCGAATGCCCTGACCTGCTCATCCCACTGCTCATACCAGTGAGGATAAAGAGTCGGCGCTTTTATAAGAACCAGCTCGATATTATTTTCGCGGCACAGTTCCACGATGCGCGAGAGGTATTCCATGGAAGTCTCGGGCAAGGTGTAGTCCGTAAGAGGAGTCGGATCAGGGAACCCCGCTTCAGGCATAACGTCTGTCCTCATGTAGTATCCGTTAACGGTAACGCGGTCGCGGTCAAAGACATACTCCCTGTCTGTGGCCGTCAGCTCACTCCACCTTGAGTGATAACGCAGTATCGGGAAAACATAATCTATCATGTGCTCGTCTTCTGTCATGGAAGCCTCGATCGCATTCCACTTGGTCAAAGACCACGCCATTCCGTCGAGTGTCATTCTGTTATAGGACTCGCTTTGCGGCTCGCCGTATTTTAAAGCCAGAACATTAAATACAACGACATCCGGAGTCTCGTAGCGGAGTGTATCCTCGAGAAGATAATAGGACTGCCATGTAAGCTGCTGGGCGCTTCCTCTTATATAGGATGAGATTCCGTAATCGCGGTAAAGAGCCACAGTCGAGATGTTCTCATACACTTCACAGTCTCCCAGGAAAAGCACCTCATGAGGCTCTTCGCTTTGGTAGTACTCAGCTATCATCGAGCCTTCAACAACACCTCTTTGATACTTGGGGACGAGGAGTTTTTGCAGATACCAGATACCAACTGCGGCAACAGCCACACCAAGCAGGGCGAAGCCGATGTAGTAGAGCTTAATAAGATTGTTATTATTAGTTATCTTCTTCATGCGCTCTCCTCCTTCCCGTCAGAACTGGTTATAGATAAACTGCGAAGCATCAAATCCCGTTCCGTAAGCACCGAATACAACGATACTAAGGAACAGAACGACGCAGCTTAGAACAAACAGCGGATATTTATCAAACAGGAACTCTCTTAAGTTAACGCCTCTTAAGTACTTGTAAAGACTTACGAGGAAAACTGCTATTATGGCAAGGAAAGCCACCAGATAGTCGCCCCGGGTAAGACCTAACTCAAGAAGAGATCCTCCGAACACCTTGCCGATATTAAATGTCGTGAACATCGATCCGAACATCTTGAATGTAAGACCGACGTTACGGTAGCAGTCAAAAAGCTTCAAAGAACTCATAAGAAGGAAAGTTCTTAAAATCTCAAATGCAGAGTACCAGTGCCTGCCCTTGAAGCTGAACTTACCGTGGAACTTCGCATACAAAGGCTCGAGTTCCTGCGATGCCATGATGACAACGAAGTTCATAAGACCCCAGACAACGAAGTGCCATGCGGCTCCATGCCAGATACCTGTGGCAAGCCAGACTGCAAAACACGAGATATAAACCGTAACTCTCTTTCCAACCTCGTTGCCCAGGTGCTGTCTCGACCACTTCGAGAGCTTGAGCATCGTCGGGGAAACCGAGAGCGGATAGAAGATATAATCCGTGAACCACGTACCCATCGTAATGTGCCAGCGGTTCCAGTATTCCTTGATATTCTTCGAGAAATAAGGAAGGTCGAAGTTCTCTTTTACTGTAATTCCGAGCATCTGCGCGATACCGATGGTTATGTCGATGCCGCCCGTGAAGTCGCAGTAAAGCTGCGCGGCATAAAGCATCATGACAACGAACACAAATGCGCCCTTGTACTCGTCAGGTGAACCCGTCAAAGTCTTAAGCGCAATAACAAGTCTGTCGGCTACGACAAGTTTCTTGAAGTAACCCCAGAGTATCCTTAAAAAGCCGTAGCTTACCCCGCGAAAATCAAAATTCTTAGGCTCATATAAAGTCTGTGACAGATCGCCGTAACGGCTGATAGGACCTTGTACGAGCTGGGGGAAGAAAGATACGAACAAAAGGAATTTCCAGAAGTTTCTTTGTGCCTTAACCGTGCCTCTTGCCACATCGATCGAATAGGAAACTGTCTGGAAAGTATAGAAAGATATACCCATAGGAACGATGACGTTAACAAAAGACAAAGGCTCGCTTCTCATGGAGTTGATCGTCTCTATGACGAAGTTCGTATACTTGGTAACTGCAAGAATGCCGAGGCATATGAGAAGTGCAAAGAATAAAAGAAGCCTTGTAACACGTGTCGTAACCGTCTTATAACGCTTCTTGTAATCCGCATCCCACTCGGCCTTGTGCTCTTTAAGATAAGCCTTACGCTTGCTGTTATAGTCCTCGGTAAGGATAGCAAATATGTAAGCCGTGAGCGCTGTAACGGATATAAAAATAAGGTACTTCGGATCCGCGAAGAAATAGAAAGCCAAGCTCGCGATAAGGAGCAGTCCCCATCTCTCGTTATGCGGAACAAAGGCGTAGTAGACTACGACCAGAACCGCGACGAATAAAACAAACGGAAGCGAAGTAAAAAGCATCAGTCCTCCGATAATCTCGTGATAAGATCCCACAAAGCCTTAGCCGAGTTAAAGTTCTCGGGGATAAGCTCCTTCGCGGGAATTGCTACATCAAACTTATCGTCAACTTCAGAAACGATGGATACGATATCAAACGAATCGAGTATCTTATCGTCAATAAGTGTAGTGCATGTTTCAAAATCAACATCAGAGTGCAGATCCTTTAAGATCTCAATGAGTTCATCCATTTTAAGTTTCTCCTTTATTTCCCTTCGGATAATTCCGTTAAGCCCTTGCGGTCGATTTTGCCGTTGGGCGTAAGCGGAAGCTTGTCTGTCTTGTGAGCCTTGGTAGGTACCATATATCTTGGCAGTTTCTCTTTAAGATAAGAGAGCATCTGCTCCTCGTCAGGCCCGCCTTCATAGTATAACTCAATCCTGTCTTTTTTCTTAAGATAAACGGCACAGGATGCGGATACACCCTTTATGGAGTTTACATCAGCCTCTATCTCACCCAACTCCACGCGGTGTCCCATGTGCTTGATCTGGAAGTCCTTACGCGATACAAACACCATCTCGCCGTGCTCGTTATAACGGGCTATGTCGCCTGTTCTGTAGATAAGTTCCGGGTAGCGGTTGTTAAGAGGATTCTGTACGAACGCCTCCGAAGTCCTTTGAGGATCCGCGTAGTAACCTAATGTAACGCAGGTTCCTCTCATGCAGATCTCGCCCTCATCAGCAAGCTTGTCGTTCTCGTCGAGAAGGAAGATGTCCACATTTTCGAAAGGCTTGCCAAGAGGGATGGCCTCGTCCTTTGAGAACTCGCGGTCAACCTCGTAGTACATGGATACGCCCGTCGTCTCCGTGGGACCGTAAAGGTTGATGTAGCGCACATCAGGAAGCGCCTTCTTCCAGCGGTTGTACTGCTTTATCGGGAAGACTTCGCCGCCAAAGCCGACGATCTTAAGGTATTTCGGAGGGTTCTCATCGAGAGCGCCGAAAGCTGAGATCATGGTAAGTGCGGAAACTACCCAGCAAAGCGTGTTTATCCGGTACTCGTTAAGGAACTCGACGAGCTTTACCGGGAACATGAAAAGCGTATGGGGTACGATCACGGTCTCGCAGCCGAGCTTCAACGTGGGATAGATATCCTTCAAAGACGCATCGAAATAGAAAGGCGTCTGCGAACCGAAGACAGTCTGCTCATCAAACTTCATGACATCACAGAAACTCTCGATGTAATCTATAAGGCTCCTGTGGCAGACTGCTACACCCTTCGGAATTCCGGTCGAACCTGATGTGTACATGATATACGCAGGGTCCGTGTCGATCATCTTCTGTCTTACCCCGGTCAGTGCATCAACATCGTCCGGCTCAGTTTTGATGTCATCCCAAAGGTAGAGGTTAGCGTCCTTACAGAACCTACCCGCATTCTCCTTTGTATCCTTATCGCAGATAACGGCACGGGGCTTAAGGTTAGCGAAGATAAGCTCAATCCTCTTTGACGGCATCTCGTCATCGATCGGCACATAGAAGCAGCCGGCTTCAAGGACCGACATGAAAGCCGCAAGTTCAGCAGGTGTCTTGCTCATATATACCGCAACAGGTTCTTTTGTTATTCCGTCCTTAAGAAGTACTGAACCTGCACTTTGTGCCTGTTGTCTTACCTCGCCAAAGGTAAGTGCTGTCTTCTCATCGCGGTAACAGACTTTTTGGGGAAGCCTTGCTGCCGTCATATCGAGATATTCAAGAACATTTCTCATCATGTTCCCTCCACTTCGAGTGTTCCGTAGTTAACGCGGCTCTGGATAGAGTCCTGCGCGATATGGATCTCAGGACCATATACGTTCGCATCGTAACCGTGGTCGCTGTGGTTGAGATCGTTATATGCATACATGAAGTAATAGCCCTCATGATAGTAAGCGTAGCAGGCATCGCAGTGATACCACATGCCGTCAAGATAGACGAGATTCCAGTAATGGGGAGACCATGTGATCGGGTATCTCTCAACGAGCTTATTCGGGATTCCGGCAACATCGAGCAAAGCTCTGCAGACCGCATAGTAAGTAAAGCAGTCGCCCTGGAATGTCGTTAATCCGTCGTAAGCGCCTACTGTCCAGTCAGACTTATCCGATGTTCCTATGTAGTGGACATAGTTATGGCACCAGTTGAAGATCCTGAACGCCTTCTGTACATCGGTCATATCTTCCTCGTAAATGTCGTATTCATCGATAACCTGTCTTGCAAGATCATAAACGACTTCAGGCTCATAGTATCTGTCAGGCTTAACTCTGAAGCTGATCGTAACAGTGACTGAAGATGAATTGCCGTTCTCGTCTGTCGCGATATATGTAAGCGGGAAAGACGAAGACATATTGTTGTTGACCTGTGAATTATCGACCGTAAGTTCAGGGTTCGGATCGTAGTTATCCGTTACCGTGACACCGTCAAAGTAAGAAACGGGATCGCCTACGAATCCTTCGATATCATGAGCGCCGTAGATCAGAGGTGCCGTATGGTCATCGATTACGGTAAACGGAACATCGACCACCGTCTGATTTCCTGATTCATCAGTAAGTGACACCTGATAAACGTATTCACCGCTTATCGAAGTATCGGGCTGCTGCACATACGCGATAGTAACATTGGCAAGATCGTAAACATTAGCAACCGTCTCGGATGCATCAGGAACATTGCCGGTATAAACAGTCTGCGGTACCACCTCGCATGAAGGTGCTGTCGTATCGACGACGTTCAATATAACATCCTCACGGAAGTAAGAATACTGTATCTTAAGCTGATAAGAGCCCGGTACATTCGTGTCTATTCCGGATACATCCGTATAGAATCTTGAAAGCGGAACAGGCTCCGTAAAGAAATCCTCAAACCTTAAAGGTGTTCCGGTCTCGATCGTAAGCTCCTTTTTCATCTTGGATGTTTCAGTATGAATATATCCCAATATGAACGAGGATGCACCTACGGCAAACCCCGCGAACGAAGCACAAATACTTATCAAGATTATCCCTAGTTTATTCTTCTTCATTTCCTTCACTTCTTACTGTCAAATTATCATAATCAAGCATATCCTGTACCGACTCCGTGGCAACCGTTACTCCGGGCGGCAAAGTGTCGTGATCATAACTGTTGTTTCCGGGATCGAGCTCATCGTCTGTATACATGAAGATGAATGTGATATCCGTCATATTGAGGAATACACAGGCATCGCAGTGATACCACTGTCCGTCGATCTTTACAAGGTTCCAATAGTGACTCGAGACATTGATCGGATACCTTTCAACCGTTATGCTCTCGATTCCTTCAGCACCGAGCAGGGCGCGTGTCAAAGCCATGTAATTGAAGCAGTCTCCGTGCATAGTGGTCAATGCATCATATGCACCTGCAGTCCAGTCACACTTATCCGAATCCATCATGTAATGGATGTTCTCACTTACCCAGACAACGATGCGGAAAGCCTTCTCCATGTCGCTCATCGAATCATCACAGATGTTGTTATCGGCAATGACCTGTCTTGCAAGTTCGTAAATCTCCTCAGGATCATAATACCTTTCAGGTTTTACGCGAAGATGAAGATTGATAGTAACCGAAGATGAGTTGCCCTGTGCATCGGTGGCAACATAAGTTACGGGATAGTATCCCTCCTCCGAGACATTAACAGCGGATGTATCGACCTCGACCGAGGGGTTCGGATCATAATCATCTGTTGCTGTTACGCCGTCAAGATATGCGATGGCATCTCCGATAAATGCTTCAAAGTCGTGAGTCCCTTCGATAAGAGGAGCTGTTGTATCCTCAATGACCGTGAACGGCACATCGATAACCGTTTCATTACCCGATGCGTCACAAAGCTTAACGGGAACAGTGTATTCTCCAGAAGGCATCACCTCAGGCATAGCTTCAGCATATGAAACACTGACAGCGGAAAGATCATAAATGTCCGTAACCGTTGAGGATGCATCGGGAAGTCCGTCGATATATATGCACTGAGGAACGGCCGTTCCTGTAGGGGCAGTTGTGTCGGTAACATTCAAGATGACGTCTCTTGTAACCTTGATGTACTTACCCGTTGTAACCTTGAGTCCGTAAGAGCCCGGAACGGAAGTATCGATCCCCGATACATCCGTTAAGAATGAAGTCGGGGTATTTCCTCCTGTCGTAAATACTGATACATCGATTACCGAACCGGTCTCGATAGTTGCATCAGGACGTATACCCGTATACAGATATCTCGCATAAAGACCCAGCAGTCCCGCACAGACTACAGCAAAGATAAAAAGCTTAAACAGGAAGGCACCGACCTTTTTGCCTCTTGCCTTGCGTATTCTCTCCGGGATTACCGTTTTTCTTTGTACTTCGTGCTTTCTCATATTATTCCTCAGTCATAGTCAGGTTAGTAAAATCGAGTCTGTCCTGGACCGACACGCTTGAAACAGCGGGAATGGTCGCAACGTTAAACTCGTGATGGTAATCAAGCTCCTCATCGATCTGCATGAATACATATCCCTCAACATCAGAGAAGTCGCATGCATCACAGTGATACCACTGTCCGTCTATCTTGATAAGATTCCAGTAATGAGGAGAAGTTGTAACCGGGTAACGTTCAACTCTGACATTCTCGATGCCTGCAACATCAAGCATAGTTCTGCAGACAGCGTAGTATGTGTAACAGTCACCCGTATGTGTGGCAAATCCGTCGAGGGCTGCGATAGTCCAGTCAGACTTATCGGAGAAACCCGTATATCCGATATTACGGTGTGCCCAATTAAAGATCCTGAATGCTATCTCAACATCAGTAAAGTCCGTGATCGGTTCACCGTTTAAGACCTGGTTATAAAGAACATCCGCACCTGTCGCATAGACATCACTCCTGTCGACGAAGACTTGCGGCATATCCTCGAGAATAAGATCGGCCGGAACCGACGAGGTATTACCGTGTGCATCTGTTGCAACATAAGTGATGCTGTAAACTCCGGGCGTCTCAAGGTCAACCGAATCGAGGTTTACTTCGACGCTAGGAGCAGGATCAAAATCATCCGTAACGGTAACTTCGTTCATATACGAGATTGTATCCCCCACATATCCGTAAACACACTCTGGAACCGAGAGCGAAGGTGCTGTAACATCAGCCGTAACATCAAAAGGAACATTGATAATCGTGACATTTCCGGATGCATCCGTAAGTCTTACGGGAACATCGTAAACTCCTCCCTCAAGAGGAACAGTCATCTCGTGATCATACGATACAAAGACCGAAGCCAGATCCGTTATATCCGTTACCGTGGATGAAGCATCAGGAAGATCATCCTGGAAGATAACCTGGGGAACTGCAGTTGCCAAAGGATGTGTGGTATCCACAACATCAAGATAAACATCTCTCGGGCGTCCGAGGTTTCTCACTCTCAGCTGATAGGAACCCGGAACCATAGTATCGATGAGCGAGACATCGGTAATAAAAGAACAGCCCGGCATTCTCTCCCTGATGAACATATCGAGAGTGACATCCGAACCCGTCTCTATCGTGACATGATCGATTACATTCTCCTTCTGCTTTACGTAGATCTTCTGAAAGTAACCTAAGTCTGCAACGATCAAACAAAACGCAAGACCCATAAGCAACACATGAATTGTTGCTATACCGCGCTTCTGTCTTACAGACCAAATTGTCACGGAATTATTTCTCAAGATCCTCTCCGCCTCCGTTAAGAAGATCGATGCCGTACTCTGCGTTCGGATAATCCCCCGTGAAGCATGCATCGCAGAAATTCTTCTGTCCTTCCTTAAGTCCGATCAATTCATGAAGCGAATTAACATCAAGGTATCCCAAAGAATCTGCTCCTATCATCTGACAAATCTCGGGGATGGTGTGCTTAACGGCAATGAGCTTCTCCCTTGAAGGAACATCTGTGCCGTAGTAGCAGGGATATAGAAACGGCGGTGATGAGATCCTTACATGGACCTCCAAGGCTCCCGCCTGTCTTAACATACGAACGATATTAGCTATTGTGGTTCCCCTTACGATGGAGTCATCCGTCATGACGACTCTCTTGCCCTTAACGGCGGATTCTATGGGGTTGAGCTTGATCCTGACAGAATCCTGTCTTTGCTCCTGGGAAGGCTTAATGAAAGTTCTTCCGATGTAGTTGTTCTTAACAAAGCCCTTTACATAGGGTATGCCGGATGCCTGTGAGAATCCCAGGGCCGCATCAAGACCGGACTCAGGCACGCCTATAACGATATCTGCATCGACCGGGTGCTGCTCATAAAGAAGCTTGCCCGCCTTGATCCTTGACTCATAGACCGACACGCCGTCGATGATGCTGTCAGGCCTTGCAAAGTAAATATATTCAAAAATGCATCCCGCTCTCTTACGTGCGGGTGTCATTACGGAATGAACACCGTCATCATCTGCAATTACGATCTCGCCGGGTTCAACATCCCTTATGAATGAAGCTCCGCAGGCGGAAAGTGCACATGTCTCGGAAGCGAACACCGTATCACCGTTAAGTTCGCCCATAACAAGAGGCTTCAATCCGTACGGGTCTCTTGCAGCAATGAGTTTACGCGGGGACATTACGAGAAGAGCATATCCGCCCTCTATCTTCTCCATAACACTTCTTACCGCATCCTCGATACTCGGGGACACAGATCTTACTCCTGCCACCATGTAGGCGATGACCTCGGAGTCGACAGTTGTCTGGAAGATGGCGCCATTATCCTCGAGCTCCTTGCGCAGTGTGTTGCAATTCGTGAGATTGCCGTTATGCGCTATGGAGATGGTTCCCTTTACATACTGCGATACGAGAGGCTGTGCATTATCCTTGGTGCTCGAGCCAGTCGTCGAGTAACGCACATGGCCGATAGCAATCGTACCCTTGAGCTTATCGAGGTTATCGTGATTGAAGACCTCACCAACAAGCCCCATGTCCTTGAGGCAGGTTATCTTACCGTCGTCGTTTACAGCAATACCGCAGCTCTCCTGGCCTCTGTGCTGCAAAGCAAAAAGACCATAGTAGCAGGACTGCGATATACCGTTACCGCCTGTTCTCGAAAATATACCAAATACGCCGCATTCTTCGTGGATACCCAAGTTTACCTCCCCGTTCACCCGTTAGATTTTAACACTACAGAGGAAAAGTTCCATATATTATAATTAAACATATGCGCGACGAGATAATTATTAGAAAGTATGAAAATTGCATAATATGTCCGCGAAGGTGCGGGGCAGACAGGACAAAAGGCCCTAACGGAGCCTGCCACGCGGGATCCGAGCCCGTTGTTAACCTCGCGATGCTCCATCACGGAGAGGAGCCTCCTATATCAGGCACAAAGGGAAGCGGCACAGTCTTCTTTGAAGGATGCCCGCTCGGTTGTGTTTTTTGCCAGAATTACGACATTTCGCGCGGTATTACAGGTGCGGGAAAGACTTATGACGAGGACGCTCTTGCCGCTTTGTATCTTGATCTGCAGGAGAAGGGCGCTCATAACATAAACCTTGTGACGGCAGGGCACTTCATCCCCTCGGTTGCAAAGTCACTTAGGGCTGCCAAAGAAAACGGGCTTACGATACCGGTCGCATATAACTCGGGAGGCTACGAATCTATAGAATCATTAAAGCTTCTGGACGGGCTTATCGACATCTACATGCCGGATATGAAGTGCTTGGCCTCTTCCCGGTCAACCGATCTTTGCATTTCGCCCGACTAC
>JAEEGL011090042.1_pt1 | contig 17620 bp, 15 predicted proteins | sample 9134231 | NCBI WGS metagenome assembly JAEEGL01 (sample SAMN16246548, study PRJNA631951) | gut metagenome | biome: gut microbiome; feature: rumen; material: fiber-attached | host: Bos | place: Iran: Karaj | collected 2018-10 | reverse complement strand
ATTCTTTCCTCAAAGTTGGCTTGCTTTTCTTCGTCGGTCATCCCTGCAGTAACTTCAGGAAAATAGTCGCTTGCGATTACGAATACATAGATGATGGCAGCTTCTTGGTCGACATCAATCCAGGTTTTCTGACGGTCGATTGACTCATGAAATGTCATTGGAATCTGCTTGCCTGCATCCTCATCTTCTTTTCGTTCAACGCCATTCGGACCGTAGCTATAATAATATTCTGGATACGTCTGTCGATAACGAATATCAATTGCAGCTGCATTTGCTATTCCGGTAGCACTGCCCCGATACCGTATCAGATTTCTGATAAAGTTTTTTAGCACTACTCGGTTGTACATAACAGTCTTGAGCTCTTGATAGTCAAATCCGATGTGCTCAGCAAGCTCAGCTAACAAGTGCTTAGGACAGTGTTCAGGCGAGTAACAATCTAAGATATGATTGGTGTAATACTCGAGCAATTCGTGTTCGATATCAAAGAAGCGACACGTCGTTCTCATATCAAAACTCTGCTCGTAGATATTCGGAATCATCCTCTCACTCTTCATGCACTACACCTCCTTACTCTTTGATTATGCACTCTTTCGCTACGCTAATCTTGGACACCGGTGACTTAGCATAATGCTCTGTGTCACCGTCGATAAATCTAGCGTAGCTGATAGCATTGAAATAAGCAATGTCGTAACTTACTGAAGAATCTGGAATCATACCTTCAGCGTCACGCACAGGTCCCCAGTTTATCATCGGCTTATTAAGAAGACCTGCATCGAAATACCTGATACGAGAGTCACAGTTCTGAACGCAATCGACCACTTCCATCATTCTAGGAAGTACACCAATCTTCATATTAGCTGCGTGGAATCGAATGCGAAGTGCTTTCAGCACCACATCGACAATATTATCAGCTTCTGATTGAGTTACCGGCTCATTTGTCCAGATGATTCCGTTTACCGACCACTCGAAAACTCTTAACCAACCAAAATCGATATCGCACGTTAGATTGTAGGTTTCAAGATATTGCTGAGTAATCATTGCTCTAATCTGCTCCGACGGTCTGTATCTACGATACGGATGTCCAATGTCAACCATCTCGGTGCTCCACTCAGAGGTGTCACCTTCCCATTCGGTGACTCCGTCCATCAGACACTGCTTACCCACTTCGTTCTTATAACCTGTACTCCACTTCTCTAGAAAGTTATTGAATACACAATAGAACAGAAGCTTTCTGGTCATGAACTTATGTGGAAAGTCATAATTCTTACCACCTACGGTAAACATAGTACCGGTAAGCGGGTCATACGCATCATCAGCCGTCCAACCGGGAAAATCATATCCTTGATTAATGTTAGGACCGGGGTATATGTATTTCTTGGGCTTGAGTTCTTCGTCCATATCCTCATCAAATCTATAAGCCCAGTTAATCTCTAGAGCCTTCTGACAGTCAACTGCCGTACCGCAGTCAATGCCTGCTTGTCGGTTAATCCATGCAATAAAGTTCTTCAAGGTGATTATGGAATCATTGGTGTTGACATAAAGCTTCGCTTCCTCAGCAGCTTGAGCAGCAGTCAGCGGAGTTTTACCCGTGAGTGCAGAGCCATCAGGCATATCTAATGTATTAGCCGGATGTGTCACATTCAATACAGCAGCCACGGCACTATCCACGGTGGACAGTGAAATAACGTTCTCAGATACTTCACCAGCCGCTCCGTAGGTTTCAAGGTAGAACACACGAATAAGTCGATTGTATTGGATTACATCGTTAATGAATTTATTGAATATGAGTACCAGGTTATTGTAATCATCTACCGATACCTGGTAGCGTCTTTGCTCGGATTCGATAAAGTCGTTCCGTCTGTCTCTGGTCCACGGCTTTTCACCGTTCGTGAACTTAATCGGGTCAAGTGTAGATGACAGCTCCTGTACCCAGATTAGTTCGCCGTCAATATTCTGAGCTGGTAGTCTATACGTCAAAGTGTTTACACCCTTCGTATCTGTAACTAGCATACGAGGGTTTACAATGACTGATTTTAAAATTCCCTGAGCTGCTTTTCTAGCAACAAAGTCTTTACGCTGATTGATACCATTTACAGTACCCTTCGGCTGAAGCGAGACAATATCGCTAACACTGACGTCACCATACTCAGGGTCTGACTTAGGTATGATGAAGTAAGGAATAGACGTCAAGTCCTCCAGAGCGTTCGTCGCAGCGTAGCACACATTGTTCACTGCGTTCGGTAATGTGAAATCCAGAGCAAGCGATGCTTCTTCTGAGGTATTCTCAATCAGTATAGTTGTCCTTGGTGCTCGATACCAACCTGGTACATACCCGTTTGCTACGCCTAAACGACGTATGCTTTTAATCTGCGTTGCAGACTGCATATACATCTCATCTACCTGAGTGTCCAGGTTAAATGAGAGCAAGTCGACATTGCTCGCTAAGGCTTTGAGTAGAATCATACCAGGGTCGGCTTCAGAACCAGGATTCCAGATGTGAGTAGTCGCCTTAACATCTTCAACCAGATTCTGAATATTAGATTGAGCATCTCTGCTGGTATATTTCATGTAATAGTCCCTCCTTGCTTTTCATCCCATGTCCATTCAAGCGTAGCGGCAATTTCTTCATAATTCTTATCCAAGACAAGAACTACCTGAAGCTTCACCGTGTTACCTTCAGACAGGTCATTTATTTTAATCTGACGTGAGTCCACATAGGGTTCGAACTCTGCTATGGCATTCTTGATGTTCTCCTTCGCCTTCTCGATTACAGATGCGATATTATAGCTAAGAAGGATATCAGGAAAATATGAGCCGAAATTCGGGAATAAGAACTCTTCTTTTTTATACGACCTAATCAGCAAGCCCACTCGATTGACTATGCTGGCATAGTCTTCTTTCAAATCGCAGTTGCCTGTAGCCGCATTGAACAAATTAGGATAGGAAAATGAATTCGTGAACACGCTTATCCCTCCTCATAGGTGCCACCGTAGAACCCTACGATAGCAAAATTATCATTAGAATCTTCGGACTCTAATACATAAACAACATCGTTCACCCGCAACCCCTGCAGGTGAAATGGTATATCTGCATCTTGAAGCGACTCAGTCGCAGGTCGATTGGGCAACAGCATATTCATAAAGGGTTCCTTATATGCTGATATACCCAAACCGTCGATATTAGGTATACGAACTTTACAGGTGTTATTCTTCCAATCAATGCTCTCGACGTAACCAATGTACCTAATCATAACTTACCTCGTTTCAGAATGTTAATAATGTGCTGGAAGGGCTGACCCAAATCAAGTCTCTGCTGCTGTGGTATTGTAGCCTTCTGCACATTATTAAGTCGAGTGGTTGTTGTATAACCTGCAACTGATGTTGCTGTGTTATTCGCGGTAATTAAATCCAGTCTTTGAACTGTCAGTGTCGTTGTGTACGACGTACCGTTTATATTATGTGCTACTTTAATTATACGATAAACACCGGTAATCGGGTTCAATGTGCCTCCCGTATACACCACAACTCGTACAGCATCAGCAACCTGAAACACCTTTGGTTTACCTACGATTGTAATCTGAACATTGGTGTTGAATTGAGTTGAAATCGCATTCAGGTTGTTTAGCACATTACCAGCTGCATACATACTGTCAACAGTTGCTGAATAAGAATTCTGTCTATTTGCTAGGGTAGTCAGGGATTCACCCTTCAAGGTAATACCCATACCGGTCTGGACAGTCGCACCTGAACCTAGCAAAGTCTGGGTAACGCCCTGATATGTAGCAGAAATAGATAGAATGTTCGTGTACAAGCCACCCCATATCAGAACATCGTCGGACACATAATTAGCGAGGTTGACATTATTTTTATAACGGATTACACCGCGAGTATGGAACGTCGGCTCTGTTATACTAAAGGTATAGCTCGACGCGGAACGCTGTGTCTGTGCTACAGGAGAACCCATTAGATTGTGTATTTCTGCTTTCGTATATCCAGCTCGTAGATAAGTGCCGGTTGCCCTGTTTCCGGGTAGTCCGTACGCACTGCTTCGTGAACCTTCACAGTACGATTGCTGGATAAGACCCTGAGCATTTCCACTACCGTTGATATATTCACCCAGACTGGTTACGCAAGACGACTTGCAAATCGGAACCACTTCGTCGTCATGGTCAATGTCATAATCGAACACATCACCTGCGTTCACATAATCCAGTACCGCTTCAGCCACATCTGACGGTCGATAGTTACCTCTGATAGCTGGAATTGCTATGCCTCTAATCGTTGCAGTGTTAGTAAAGTTACCGATGCCTTCTAGAATATACTCTGTGTAACCGGTATGTACCGTTGATGTAAACTGAATAAATATGCCTTGAATAGACAACGACTCGAGGATTCCGGTTTCATCTGCCCAACCCATTTCAAGGTAGCATGGTGTAGTAGAGTCACCTCTCATCTGAGCAAACTCATAAAGCATCATTTCAAATGCACCTACATGAGCCTGCTTACGCTGGTCACCTAGAATGTGAACAGTCACCTTAAAATTGGTTTGTATACCAGATTCTGAATTTGTAAGATTTATGCTAACCAGTGGAGAAGGTACCTTGAAGCCGAGACTACGCAGCGCTATATTCTGAATAACGAACTGCATATAGGGCTGTTTATGTGGCATATAGGTCACTCCTCTCCTAGATTAAGATATACATACGACAAAGGCTCTAGAACTCGGCCATCCGTCATCAAAGAATCGTAAGGCGGTATCTGCAGTACCGTTTCAGCAGGTACCACCTCGAAGTTGGTTATACCGTTCTGTTTGGCAATATACCACCACAGTGCAGCATCACCGTAGAACTTATCAGCTATCAAATCCAACCGATTAATGTAGATACCGGTAACCTTAAATAACTGACAGCTTGACACATCCACAAGCGGTGTAGCATTCACGACCTCATGATATGACTTGTCTACGCCATCTCGCTTAATTGTTCGTAGCTTTGCGTATCTAGATATCTTGGTATAATTATATGGGTTTAGATATCTTATCATCTCATCACCTCCAACCAGCAAGTCCACTTCTAACAGCGTCTGTGCTGAGTACGTTATCAGACTCTTCAGTAACTGATATATTAATATCGACGCAGTCGTACTTATTGTCAGGACCTATAGGACCGCTATACGTCGTTTCCATCGATGTGAGTATTCCCGTGATACGAATTGACTTACCAATCATTAATGTAACTCTAGGAGGTTCACTTGCCTGAGTATCATAATCTGGATAACAAGCAGACTGCATATAAGCCACCAGCTCTTCCGATTTACCTGAATCCTGATTACCGTCCCACATAGCACGATGAATCTTGAACGTACAAGATACTACTCTAGGACCTGATTTATTATAGGTATTCTGTGGTTCATAGTGCTGATACGTTGTCATTTCCTGTGACCATGTAGCTGAGGTAGAATCATTCACACTTTCAGGGAAGCAAGGAATCTCCAAAGGAGTCTGACCTTCAACCTGGAACATAACATCACCGCGAGGCTTCCAATACCAATTATCGTCAGATGTACCGTATTCCGAATCAATTCTAGGGTATTCAAGCTGAGGTGTATCTGCTCGTAAATCCTCTCTGACTTCTTCTAAGCTGAGGTCTCGTAGTATCGCCTGTTGAGTGTGACCTGATACAGGAATAACCTCATCTACATATTCAGCTGGTACTATCAAGCATCCCGGCACACTACCCAAGGTAGCATATCGAGTGAATTCAGCAGGAGTAAATCCTGCTACTACATTAGCTTTATCACGGTCACCTAATTGTGACTGAACTCCTCTGATATGAGCAAATTCTGAATAAGCGGGGTCAAATCCCATCTTAGTCAATGCTTGAAAATCATTATTGTATAACTGATTGGCAATTGTATGGTACGGACAAGTTGGGTTAGGAAGATTATTCGCTCTCAATATGTCGTCAGCATATGCTGTCTGACGTCTAAACGTTGCTACAGTGAGTGATTCGTCAACCACAATTACCGATTTCATACAACGTCACCTCTCTCCAGCAATCTAAGACGTTTGAAGGTTTCACAGCAAACATAGCCAGTAACCTCCTCGATATATTTATTCTTGGTCTGAAATTTCAATAGTGATTGCTCCAGTAACTCTGACCACTCTTCATTCGTAGGTAACTCTAGTAGTTCATTAGCATATGCTATATCACGAGTACAACTATTCGGTCCCACTACAAAGCCAAGCCACCATTGATAATTATAGATAACCTTTAACAGGTCTCCCATCGATTTCTCCTCATTTCGAAACGTTAGCGTCTGGTACAGATTATAATTGTTCTGTTCCAGGTTAGGATACAGATAATCGATGGTTGTCTGAACATACCCGATAAGCTGAGCATCGGTTAAGGTAGTAAGGCTCTCATGCCAGAAGTTGGCTGCTCGGACCTTGAGTATCAAGTCCAAGCAACCGTATCCAGTATCAGTTCTTGCCGCTTCAATCAGCTCTTCAGGTAGGGTCTTTGGTATTTTAGCATAAGTATCAAAACAGCTCATCTAGACACCTCCTTAAAAGAATCCAGGCACTGTCGCAGTGACATAGCCATTATCCATTATTCTAGAACGTTCATCATAAGATATGGTAGAAGCAAATTCAGGACTCGCAACCATCTGATATTCAACCATTGTGCTAAGAAGTTTCATAACCTCAGTCGTCGTGGCTTGCAAGTCTTTAATCTGTTCGGTGTGAGTGCGATGCTCTTCCAGAATAGGTTGTAAATAGTCACTCATGTCTAATGTGTCCAGGTAATCTTTGATAATTACAATGTTGTCGTGGTTTTCGATGTTTCTGAGGTCTTCTTCTTGCTGCTGAGCTCTCTGCTGTTCACGAGCTGCTGCTTTATCTTCCTCGTACTTAGCATCTTGCTGCTGAGCTTCTGTTTGCCTCTGTCTGTATTCTGAAGACTGTCTAGCTTGCTGTTCCATAGACGCGTAACTGATAGCATTCGACTCGGCAGATGATTGTGCAATAGCTGCTTGAGCTTCCTGAGATGCCCTAGCATAATTGTTTAACATTCCTTCGAATGTATCTGTTACTCCGTTCGACTCAACCGCAAACACCATCTCATCGGTATTCTTAGTTGTAGCTGCTGCCATAACAGCAGTGGCACCGCCTATGGTATTAGCCATCGCGTTATTCGCACCAGCAAAACCGTCTGCCACAGTCGAACCGATGCTAGACATGGCGGCTGTCACTGCGTAACGCTCTGCGTCTATTGCAGCTGATGTAGATGCATTTATCGAGGTTGTGAACATATCGAACAAACCAAATGGGTCTAGAATCGACATGATTAGGTCAGAAATCTTAGTAAAGAATCCTAAGGTGTTCTCTGCCAACTCAACAGACTGCGTAGCTTGAGCAGAGTATACAAGACGCTCCATTGCCAGCTCATTCGCCTCTAATTTACGCATCAACTTATTATCCAGAGTGGTTGAAATAGCATTAGTTGCTAAAAGCTGATTGGTTGTGTTAGCTACCAGCTGCTCCTCGAGTGAAGTAGTCTCACCGCTACGAACCAGATTCTCTGCGTTAGTTAGGGCTGCCATATTGACAGACGTACTAACCTGAGAAATCAAATCAGACACACCACCGAAGTCAATCTGTGCTAGCTTAGAACCTTGAACGCCAAATACAGATTCTAATGCCTGCAGGAACTCTTGTCTAGATGCTTCGTTCTCGTTCTGGTCAATAAATTTCTGGATAGCAGCAAATGCAGTACTCAAAGTGTCTTGAGTGTTGTCCATGAACGACTTCATAAAGCTGGTTGCGCTAACTCCAATATCAGCGTTCATGTCGTTCATAATTGCTCTCAACGACACGGCAGTAGCATCATTGTTATTCATTAGGAGTGTGACTAATTCTGATGTAAACCCGCTAAGTTGAGGTGCGACTGATGTGATAGCAGCTTCAGATGCCATCATCTGAGTTGTCAACTCAGAAATCTGATTTGCATTTCCGCCCGCTATCTGAACTACCTCGGTAGCCTTCGTCAATAGGTTTCCTGTTTCCTTCAAGAACTGATTGTTGCCTTCGGTGACCGTCTCTAATGCTTTAGCAGCACCAGCAATGTCGTTCATGGCAGCAATCATCGTCTCTTCGCCTTGACCTGTCTGCTTGTTAGCATTAGCGTAGATAGCCGCAAACTGCGCAGCACTCTGTGACAAGTCTACTTCCGGTACTGCCTTCTGCAGTATCAAGTTCTGCGCTGCAAATGCTTCTGCTAGAGTACCGCCAAGATTAGCGCTCAGAGTGTTTGCGAGAGAATCTAGATAGTCAGCTGCGTTGATAGTGGTACCGTATCCCTCGTCCTGCAGTCTCTGTGCTACCGCATCCTGGAGTGAGTTAAGGGCTTCCTTGGTGTAGCCTTGAGTAGCAGTAACCTGTGAAAGATTTTTGTCCCACGCATCATAGATACTCTTAGTCGAGGTTTCATAAATCTCGATAGAGTATGTCGCCATATCCTTTACATCGCTTCTAATCTTGTCGATACCAGCCTTCAGGATTTCGTCACGCGTTTTCTTAGAATGGTTTGCTAGGTAATCAAGCCTATCACCAATGATTGAGGCTAAGGCATCAATCTTGCTACCTACGAAGTCACCCAAGACACTGCCTACGATAGTACCGATAGGTCCTCCTATTGCAGTACCGATGGCAGCACCAACTTCTGCACTCGCAATAGTACTGCCAAGGTCACCAGCAACGCCCATAACCGCCGATGCTGTCTTATTCTCACCGGTTTGAGCATTGTATGTATGTCCCTGAGAGAACTCATTGACGAATTTATCGAGTGACTCACCCACCTTAGTTATGTTATTGACACCAGTTACCCATCCGCCAATACCGGTTGCATCGGACATTGCCGTTGCTCGCTCGCTAATCAGGTTATTCAGAGCCTGAGCGAACGCGTCATTGTCCATGATACTACCGTCTTCGTTCGGTATCTGATGTTCAAAACGGTCAACAAGGTCTGACTTTCTGCGGTCGAAATCTTCATCTATCTTTCGTTTCAGTTCCTCGCCTTGCTTAGCGAAGCTAAACTTACCGTCGTCCTTCCAGGCAGCTTCAGCATCTTTCAGAGCCTCTTCGTGGCTAATTAGCTGCTCTCTCGCCTGGCGTAGCTGGTCATTCAACTCATCTAAGGTAAGCGAATTATCTGCAAACTCCTCTGATAACCGGTCTATAGTCTGTTCAAATCGACGGTTCGCATCTGATAGGCTCTCATACTGCCCTGCAGACCTAACCAAAGCGTCTTCTAAGGCACCCATCTGATTGCGAGTAGTCCTCTGTTCTTGAGCATTAGCAGCAGTCTCTGCAATATAATCATCTGGAGTTATCTCGCCGCGGCTTAGCTGTTGACTTAGTGAGCTAAATTCCTGTTCTAGACGAGCTAGATGGCTATTCAGCACTATAATACCTGCGTTGTCGTCGAACCCAGTTGGTCCTTTAGAAGAACCGCCTGAACTAGAAGTCCCTCGATTACCGAGAGTCTCCATTCTAGAAAGTATATAAAGGATATCCTGCACATTGTCGTCGATGTTCGTCAGAGGGTCGTCTGTATCAACATCGTTCGATGGTGTAGGTCCGTTAGAATTCTGAGGAGAAACCTGCTGACTTTGCAACAACGCTTGAATTTGACGAACGCTATCATCTAAAGACGTCAGTATCGGGCTAAAATTCTTGTTCGGTGAAGCGCCGGTATCGTATACCTTTTCTAATAGATTAAAAAGTTGCTTTAAGCTGGTATCTACCGATGTCAACGTCGTTCCGGTCGACGCTACATCTTTCTTAATGGACGTAACTGCAGCTGTCACATTATCCAGGTTCTTCTTAGCCTGGTTGATAACTTTCTGCTGCTTAGTTAAATTCTTGTCCAGATTGGTAACCGACTTTTGCATCTTGAGCCCTAGCTTGTACAGATTTCCGCTAGACGCAGACTCTGCCTTCAGCTGCTCCAAGATGTCACCAGCTGTAGCATCCTGACTACTCGATGTATTTTCGCTCGTATTATTCTGGTTGTTTTCATTGGTAGGCATAGATAATCCCTCCTTTCACATTATTATATGAATATACATCAATGATTACATGGTTACAATCACGTATGCTGCTACGATTTGCGTGTGGTTTGCGCACCGTGTACAGTTTAACATCGTACGGTACAATCACACGCAAAACAAACGCACAACAGTAGCAAAACCGTTGTGCGTTTGTTATAAGGAGTATAAAAATGAAATTAGGATTTGTCGTATTTATCTTTCCAGATTACTGTCTTCCCCTGCTGGAGACTGTTCGGAACATCAATTATTCTCTGGTTAGCTGAACCTCGGAATTTTAATGCAAGATTTTTCTGCTCTAATATGAAAGGACCGTCAACCAGAACATCTATTAGGTTTATCATCTCATCAGCATACGGCGTAGTAATGCCAGAACATAATATCTGTTCGAAAGTGTACCCAGTAAAGCACCAGATGTCCTTATCCGGTACGTACTGTCTAACTGAACGCATAAGACGAAGTACTTCTTTCTGATTTCTGGGTTCAAAAGGTTCACCACCTAGAACCGATAACCCAGAAACTCTAGGATTATCGACCAAGTCTATTATTCGCGATAATGTATCGTCATCGAACCGCTCACCGTAGTCAAAATCCCAAGCTACCGAATTGAAACAGCCGTTACACCTACGAGTGCATCCTGATACGAATACACTAACTCGGCAACCGGGTCCGTTCGCTATATCCAGGTTTTTAATCTGAGCAATTCTCATAGGTGAGGCACCCTATCTTTCATTTCCTGCGTGCGTCCCTGGTTCCAGAACTGAGTACCGATATATCCGCAGGTACGGCGAGCCACTGACATCTTAGTCTGGTCTCTGTTTCCGCAATTAGGGCATTCCCACAGCAACTTGCCGTCTTCCTCGATTATCTGAATTTCACCGTCATATCCACACTCAAAGCAGTAGTCACTCTTTGTATTCAACTCTGCATACTGAATGTTCTCATAAATGAATTTGATTACTTCAAGCACGGCTGGAATGTTCGCAGTCATATCCGGAACCTCAATGTATGAAATAGCACCACCAGGTGAAAGTTTCTGGAATTCAGACTCGAATTTGAGTTTGGTAAATGCGTCAATCTTCTCGGTAACATGAACGTGATACGAATTCGTGATGTAGTTCTTATCAGTAATGCCCTTGATTATGCCAAAACGCTTCTGAAGTGCTTTAGCGAACTTGTAGGTTGTGGACTCAAGCGGGGTACCATATACCGAGTAAGCAATGTCCTCAGCCTCTCGCCATTCTGCACATTTATCATTGAGTCGCTGCATAACAGCCAAAGCAAACTCCTTAGCTTCAGGGTCGGTATGGGAATGACCAGTCATCGCCTTAACACACTCATACAATCCTGCATAGCCGAGTGAGATAGTCGAGTACCCGCCGTACAGCAATTTATCGATTTTCTCACCTTCTTTTAGACGAGCGATTGCACCATACTGCCATAGTATAGGCGCAACATCTGAAGTGGTACCAAGCAGACGTTCATGTCTGATACGCAGTGCGCGATGACATAACTCTAGCTTCTCATCGAGAATACGCCAGAATTTATCAAAATCACCCTTCGCAGTTAAGCCGACTGCAGGTAGGTTGATGGTAACGACTCCTTGATTAAATCTTCCGTAATACTTAGGATTACCATTCTCATCGACGTAGGTAGTTAAGAATGAACGGCAACCCATACAAGGATAACACTGCGGATTACCATTCTGGTCAATCTTATTCTGCATCATAATCTTCTCTGATATATAGTCAGGTACCATTCTTTTAGCTGTACACTTAGCAGCTAATTCAGTCAGATACCAGTATGGCTTGGTTTCATCGCAGTTATTGTCATCTAGCACGTACAGAAGCTTCGGGAATGCAGGTGTAACCCACACGCCCTTCTTGTTCTTCACGCCCTGAATACGCTGCTTCAAAATCTCCTCGATAATTAACGCTAGGTCCTGCTTCTCTTGAAGATTAGTAGCTTCATTCAGGTACAGACAAAGGCTCAAGAAAGGAGCCTGACCGTTAGTAGTCATCAAGGTGATGACCTGATATTGAATTGTCTGAACACCGTCCTTGATTTCCTTAGCCAGACGTAATCTTAGCATAGTTTCAGCTTGATACTCGGTTAGCGTAATACCAGCAGTAGCACATTCCTTTGCAATGTGCTTTCTTATAGCTTGTCTGCTCTTCTCGACAAAGGGAGCAAGGTGAGCAACTGAGATAGTCTGACCACCGTACTGATTAGATGCAACCTGAGCAATAATCTGAGTAGCAATATTGCAAGCGGTTGAGAAGGAATGTGGTGTGTCGATACCGGTATCCGAAATAACTGTGGTAACATCACCATGCTCCAGCATATCCTTTAGATTAATTAGACAGCAATTATACATAGGCTGTGCAAAATAATCAGCATCATGGAAGTGAATATCACCGATACGATTGGCTTCTTCGATATCTTCGGGTAATAACTGAGTGAAGGTAATCGTCTTAGACACTTCACCTGCCATGTAATCACGCTGCACTGAGTTAATCAAGGTATTCTTATTTGAGTTTTCTTCCTTCAGAACTGCATTTTTGTTCTGAAGCAGTGAAAGAATGTTATCAGACATATTATCTGATTTTCGAGCGAGTTGTCTTTTGTACCTGTAGGTGATATACTCTTTTGCCAGCTTTGAGAGGTTGCGAGCGACTAACTCGTTCTCGACAAAATCCTGAACGTCTTCGACAGACACAATGCTGGTTTGTTGTTGGCAACGGAAGATTACAGCTTGAGTAATTTCACCTATCTGAGCATCTATTAGTTTATTCTCTTCACTCATTTTGGCATTAGCCTTTGATATGGCGATAGATATCTTGGTACCGTCAAACTCAACTTCCGTTCCGTCACGTTTGATAATGTGCATAATAGTTCACTCCTTTCGAATGAGGGAGAACACGGACTCCCTTTATCTATTTTATGCTGTGGTATCATTGTTCTTTGACCTGGTGTGAAAAGTGGTATCTTTCAGCATACTGGTAAAAAGCTGATACCTCACCTATTCTAGTTCTGATATTCATTCTACCGTTTCTGTGTAACAGGTCTCTTCATACCTCTCTGGCTCAACACCATTGAAGAATTTGATTAATTCAGCTACATCAGCCACTGTCTCCCAGTCCCAATGCTTAGTGGCAGCATAGATTGCAGGTGTATGACGAGATGCCTCATCGGTTAGGTCAAAGCCTCTACCATAGGTCCAGTACGCATTAGATAGCGGAACATAGGTTTGGATAGTAACTCTAGGGTCATCGATAAGAGTCACCTCACGGCTACATATTGTTCTGTACAGTGCGAAATAATAGACGTGGTCTGCACCAGCATCCAGAATATGCTTGATTACTGCATTAGCCGTTCTGCCGCTCGAGATGAGGTCGTCAATCACGATTACCTGTTTACCATTCAAGTCAACATCTCTATCCTGAGCAACCTTAATCCGAGCGTCGTCCTGTGTATTTGTAGTCATATCATAATGGCTAACTCCGTAGACAACGTCTGACTCAATGCCCATTCTTTCTGCCAACATAGAACCTGCTACTGCAACTGAAGCAAAGATGCAGGCACCATTATCCGGAGCCATAACCATTCGCTTGAAATTCTGCTCTAGCAGCACAGCCTGAGCTTCTGAAATATAAACCTCGTCTGCCTTTGCTCGTGGAAATGACCAAGAACCGCAGTCGATTAGTGCAAGAACATGGTGAAGTATCTCAGGGCAATTTTCCGGTCGTTTACACCCATCGGCTGAACGTTCGAACGCCTTAGCGGTAATAGCTACCTTACCGGGAGTTGCAGTGACACAAGCAGCGTCTGTATTCTGCATATTGGTACACAAAATCTCGACGTTAGGTGCAGCCTGCACGAAGTAGACAATAGCCGGTGCATCAGGCTTGTCATTCACATCGTCTGGTACAATAATGCAGCATTTGGCTTTTTCATTCTGCCAATAATATTTAGAATTGGGAATAGTCTGCGTACCCAAGTCGGATACATGGAAATCGTACATAGAGAGTACCTCCTTTTAATATTGTATCATAAGTATAACATAAAATGTTCTGTAGAAACGAAGTTTCACAAAAAACGGTACTGCTTAACTGCTACGCCTTGCGACATACATATACACAAGGCGCACCACTGCAATTAAGCAGTACCACTGCTAGATTTAGATTACTTGAAACGAAGTCTGTCGTGTATTAAAGTCATAAATTCTGATTTAGCTGTAGGGTCGTCACGATAAATTCCTGAAATAGCTGTAGTGGTGATTGTAGTTTCTGTTGCTTTAGCACCACGCATTCTCATACACATATGCTGTCCCTCTACTAATGCTACTGCACCTTGAACGCCAATATTAGCTAAGCAATCCACAATCTCCTGAGTGAATGACTCCTGTAATGCGGGTTTCTTCGCAAGCAGCGTAACCAGTCTGGATAATTTCGATATACCCAGAACCTGACCATTAGCATCAGGAATATAACCGACACATACATGATATTCTACTGGCAATAGATGATGAGGACACATAGAAAAGCACACGATGTCCTGAGCGACTACCATCGTATCTGAACCATTTGCGGGAAAGGTAGTTGCCAGGATTGAATTTATCTGTTCCTGAGTATTCCACACACCCTCGAAAATTTCTTGATAAGCTCTAGCAAATCTTTTAGGCGTACCGTGGAAGTTTTCATAATCAGGTTCAAATCCCATCTGCTTTAGACCTAATAATATCTCATTTGCTGCTTGCTCGAAATGATACTGACCAGTAAACCTCGCACTTTGCTTCTTTAATTCCCAGTGCTGTTTTAGATGACAGCTTTTACATAATACCATAAGATTTTCTGGTGTATTGTCAGTTATTTCATCTATATAGTGTTCACCGTCTCTATGATGAACTACCAGTTGGGACATATCATCAGACAAATCCTTACCGCAACGCTGGCATTTTGTACCATGTGCGTCTATAGCAATCTGACGATAATCTACGAAGGTACGCTTAGCTTCGCTAAGCTTCTCCCTATTTTCTGGCTTACTCATATATTCAATCATCCTTTCGCTTAATCTAGAAACTCTTGCTTTACGGCTCTCAGGAGACTCATCCTGATAGAATTTCTTCATTTTCTGACTAGCATTGCGTCTATTTTCCGGATTACTCCAATATCTCTTAGCTGCCTCTGAACGCTTAGCACGAAGTTCTGACGTATAACTTTCTTTGATTAGCTCACTATGTCCTGCCTTTCTGCAAGCTAAAGAGCAGAAAACACCTCCGTGGGTTTTAGAATCATACTCGAATTCTTTACCACAATTCTTGCAGACAGCCTTAGAGTCTTTCACTAATCAAACACCTCTCTTATTGCTATCCCAGATTATCTTATGAAGCTGGACTTGAACCTTAACATATACCAGCTTGTTATTCAGAACGTACTCAACGATATGGTCAGGTGTTATCTCACCCCATACTGGGCTGACATAAATCTGAGCATCAATATCGGGATAGTCTTCCAGAAGCTTCTTCATCTGATTAAGGTCATCGTCATTACCTACAACAAACTTCAGAACGTCGGTAGCTTCTAGGAGGTCCAGATTGGACTTGAGCATTGCAGCAGACTCACCAGAAGTGATAGACTTCCAGTCCATAGTGAAAAAGTAATCCATAGAGCTTTTCTTAGGACCGAACTTATCCTGCGCTGCGATGAACGGTTCTAAGTTGATTGAGCCGTTGGTTTCGATATTCACCCAGTAGTCGTTTTCTCTCAAAACTGTCACCAATTCACAAGCTGCAGGGTGAATAAGAGGCTCGCCACCTGTAAGCGTAATGCACTTACAAGGTTCATAGGTCTTGACTGCTTCAAGGATTTGGTCAATCGTCATATTGGTATAGCCGCGTACTCCATCTTCCTGCTTACAAGCGTACTTTGTATCACAGTAGGTACAATTAAGATTACAACCGAATAGACGGATAAAGATTGCCGGCGCACCAGTACGAGCGCCTTCACCTTCCACGCTGACGAATATTTCTGCTACTGGCAGTGTTCTCTGTTCCATTAAAGTTTACCTCCGCACTCGTCGAGAATGTAGGTAGCAATATTTCCCTCACTCTCCTGAAAATCGACACGATAGCAGATACAAGAACGAAACCTCATCTCAGAATTATCGTCATTGAATATCGTTCCGTTGATTGTATCACAAATCCACTTTGCCATACTTTCAGCTGTTGGATTTATATTAGGTAATATTTCATTGATAAAACCGTGGTCGAGTTTATCGTGAATTTGTTTCTTAAGGATAGTAAAATCAATCACCATCTCAGTTTCAGGGTCTAACTCCTGAGCTTTACAATAGACGGTAACAATACCGTTATGCCCATGGATATTTCTACACTTAGACTCATAAGGGAGATTTAGATGATGAGCGTATGCGATTTCCATTCTCTTCTGAATTAAGAACATTAAGAATCGACCTCCTTTTCCAGTGCGGGGTCTACCGCCTCGTTAGCTTCAAATGCCTTTGCTCTGTCGATACAAGTACCACACTTACCGCACGGTTTATCTCCGCCTTTATAGCAGCTCCATGTATACTGATAAGGAACTTTCAACTCCAGTCCCTTAGCAACGACTTCTGCCTTATTAGAATTAGCAAATGGTGCCTTGATAGACACCTTCTCGTAAGTACCGATGAAGATTGCGTCGTTCATCGAGTCAATGAAGTTTTCAGAACAATCAGCATACGCATTGCCAGCTGCGTCATCAGCATGAGCACCGATATAAATGGTGACCTCCTCATTCGGGAACAGTGAGGATGCGAGAGACGCCGCTGCTGAGAGGAACATACCATTTCGGAACGGAACGTAGGTTGCGACCATACCGTTCTCACTTCTGTCAATCTGGTCTGCATAATCACCCTCAGGAACTTCTTCAGTCGAGTGACTGAGGAGTGGGCAATTACTCTGTGCAAAAACAACAGAGAGGTCGAGTTCATAGTGCTTGATGTTATAATACTCAGCAAGCTTCTGAGCTGCCTCGAGTTCCTTCTTGTGCTTCTGACCGTAGAACATTGATACGGATACTACATTAGCAGCACCAAGTTCATATACTGCTAAACCCAGACAAGTGGTGCTGTCAACACCACCGGAGCTGAGAACGAGTGCCTTAGCCATCGTATGTCACCTTCCTTATAAATCATATCTGATGGCACGATTAGCGCCGTCACGCATAACATCAAGCTTACGCTGCTTTGCTATATCCTGATACTCAGGACAATCTTCTGCAACATAATTAACGAATGGAAATATAGAAATACCACCACGTGGTGAGAAGATACCACGCACTTCAAGATACTTCGGGTCCATAAGAGCTACCAAATCCTTCGCAATCGTATTCATGCAGTCTTCATGGAACGAGCCTTCATTTCTGAAACTTCCTAGATAAAGCTTCAGTGACTTGCTCTCGACCATCTTTACTCTTGGTACATAGCTAATTACTACCTTAGCGAAATCGGGT
>JAEEGL012285638.1_pt1 | contig 17621 bp, 9 predicted proteins | sample 9134231 | NCBI WGS metagenome assembly JAEEGL01 (sample SAMN16246548, study PRJNA631951) | gut metagenome | biome: gut microbiome; feature: rumen; material: fiber-attached | host: Bos | place: Iran: Karaj | collected 2018-10 | reverse complement strand
GCTGGTACAGTCCGGCCGCGTCCCACGCTTCCGCGATCAGCTTGCTCGTAGCGATGATCGAGTCATGGGCCAGCGACTCCAGCAGCGGCGGGTTCTGCATGGGATTTCCGTTGGAGTCCCGGGAAAGGATGGGTGCCTCATCAAAGCGGAATCCGTCCACGTGGTATTCGGAAACCCAGTACCGCAGGCTGTCGATAATATGCTGGCGCACCACGGCGTTGTTGCAGTTGACGGTGTTGCCGCAGCCGCTGTAGTCAATATAATTTCCTTTGCTGTCCAGGTGATAGTAGGTACGGTTGTCAATGCCGCGGTAGTTCAGTGTAGGCCCTCCGCTGCCTTCCTCCGCCGTGTGGTTGAACACCACGTCCAGGATCACTTCGATCCCGTTGCGGTGAAGCTGCTTGACCATGTTCTTCATTTCGTCCGCTGCCATCCCCATGGGACCGGAGGCGGCGTAGCCGGATTTGGGGGCAAAGAAGCTGATCGTGGAGTAACCCCAGTAGTTGCACAGCGGCTTCCCGTCGTAGGTCCTGGGATTCTGCAGCTCGTCAAATTCGAACACCGGCAGCAGCTCAATGCAGTTGATTCCCAGCTCCTTGAAATACGGAATCATCTCCACGATGCCGCTGAAGGTGCCCTTGTGCTTCGCCGGGCTGGAGGGATCATTGGTCAGTCCGCGCACATGCATTTCATAAATGATCAGGTCTTCAAAGGGCGTTTCCAGCGGACGGTCTCCCTGCCAGGGAAAATCCTCCATCAGCACCCGGCAGCGCATCGGCCGGTTCTTCCGTTTCCGGTCGCCCCACTTATCCCTGCCGGAGATCAGTTTGGCATAAGGATCCAGCAGCGGGATTTTCGGATCAAAGCGGTATCCCTTTTCCGGCTCCATCCGTCCGAAAAAGCGGTAGGTATATTCCAGTTCCTCCGGGTCCTGCCCGTACACGATGATGGAATAGTTGTTGCCGGTCCGGTAGCTTTCCGGAAGCATGATGTTGGCATAAGGCTTCGCCTGCCCGTGATGGTACAGCTGGAGCTCACATCCTTCCGCGTCCGCGGTGTTGACGGAAAAGTTAATTCCGCCATTTGTCAGGAGGGAGGCTCCGAAGGGCAGGACGTGGCCGTGGCAGCATGGCACGCCGTCGATCGTGATCAGATCCAGCTCGTCAATTCTTTTCATGGGGGAGATTCCTCCGCTGTGTTTTTTACATCATGTCTGTTCTCGGGCCGTTTCAGTTATCATACCATAGGATATAACAGATGAAAATGGTTTTGTTCCCGTCTTCCCGGCTTTCCGGAATGGCCGGATCAGCCGGCTTCTGATGATTTATTTGCGTCATTGTATCATGGTTTTCTGCATTTTGCCATTTCCTCCCGGAGGCAGCACAAATGTTGACCCGCAGTTCGCATGTATGGTAATGTTAAGGGGATTAAAAAACGTTTCAGGACGGCACAGTATGATTGTTCGCAACGGGATCAGGTCCATTCTGCGGGATCGGGGCCGGACGGCACTGTTCTCGCTTTTGGTTGTGCTTCTGACGGTGATCATGATTCTGTCCCTCAGCGTGCTTCAGTACTGTGACAGCGCGCTGGATGCCTGCGACAGGGCTTATCGTTCCATCGCGCTTATTGAATACATGGGTTCGGAATACCCCGGTGAGGACGAGCCGGATGCTGCCGCCCGGGCCGCAGCGAAAGCGCTGACAGACGAAAGCATTCTTGCCGTTCCCGGTGTCACCGCGTGGACCCGCGGCAATACCGCTTTCGCGTCCGCTGCGGGATATGAGCGAAAATTCGATACCATGCCCTACGGCTGGCGGGCTGTAATCGCCGTCAGCCGTGTGTCCAAACCCATTTCCCAATGGTATCTGTTTGACAAACTGAATCAACCGGTCGAATCGGAAGGATCCTTTACGTATTATACCTGCACGTTGGATACCATCTTCTATTCCCGCAAGGGAAAGGAAGAAGCCCATATCGACCTTCTTCCCGGCGACAGCGGTTTCATGCCGGAGCAGGGAAAAACATATATCCTGAACGGCACCTTCGTGGATAAATCCCGGGACACCCGGGATATCGGCGATTATCCGATGAACGGTTTTGATATCTTCAGGGTTGAATCCTTCCTTTCTTCTGACGATCTTCCATACGCGGACCACGCCGCGGGCGAACCCGTTCCGGAGCCCTTCCTCCGCGCGACGGAACAGTACCGGATCATGAATAACTACGTGCGGGTCGTGCCCTGCCGCGATGTGAACGATGTGTATGGATTCCAGCAGAACGATCTGCATCTGACGGAAGGTTCCATGCCGGATCCCGGTTCTCCGTACTCCTGCGTGATTACCGCTGATCTGGCGGATGCCCTGGGCCTGAAGCCGGGCGACACCTTTTCGATGGATGAACTCCGTGGAACGGACGACGACCGTTACAGGCTCATGCTTACCGGCAAAACGCAGGATTACACGGTCAGCGGTATTGCCGCCACCGCCGCGAATTACCGCGGTACAGTCTGGGTCATTGCGGAGGATGCGGACACGCCGCTTTTCGGTTATCTGCTGGGCACCGTTTCCCTTCGCAACGGGCAGGGTGAAGAGGCGGCGGAAGCGTTGCAGGCACTCATGCCCGAACGGGTGCGGGTGACCCTGCTGGACCAGGGATACAGCAATGCCGTGCAACCCTTCCGTGAAGTCAGGAAAACAGCCGTCAATGTGCTGCTGATCTGTTCGGCAGGCGTTGCGGCCGTGCTGCTGCTGTTCGCGCTCCTGTTTGTAGGCAGGCAGGGCAGCACTGTGAAAATCATGGTTTCCCTGGGAACGCCCGGCCGTGATATTGTCCTCTGGTTCCTGTCAGCCATGCTGGTTATCTGCGGTATTTCCGTCCTTCTGGGAACCGCTTTGGGCACGGTCCTGCGCCCGGCAGTGTTCCATATGATCGAAGACGCACTGAATGCCGCCCGGGCAGAAACCGGACGCCTGCTGTACAGTGAGAGTTCCCTGGGTATCGTGAAGGAGACGGCCTTTGATCCGCAGGTGCCGCTCTGGCCCGGCCTGCTGTCCGCGGCGGGGATCGTGGCGCTTGCGGTGCTGTTCTGCCTGCTGTTTCTCCGTATTGCCCGCCGGGGCGGAACACGCAGGCGCGGCCGGAGCAGGATCCGTGTCCCGCATGGAAAAACGTCTGTGAGGGGTCAGGGCGGTTTGCGTTTCGCGCTGCTTTCCATCCGCCGGGGCGGCCCGCGGTCATGGGTTGTTCCGCTGGTTTCCCTCGCGCTTACAGTGATGATTGTCTTTCTGGGCGGGATGTACCAGGGCTGGCAGAACGAGCTGGACAGCGCCCTGGATAACACGCGCATTGACGGGCTTGTCGTCAGCCTCAATGGCCGGTATTATTCGAACCTGGTCCTGTCCGTGTATGATGTCCGGACGCTCCTGGCCACCGAAGGTGTGGATGATGTCTCCGTATCCTACGGCTACCGGTACTGGCTGGAGGAGGATGTGCCGTCCTTCACCAACGGGAAAAACGGCCGGAGGCGCAGGATTGAATGGATTGACATGCAGCCGGAAATCGTGGCGCTGAACAGCCTGGCAGCAGCCAGGGAGTTCTACTATGCGGATCCGGCTGTCACCTGGCTGGAAGGCTGGGATGAATCCATGCTGAAGGAAACGGGCTTTACGCCGATCCTCCTGCGGGATATAGAAGAAGTGGAAGAAAAGTGCATCCCCGCCGTGTGCGGCGCAGCCTTCCTGGAAGATCACGGCCTTGCCCTGGGCGATACTTTCCCCTGCATGGTCCAGGCCGATTACAACGGGTATTCCCGGTGGGAGGTTCCCGTGATCCTGCAGGCCGTGGGGAGCTATGTCCAGAAGGAGAATAAAGCTGCAGTTTTCGTGCCGCTGTCCTGTTATCTCCCGCCGGAAATGCTGACAGACGCAGAAATGCCGGATGGCATCTACAGCGAGATCCTTTTTACCTTCCGCACCTGCCGGTTCCATCTTTCCTCTGCTCGGGACCTGGACCTGATCCGGAAGCACCTGCGGGAGCAGGGCTTCAGTGCGGTGGGACGCCCGTCCGCCATCCGTACGACGCTGCTGCTGCGGGATGCGGCCTTCCTGAAGCTCAAGGAGAATATGGAACGCAATATCACCATGGGCCGGGTGATCTCCACAGCCCTCCTGCTGCTGATCGCTATCCTGGGCTTTGTGATTTCCTGGCTGATGACCTTCTCCCGGCGGCAGGAGTTCGCGCTGATGCGGGGCTTCGGCGCTCCGAAACGGCGGGTGTTTGCCTCCTTCTTCCTGGAGCAGGCGATTCTCAGCATCGCAGGATGCCTGGCGGGATGCACAGCGCTCCTGTGGCTGTATGCGGGCGGGCTGACACAGCCCCTGGCCGCGGCGGTTTATCTGGCCTGCTATCTGCTGGGAACAGCCGTATCCGTGCTGATGGCGGGAAAGACCGATCTCATGGAGCTCCTGACGCTTCGCGATTAACGAAAGGGGAAAGAATATGAGCGTCATTGAACTGCGCGATGTGAAATATGTTTACCAGTCCCAGTATCAGCGGGTGGAAGCCCTTCGGGGCATTTCCTGCGCATTTGAGCCGGGTAAGGTGTACGCCATCATGGGCAGCTCCGGCGGCGGAAAGACGACCCTGCTCTCCCTGATGGCCGGACTGGATATCCCCACCGAAGGAAACGTCATGTGCGAAGGGGTTTCCACCGCGGAAATGGACCTGGAGCAGTACCGCCGGGAGCGCGTAGCGGTGATCTATCAGGATTTCCGCCTCTTTCCCCTGCTCACCGCGGCGGAAAATGTGATGTATCCCATGGAACTGCGGGGAATGAAGCCCGCCGCGGCAAAAAAACGCGCGGCGGAACTCGTTGCCCGGGTCGGCCTGCCGGAAACGGTGCTGGACCGTTTCCCCGCCATGCTCTCCGGCGGCGAGCAGCAGCGCGTGGCGATCGCGCGCGCACTGGGCATGGAAACCCGGGTGCTCCTGGCGGATGAACCCACAGGCAACCTGGACTCCCGGAACAGTGACAACATTTTCAGCATCCTGGAGCGCCTGGCCCATGAGGACGGTTACTGTGTCGTGATCGTAACCCATGACAGTGAATTGGGAAAACGCGCCGATGAAATCCTCCGGCTCCAGGACGGCCAACTGGTGTGAATGCCGGATGTTAGGCAGAGCGCTGACAACGTCTGTGAAACCGGGCCTTTTTCCGCATATAACGTATACAGACATCAAAAAACCTTGCGAATTTTTGGTACTTCAGTTGTTTTTTGCACTCCGTTCCTTCTTGACACGCAGAACCAGATCTGTTACTTTTGCGCCACTGGCCCCGCCGTTTGTCTATATCAGAGCGGTCCTCCTTTATCAAGGACAGGCTCCCTTCGGTCGTGCTTCGCATCCCTGATAAATAAGGCCAGTTCTGATCTTGAGTAATCAAGAGGTTGTAAGGTCGAATGAAAGGATTTATGTTCCGGGCGATCATAAAAAGATACTGGAAACTCCTGCTTTCCATTCTCCTGGTATCCGCCGTAGGATGCGCCAGCGTGACAGGGCTTGCCAGCGGTTACCTTTCCCTGGAAAGGTCGTTGACGCATTATATCCGGGACTATGGCTATCCGGATGGGGTGATCCAGACCGCGGTTACCACACGGGACAAGGCAGACCTCCTGCGCTCATTGCCGGGCATTTCCGAGGTGAATACACGCCTGCTGGGAGATACGGTGATGATGAGTCCCTCAGGGCGGTACTTGTCAGTCCGGGCCATTTCCTTTTCCGACGGGGATTTCCAGCGGTTTCATTACTGGCAAAAGGCAGACCCGGAAGAGAAGGATGCCATTCTTCTGGATGTTAATTTTGCCGATGACAACGGGATTTCTGCAGGAGATACCGTTTCGGTCCGCGTCGGCGACGAGTACCGCAGCTATCTGGTCGCGGGAATCGTCTCCATGCCGGAAACGCTGGCAGTACAGCCGACACAGACGGCCTGGGGCGCAAATTCCGACTTCGGTTATGTCTATGTTCCCATCCGCCTTCTGGAACAGGAGGAAAATCCCGAGTACACAGGATCCAAAGCGGCGCTCGAAGAAAAAGCCGAAGAACTGGAAGAAAAGCAGCAGGAGCTGGACAGCAATCGAGAGCTTTTGCTGGAGCAGCGGGCTGAACTGGAGCAGGCTGAAGCAGCCCTGCAGGAAAAACAGACCGGGCTGGATGCGGGGATCGCGGAGGCAGAGGAGCAGCGTGCACAACTGGACGCTGCCGCTGAACAGCTGGACGCTGCTGCTGAACAGATTGCCGCTGGAGAAATGGAACCAGGCACCGCCTTCGCGCTGGACGCCGCCTACACCCTGCTGAAGACAAAACAGACGGTACTGGAGACCTCATACACCCTGCTGAACGTAAAACAGGCGCAGCTGGATGCGGGCATCGCGGAGGCAGAGGAGCTGCGTGTACAGCTGGACGCTGCCGCTGAACAGATTGCCACGGCAGAAAAGGAGCTGGACGACGCCTGCGCCCTGCTGAAGGAAAAGCAGGCGGAGCTGGCGGCCGCATACGATGAGCTGGGAGAATGGGAAGGATACCAGGTGTTCTGCAACGAATTCCTGCTCCGGTTCACCCCGGGCGCCGACCGGGAAGAGACGCTGGAGGAAGCGATCCGGATTCTGAAGGAAGAAGTTCCGGAGATTCAGAATTCGTTTCTGTATGAAAATTCCGCTGTGAAAAACCGGATCGACTCAGTTCTGCCGCCGGTCAACACACTGATTCTCCTGCTGCCAACGGTCTTCTTCATGGTCGTTCTGATCGCCGGCTTTTTATTCATGTCCCTGATCATCCGCCAGAGCAGGCGGGAGATCGGCATTCTGCGGGCCCTGGGCTTCTCCGCCGGGGACATCCGGCTGCTGTTCTGCAAAGTAAACCTCCCGGTTTCGCTGGGTGCGATTATTCTAGGCACGCTGATCAGCATCGGGATTGCCCGTTATATCGGGTCGGAGTTCGAATCTTTTTTCCCGCTTCCCTTCTATGAGAATGTTTTCGATACCGGAAACGCGGTTTTTTCCGCCCTGCTGACGGTCGTTGTCGGCCAGGCCGCGACGCTGTCCGGAACCTCCCTGATCAGCCGGATCCAGCCTTCGGAAGCAATGTCCAGGCAGCCGCCGTCCTCCGGGAAACTCTCCGGGTTCGGCCGGTGGCTGACCCGGAAAGCCGGTCCCTTCACCCGGTACAGCATTATCTCCCTGCTGCGCAATAAAAAACGGTTCATCTTTTCAGTCTTTTGTCTTTCTGCATCTGTGATGATTATCTTTGCTTCCCTCTCGTTCATCGCATCGAAAAACGCAATTCTGACGGAGCTTTTTGAAATACAGATCCATTATGACTGTCAGGTATTTCTGAAAGATGCACCGGACAAAGTATTTACAGAAGAGCTTGAGGCGCTGGACTATGTGTCCGGAATCCTGCAGACAGATTGTTATACTTCGGATATTTCATTTCAGGGACATACGGAAACCGCTTCGGTAAACGCACTTCCGGAGGATACCGATATGATACGGATTTTCGGAACAAAGAACGAGCCGCTTTCGGTCCCGTCAGAAGGCATTCTCCTGGAAAAACACCTGGCAGCGGAACTGGGGGCCGTTCCCGGCGATTTTGTCCTGGTGGACGGAGTCAGGATGGAAGTAGCCGGCATATCCAATCAGAACGTAAACCGCAGTCAGTATATATCCGCCCGTCAGGCAGAAAAGCTGGGAGAACCGGCGATCCGGACGATCCTGATCCGGACGGAGGAGACGGATGAAACCGCGGCCGTGGAGGGAGAACATTCCGTGCAGGCTCTGCTGGCCGGCCGGGATGATTACCTGCACTGTGTCTTCACCAGGCTGTTCCGGAACGGCACGGAGAAGGGCTTTGCCTTTTATGATCTGGCGGCATGGATCATCATCGGCTTTGCCGTGCTGATCGGCCTGATCATTGTCGTCAACACAATGCAGACCAATCTTCTGGAACAGAAAAAAGAACTGTGTGTGCTGCGTACATTGGGATTTTCTCACCGGTTTGTCTCAGCGAAACTGTTTCTGCAGTCCCTGCTCTACTTTGTATTCTCCTGCATCATCGGCACACCCCTCGGTGCAGTATTCGCCGTAACGGCGCTGCGTCAGCTCGCGACGAAAGAAACAGAATATCCGTTCGCCAGCGGAATCGCCGAATGCCTGCTGACGGCGGGACTGCTCTTCGGCTGCATTGTGCTCAGCCACCTGATTTCTTCGCGGTCCATGAAAAAATGGAATATTGTGGAGATCGTAAAAGAGAAAGAATAACGAAAAACCAACAGGAAGAAGGCTGATCAAACCATATTCTTCCAAAAGGACGGTATTGGACGATAAGTTGTCAAATTTGCCTTGTACGTGGTATAATGCCCCGTATTATTTCCCGATGGCCTTATCAAAAAAACAGGTAAACCAAGCTTTTTAGTTTCACAGGAGTGAATGAGTTCATGAAGGCTTATATAAAAATTTTAAGACCGGATGAAGCGCTTATGATGTCCATGCCGATTGTGATCACCGCAATTGTCGGGCATCATTTTTCGGTTTCCGTCATTCTGGGCACGATCCTTGTTTTTTTAATGGCCGGCGCCGGGAATGTAATCAACGACGTGTTTGATTACAAAATTGACGCGGTGAACAAACCGGACCGCCCGATTCCTTCCGGAAAAATATCGCTGAAGAACGCCAGGATTTACGCGGGAATCCTGTATGCCGTTTCAGCCGTTCTCAGCGTCATCATCAGTATTCTGATCCGCAACTTTTTGTTTTCTGTGATCATCCTCTGTTCCGCTGTGATCATCTATGCTTATTCCCGTTATTTCAAAGCGATGCCTTTGTTCGGAAATATCGTGGTAGGCGGTATGATCGGGTTCTGTTTTGTCCTCGGCGGATTTATTCTTCTCTGCAGTATAAACGACCGGGAAATCTTCAGGGTATCGGTTTACATCGGTCTTCTGGCCGCGGTTGCCAATGTTGCCAGAGAACTCGTCAAGGATATGGAAGATGTTCAGGGAGATCAGCTGGAAGGCGCAAAAACCTTCCCCATTCTGTACGGAAAAAAAGCGTCTTCAGTCATAACGATTCTCCTGCTTGCTCTGACAGTTGCGGTGCATGTCGTTTTATACGCCTTCGGGATCTTCAATATCGCATATCCCGTGATCTTCGTGATCGCGTTAAGTCTGTACGGATACGCGGTTTACGCCCTGATTGCTTCGAATCTGGAACCTGCTGAAGCAACCTGTACAAAAGTGATAAAGTTTTTAAAAATCGCAATGGCCGTCAGCCTGCTCGCCATTACAGCAGGATCATTGTTTTTTTAAGACAGAGGCTCAGACCCGAAGGGCTCTGAACAGCTGCCGGAGGGAGGTGAAGGAGATGCGTGTCCCTGATTTCATCAATCATCTGATTTTCTTTATTTCCATTTTTTTGAATCTGAAACTGGTCGTCTTTCTTTTTGTCGCTTTGTTCAGGAAAGAGAAATCTTCCGGCAGGGAACCTTCTCTTCACCATTATGCAGTCCTGATCTGTGCGAGAAATGAAGCGAACGTCATTGCGGATCTGCTTGACAGTATAAAATCCCAATCCTATCCGCAGGATCTCATCGACGTTTTTGTCATGGCGGACAATTGCACGGACAGCACCGCTGACACGGCTTCTTCCCGCGGCGTTCATGTATATACCCGTTCTGATCCGGAAAAAGTCGGAAAAGGTTATGCGCTGGAAGCACTGATGCATCACATCCGGGAGGATTGTCCGGAAGGATTTGACGGATACTTTGTATTTGACGCGGACAACATTCCTGCGCATGATTATATCGAACAGATGAACAGGAAGTTTTCGGACGGGCACGAGATCGTCACCGGTTTCAGAAACAGCAAAAACTTCGGGGACAACTGGATCAGCGCTGGGTATACGCTGTGGTTCCTGTGGGACAGTATCTACCTGAATTATCCCCGGTATCTGCTGGGGATCAGCGGAACCGTATCCGGCACCGGATTTCTGTTCAGCAGGAGAATTGCCGAAAAAACGGGCGGATGGCCGTATCATATGCTGACGGAAGACTGGGAGTTTTCTTTTGACCAGGTGACAAAAGGAGAGAAAATCGCATTCTGCCGGCAGGCTGTGTTATACGACGAACAGCCGACCTCCTTTCCTGTGTCATGCCACCAGCGGATCCGGTGGCTCAGCGGGCTGCTGCAGGTGATGGTACGGTACATGAAAAAGGTGTTCAGGGGGATCTTTCACGGAAATCTTTCCTGCTTTGAACTGATCCTTTTTGCGCCGGTTTACGTCATTTGTGTGGCGTCTTTGCTCCTGAACCTCGGCCTGATCCTTCACGGCGCCGTTACAGGGAACGGTTTTATGGAGGCGGTGCAGTCTTTTGCTTTGCTGTTTGTCGAAATGTATGGTATGTTCTTCCTGGCCGGTCTGTTTTTTATCGTCACGGAGTGGAAAAACATTCATGCCGGCGCGCGGAGCAAGATTCTTTACTTATTTACTTTTCCTTTTTTCACGCTGACGTATGTGCCTCTGACGGTGGTCGCTTTGTTTTACAAACCGAAATGGAAACCGATCCGGCATACGGTTACGGCGGAGCAGCTGTACAGGGCAAAGAAGGAATGAACCGGGCGGCTGTCCGGAAACCGGAGGGTTCCGAACAGCTGCAAAATGCATGAAAGAATAAAACGGCGGGGAGTATAGGATGCAGGACCTCATTGGATTACTGTTATCGATTTTGCTGGTTTTCATCTGTTTTGTGATTGCGTATCCGGTGTCAAAAAAGAATCCGGAGACGGCCAGGAAAATCGTCCATATCGGGGCAGCCCACTGGTATTTCATCTATGCGGGATTTTTTACCTCGCCGGTCCCGGCGCTCATCGGACTGCCGGTTGTCGCCGCGCTTGTCGCAGCAGCGAACGCCACAGGGATGTTTGATAAAACACTGGGGCAAGGCAATAAAAAGAGAAACTGGGGCCTGGTATGGTATCCGGTTTCAATTTTTATCATGATCTTATTGGGAAAATCTGGAATTGGCGGAATGACAGAACTCGGCGTCGGGCTCCTCGGAATGGGATGGGGAGACGGACTTGCGGCCATTGTCGGAATGAAATTCGGAAAGCACAGGCTGAATACGGGCAAATCACTGGAAGGGATGGCGGCGTTTTTTGCTGCTGTAACCGTCATTGCTTTCCTTTTCACGCACAATATCCTTCTGTCGGTTGTGTGCGGGCTGACAGGCGCGGTCTTTGAATTCATGACGCCCTTCGGCCTTGACAATATAACGGTTCCGCTGGTGCTTTACGCGACCGTCGCGTTCTGGCCGAAGAGCGCGATGCTTCTGGGGTTTGCGCTGATGGCGTATCTTGCGTACAAATGGAAACTTCTGACCGCAAACGGTGTCGTGGGTGCGTTCGTGCTCGCGGTTTTATGTACGTGGATCTTCGGCCTTGCCGGACTCGTGCTGCTTCTTCTTTTCTTTGCCAGCGCGAATGTGATCGGGAAAATCAGGGATCATATTCAGAAGGAAGAAGGCAATTTTACCGAGAAGAAGAACAGCAGAAGAGATCTCATGCAGGTGCTTGCAAACGGACTGATGGCGGTCCTGGCGGCGGTGGTTTTCGCGGTTTCGGATTCGTATTTAAGGACGAATGCTTTGACTGCCGCAGATGCAAAAGCGCTGCTTCCGATGCGGATGATGTTTGCGGCCATCGTGATGTTCGGCGCGGCAATGACAGAAGCCACGAGCGATACCTGGGCCGGTGAGATCGGAAGATTATCGAAGAAACCGCCGGTCTCCCTGAAAACAGGAAAAATCGTTCCGCGGGGCGTGAGCGGCGGCGTGACGCTGCTGGGATACGGCGGAGGACTGGCAGGAGCGGCTTTCATCGCGGTATTATGGTATGTGCTTTTTTCAGGAACAGCAGGACCGGCGGATGCGCTGATGGAGAAGCTGCCGCTGGGAATTGCCGTTATCACATTGTCCGGTTTTGCGGGCTGCATATTTGATTCGGTTCTCGGCGCGTATTTCCAGGCCCTTTATATCGACGCGGATTCGGGGAAATACACCGAGAAGAAAAAATCACCGTCCGGAAAGGACAATACATTATTCAGCGGCGTTCACTGGATGGACAATGACATGGTGAATCTGGCAAGCAATTTCCTGTCTGCCGTAATGGCATTTACCGTTGCAATGATCATTTAGCAGGAAGCCTGTCATTTTGAACCATTTTTCTCCTTCCCGCTCACAGCCGCGCCGGGATAAACCTCGGCCGCTCCAGCAGATGCTTGTTCGGGCTGTGCAGCGCCAGGAGCAGCTCCCCTTCCAGCGTCCGGAAAAGCATGCCGTGGCCGCCGTCCTCCGGGAAGAGGGGCGGCAGCTGGGTAAAATGCCCGTCAATATCCCCGTTGTCCGATACCGCCAGCCCCTGGGCATATCCTGTTTCGGAGAACCCGGACCACAGGCACAGCAGCGTCCCGTCCTCCTTCCGCCAGAGGAAGGGTCCGTCCGTCACATATCCGTCCAGGCCGGAGGAGTGATGCACCTGGCGGCACCAGGGGGCTTCAGAAGCCCGGAAGAGCAGGAACGGCTCTCCCGCGGGAGCCCGCAGGTCTTTTGTCAGCTTCATGGCGTGGATCTCCCCGTCCCCGGCCTGCACCCACTCATGGCAGAAAACCATATAGGGCGTTCCGTCCGGCGAGGCGTAGAAGGTCCCGTCCAGGCATTCCCAGTCTTCCGGCGTCACCGGGCCCTCCGACCAGGGCTCGAAGGGGCCCAGGGGCGACAGCGCCCGCAGGATCGCGGTGCCCCGGCGGCGGCTGTCGCTCTTGAAGCTGGCGAACATGTAGAAAGCGCCGTTCACGCAGTGAACCTCGGGCGCCCAGTAGTTCCGGTCCGCCCAGAAGGATCCGTCGTTATGGAAGCAGACAATCGGGCCCTCCCAGTTCTTCAGGTCCTGCCCCACGTACACGTCAAACCCGTCCGCGGAGCCCCAGCAGGTTTCCCCCCGGGTTCCGTAGAGATAATACTTTCCGCCGTGCACAAGCACAAAAGGATCCCGGATATTGATTTCGTCTGTCTTCATCATCCTGCAGTCCCACTCTTTCTTTACGGTTGATCTTCTTCGCCTTCCGGGCCGCTTTCCGGAGCCGTCTCCCGGCCGCCCCGGCCGCGGCGGTACTGGAGCGGCGTCTCCCCGGTCACCTGCTTGAAGCGGCGGATGAACGAGCCGGCGTCGTAATACCCGGTCCGGGCGCTGATTTCCCGGATCGTCAGATCCGTGGAGGCCAGCAGCTCCTTGGCGTGCTCCACCCGCAGCAGCGTCAGGTATTCCAGGGGCGACATCCCCAGCTTTTCCTTGAAGGTCAGGCTGAAGCGGGTGGTGGTGATGTCGAAGGAATCCGCCAGCGCGGTCATGGAGATTTCAGGATCGCTGAAATGCTCTTCCATATACCGGACCACCTGCCCGATCTCGTCTTCCTCCTCCGCGCCGCTTTCTGCTGGGGTTTCCCTGCTCAGCAGCCGGTCGCACAGGCCCCGGAGCAGCTCGTCCAGGTCGTCGATGGACTGGCAGGACGTCAGGGAGAAAATGTTGTTGTAGGCTTCCTGCACGGAGCTTCCGTCGGTCAGGGCCGCGCTGTGGGTGTGCACCAGGGAGTTGATCACGTCGCTGTAGATCATCCGGAAGGCGAAGGGCGACATGTTGGTGTTCTTCAGGAAATGCAGCAGATCGTTGATCCGCACGTCCAGCACTTCCCGGTTTCCCAGGCTCAGCGCCTGGCTGATCGCTGTGGTGATCTTCCGCGCCTGGGGCAGGATTTCCGGCAGGTTCGTGGTGATATCGCTGTAGCAAAGCACCTTCCGGCTGCCCATCACAAAACGGTTTTCATAGGCGGAGAAGGCTTCCAGGTATGCCGCGGACGCCTCCGCGAAGTCTCCGTGGGACAGGGACAGGGATGTCACGCAGGGCTCTCCTCCCGCCTCCCCTTCCGCCCGGATGGTCTCCGCCATTTCCGGCAGCGTCTCCGGGCTGTCGGCGAAGATCAGGTAGAGGTTTGCCTTCAGCGCCACCAGTTCCACCCCCGCCCCGGAGTACCCGGAAAAGCGGGTAAAGGGCGCCGCGTTCAGGTCCAGCGGATGGTCGTTCCCGCCGGTGCCGGCGGACAGGACGATGGCGTAAACGGCCCGGTCGATCTCCAGCCCCACCGCCCGTGCGGCGGCGACGGCCTCCTCCCTGGAGGCAAAGCGGCCTTTGACAAACCGGAACACGAAATCATGCCGCTGGAGCGGAAGCGCGCTGTCCAGCCTGGAGGACAGCTCCTGGTTCCGCGTCGTCAGCCGGCGGATGCCGGTGGAAATCTGCTGCAGCTCGTCCCGGGATCCTTCCTCTTCCTGGCGGGAAAGCATGCCGGTAATCGCCCGGATCGGCCGGGCATGCCGGTTGGCCATCCACAGGGCCAGCATCAGGGACAGCACCACGAACACCGGCAGGATCGCCAGGTTGCTGAAAATCTGCTGGGCGATGGAGGAGGTAATATCCGAGTTCCGCAGGACGGTCACGTAGGTCAGGCCCCGGTTCTTGCCGGAGAAGGATACCTGCGTCCATTCCTGCCCGTCCCAGCGGAAGGAGCGGGCTGACTCCTTCTGCGCTGGATCCAGCTGCTCCAGGGGAACGGGCAGTTCCTCCGCGGAGGAGAGCAGCGCGTCGTCCTGGAAGATGTAGGTATTGAGATGGCCTTCGATGGCGTCGGCGAAAAGCGTCTGGTACACGTTATCCTTGATCAGGAAAATCAGCACGCCTTTCCCGGCCTGGGGCGCCGCCCCCAGGGGAACCAGGAACGTCACCACCCGGGAACTGTCCACCAGCGTGGAGGATACCTGCTGGGCGGGAATCACGGTCAGCCGGTCCGTGCTGCTGATCATGGAGGTCAGCCGCTCCATGGGCAGGAACTCATAGCGCATCATCCGCGCGAAAAGGGACAGCTCCATGGACGAGGAGGAAGAATAGATCCTGTCGTCCCCGAAGAAGTGCAGGAAAACATGGCCGCAGAAGGTGGCGGTGGAGGTATACGGCACCAGCTTCAGCTGCAGGTCATACGCTTTCCAGGGTTCCTCCTCATACCGGAAAAACTCGATATCCGGGCTCAGCCCGATCTCCTCCGCCATGTTCAGCATGGCGGAAATATAGCTCTCGTGCTGGTTTGCGATCCGGGAAAGCCGATTGATCTGGTTGTCAATAAAATCCTCCCTGGATTTCCCGCTGAGCCGGACGTACAGATAGCCGGTAATGCTGAAGAACAGCAGCAGCACGACCGCGATATACGACAGGGCATAGCGGATAAAAACAGAGGACCGGCTCTTTTTGATCACGCTTATTTCTCCTTCCGGCGGTCATGGATCTGCTGATAAACCCGGCAGTATTCTTCATACCCGTTCTCCTTCAGCGATTGGCGGAATTCCGTTTTGCGTTCTTCCGTGACCCCCTGGGTAACCATGGCCACGATCCCGGCGTCCACCACGGACTTCAGCTTTGTTTTCAGCCGGGTAATGACGGAGGACTCCGCCGTGGTCTTGGCCGCCACCGCGGTCAGCTCCTTGGCGGATACCGCCTCCAGCACCCCCGCCTGCCCGTACAGCTCGCAGTAGCCGGCTTTCTCCCGCCGGTGGGCGGCGGGAACGTAAACGGAGGCGTAGTATTCCGCGGGCGCGAAAAACTGTCCGCAGATCACGGGCACGGTCTGATAAAGCTCGTTGTCCGCGGGCACGTAGGCGACTTCGTACCTTCCGTCCTCCCGGCGGGTCAGCGTATCCCCCACGGGTCCGTTCTGGGACACCAGCATGTTTTCCGTCTCGAACTGCGCGTCCAGCCACCGGAGGCTGACCTCAATATCCCGGTTGTCGGTGGTCAGCGCCGCCCCGAACTCGATGATGTCCATGTTCCGGGGCAGGCAGGCCTTCCGCCCCTCCGCGTGCACCGGCAGCATGATTTCGTAATCCGCCGTGATACCCGGGTTCAGCGCGGTGTTCTGCAGCCGCCAGTAGCTGAACATCCCCACGTTGCCCTCATTGACCTTCGCCGCCCAGATGCTGCTGCCCTGGCTGATGAAGTCGATGTCCAGCAGCCCTTCCAGATACAGCTGATGCAGCCATTCCGCGGCCTCGAAGAAGGCGTCCTCCTCCGGTGCGAAGCGGACTTTCCCGCTGCCGTCCAGATAGACGAAGTCCTCATTCAGGGGCAGGGCGAAAAAGGAGAACAGGTTGTAAATCCCGGTGGTGTTGTCGTCGAAGGTAAACTCCAGCGGGATCTCGTCCTGCAGGCCGTTCCCGTTGGGATCCCCGTTCCGGAAGCGGCGGAGCACCTCCGTCAGTTCCTCCGTGGTTTCCGGAACGGAAAGGTGCAGCGCGTCCAGCCATTTCCGGTTGATGAAGAAATGGCCGTTGGTATTCACGTCCTGGGAGATCAGGAAACCCAGCTGGTAGATATGCCCGTCGGATGCGGTCAGCTGTTCCCGCAGCCCGGCCTCGTCCATCCGGGCGGCATAATTCGGCAGCAGCCCCTTTTCAATGTATTCATCCAGCGGAACCAGCAGGTGCCGGGTGACGCCGTACTCCTCGATATCCAGCGAACCCCGCAGGATCATGTCCGGCATTTTCCCCTTCACAAAGGCCAGGGCCACGGCGCTGCTCCACTCCGAATCCTTGACCTCCGTGAAATCCACCCGGACGCCGGTCTGCTTTTCGATCTGCTGATAGTACCACATGCTGGAGAAATCCACCGCGATATTGTCGATTTCATACTGCAGCGCGGTAAGCGGCGCCTGCGCGCCGGAGGGTTCCTTTGAAACGGCTGCCTGATCCGAGCAGCTGCTCAGCAGAAAAGCGGCCGCCGCCAGCAGGCAAACCAGTTTGATCGTACGTTTCATATAAATCTCCTGTTTATACGGCAAAAGGGCACCGCCGATGGGAGCATGCCCCGCGGCGGTGCCCGGCGGCTTTCGATGCGGATATTGTAGCATCTCAGGCCGCGGCATTCAAGGATTTACTTCGCCAGATACGTGTTGTAAGCGTTCTGGTACAGTTCGATATAGCGCTCGGAACCGATGGCTTTCGCCTGGGCGATGAAGTTGTTCCAGCTGTCGTCCGTCACGCCGTTGCGCACGAAGTTCGCGAAGGATTCTTCCACCAGCTTCTGCAGCTCGGTGTAGATATCCGCCGCCTCGGTGGCGTCTTCGTTGCTCAGCTTGCTCAGGTCCCGCAGGTACTGGAAGCTCTTGGGTTCCAGCACGCCGGCTTCGGCGTACCATTTGCTGTCCTCATAGCGTTCCACCCGGTGGGGCGCCATCTGGTAGATGGAGGTGTAGTAGTCGCCCGGGGCGAAGAACTGGCCCATGGTCACGGGCACGAACTGGTACAGGCCGTTGTCCGCCGGAATGTCGATGACTTCATACTTGCCTTCGCTGTTCAGTACGATCTGCTCGCCCACCTTGCCGTTGAGGGAAACCATCATGGTTTCGGTCTCCAGCTGGGCGTCGATCCACTTCAGGGCCGCCACGGGGTCCTTGCAGTTCTTCGTCAGGTAGGCG
>JAEEGL012571792.1_pt1 | contig 17622 bp, 10 predicted proteins | sample 9134231 | NCBI WGS metagenome assembly JAEEGL01 (sample SAMN16246548, study PRJNA631951) | gut metagenome | biome: gut microbiome; feature: rumen; material: fiber-attached | host: Bos | place: Iran: Karaj | collected 2018-10 | reverse complement strand
GACGGGACCGAGGAGATTGTCGAAGTCGCGGCGGTCGGTGCGGACAACGGTCGCGCCGGCGGAGGTGGCCATGTCGAGGATTTCATCGAGGTCGGTGTCGCCCCCGCCCTCACGGAGGGCGGACTCAAGAATGCGGAGTTCGAAAAAGTGGCGACGACCGGCGCGAAGCGCCTCGGCCACGGGACGGCGACCATAGAGCCAGTCGCCCCTTCCATGGTCTCTTTCGCCTTTTATTTTCCTTCCACCCTTCACCGCGTCAACCTCGTACTAAAACCAGAAACTCGAAACCAGAAACTCGAAACCAAGAACCAAGAACCAAGAACTGAGAACCAAGAACTGAGAACTGAGAACCCGGAACTAAACGAGCCTCGCGCCTTCGGAGGCGCGGATGGCACGGACGTCGCATGTCTTGCCCGTGCGCTTGGCGTAAGCGGCGGCAATGGACTTGCCTGCCGCCTCGGCCTTGTCCTTCTCCACGAGCACGACGATGCTGCCGCCAAAGCCGCCGCCGGAGAGGCGGGCGCCAAAGACGCCGTCCGTTTCGTGCGCGAGCTCGACAAGGATGTCGAGCTCCTCGCAGGAATTCTCGAAAAGGACGCGGGAGCTTTCATGCGATTCGAACATGAGTTTGCCGAAGCCGGCAAGGTCGCCGGACTCAAGGAGCTTTGCACCGGCCAAAACGCGCTCGTCCTCGCCGACGGGATGGGCCGAGCGGTTCGCGACGCGTTCGGGGAGACCGGACTTGAACTGCCGCCACTCGGCGAGGGAGACGTCGCGCAACGCCGTGACGGGGTGGCCGAGGACACCCTTGAAGTAGGCGGCGGCGGCCTCGCAGTCGGCGCGGCGCTCGTTGTAGGCGCCGTCGACGAGGGCGTGCTTGGCGTTCGAGTTGCAGACGAGGAGTACGGCGTCGGGCGAAAGCGGGACGTTCTCGACCTCGAGCGAGCGGAAGTCCGTCTTGACGAGCATGTCCTCCTTGCCGTACAGCGAGGAAATCTGGTCCAGGAGGCCGCACTTCACGCCGGCGAAGGTATGCTCCGCCTTCTGGCCGATCTTCGCGGCCTCAAGCCTGCCGAGCTCGATGCCGTAGCGGGCGGCGAGGGCAAGGGCTGTCGTCGTTTCAAGGGCGGCGGAGCTGGAGAGACCGCTCCCCTGGGGGATGTCGCCGAGGAACATGCCGAGGTAACCCTGCGTGAGAGGCGTCTTCTCAAGGAGGCCGGCGTGAACGCCGAGGCAATAGTTCGCCCAGGTGTCCTCGGTCACCGGTTTCGGGGAATCGACCGGGAAGGCAACCTCATGCATGAGGTCACCGGCCACGAGGCGGCAAAGCGGACCGTCGACGGGGGCGATGGCGAAGAAAGTGCCGTAGTTGATGGCGGCGGAAAGGACAAGCCCCTCGTTGTAGTCGGTGTGGTTGCCAAGCACCTCGACGCGGCCGGGAGCGTAGGCGACGGCGGCGGGCTCGCATCCGAAATGGGCGCGGAATTTGGCAAGAAGTTCGTTCTTGAGGTCGGTGTTCATCGGGGTCTCCGTAATGGGGAATGTTGGACGGTTTTTGGACTACTATTATAATAAATCCCGAGACGGCTTTCAAACCAGTTGACGAAATTCAAAAAATAAGGTATTATTATTCTCACGATTTTCGCCAACTTAGCTCAGCTGGTAGAGCAGCGCATTCGTAATGCGCAGGTCCTGGGTCCGAATCCCTGAGTTGGCTCCATCTTTAAAGTCCCGCAAGGCCAACGCCTTGCGGGGCTTTGCTTTGGCACTGATTGAGCGACGGGATATGTCACTTTTGGGAAACAGTCGAGGAGCCAACCAGTCGCCTGATGATGAAGTTGCCCGCGATTTTCTCAATCTGCGCAGACAAGGCGGCGATCTGGGATTGCAGTTGGCCGACAGTGGCTTCCACCTTGGCAATCGCCTGGATTTGGGAATTCAGCGTTGCGGTTCTCCGGGTCAAACCGTTAATCGCCTCGTCGAAGGCCAGAGTTCTTTCATCGAGGGCGTGTATGGCTGTGTCAAAGGCGGTGGTCCGGGCATCCAAAACTTTTAGCGCCTCTTCCATGGAAGTCCAGTTGCTTACTCGCGCCAATTCGTTGTTTTCAAGATTCCGCAAACGTATTTCCATGCCTTCCAGATTGCGGATATGAGCCCCCATGCTTTCCAGATCGCGGAGACGGACCTCCATGCGCTCGGTTCGTCCGAAGTACTTGTAACCAAACGGAAGGCCGAGCAAATCTCGGAACATCTCGGCGTTAGGCGCCAAAAGCGATCCCGTCGGTGTTTTCGCAGGCGCATTGGACCGCCCCTTGCGTTCCGTCCCCAGCACATCCTGCCAAAACTCAGGCGCGAAGTAATCCTGGTAAATGCTGATGAAGGAATTCAGCGAGAAGTCCTCGTCGATTTTGAAGAGCGGCTTGAAGAGGTATTCGGTTTCCTTCCCAAAATAATGGGCCTCGTAAAGCACGGACGATGAGAGGGCGACAACCTTCTTCACCTTGGGCGATGCCAGCAGGTAATAGGTTGGCACGTTTTCAAGAACCTCCACGTCAGGCGTGGAGGCCAAAAAGGAGTCAACGTCGGAATTCGCCCCGGCGCTGGGGTGCGGAACGTAGTACACTTTGGAGTAGGTTCGCGCCAATTCCGAGACCTTCTCGCTGTAATCGGTTATGTTGAGGTACTTGGTACCGGTTGAAACGCTCTTGTCCTGGTAGGTCTGACCGGCAAAGACGCAGCAATTGTCCTCTATTGGCAGATTGTCAAGGAAACGCCTACGCTCTGCAAGGTGCGAATAGTACTCGCAGTAGAAACGAAGACGTGCCTGAGGTACCTTGTAAAGCTCCAGCTTCCTGTAAATGTCGGGGGAGTTGGACCCCACGAGGAAGAAAACGTCGTTCAGAAGCTTGTAGGGATGGAACCAGAAATTTAAATAGGTGATTCCGAATTCCGTAAGCTTCTCGCGCAAATCCATTCCGAATTCGGATGCCACAAATACGGTTTCACTGTCAAAGAACGACTTGAAATAGTCCCATGAGGCGTCCTTGATCGAGGCCATGTCATACAGGTAGTATGACGATGCGATGTCTGTGATGCCGCTCAGCTCGAAGAAGCGCGTCCGGGAAAACCGCTCGCCGGCGTTATTTTCACAGTGTGTTATGAGCACTGGCTCAACGCCAGTCGCCTCATTGATGGCAATTGCCAGAAGCGAAAGCAGTTCCATGTGCAAAACGCTTGGAGCCTCTTCCTGTCCGTGAAAGAGAAAGTCATTTGAAAGCACGATCTTCATGTTATGTTTACTCCTCGTGGGAATTGGATGGGACGGAAATCGCAGGTGGCGCAATGTCCGCCGAGTCCGTTTCGGACACATAGTCGATGCGCAGATGGCGGAAACCAAGGCCAAGACGGCGGGAATCCTGTCCCAAACCAAGCGAAACAGGAGTGACGGCACCGTCTATGGCTATGCGAAGGTCAAGGTCACCGCAATCGTCCAACAAGGTTGAAGGAACGTCGAACGTCGCGTCGGGCCAGGAAACGCCATGCCGGAAAAGCAGGTTTGCGACGCAAGTCCCATTTGCGAAAAAGCTGGCCGTGACATGGGGATGGTCTTCAGTCACCAGAGCGGACAAATCTTTGAATTCGACCCGCACGTCCCGCTTCAAGACGCAGGGAATGACAAAGTGAACTTGCTCCCCGTCAGACCATCTACCCCATTCCTCCGCATAGGAGAGCCCCTGTGCGGTGGCGCACGGCAAGGTTTGCTGCGAGAAGTCGACGTCAAGCGGAAGACGGGCAACGCCCAGAATGTCCCCGACCTGCTTAAGGAAGCGTTCCTTACGGGCGACAAGTTCAGCCCTCCGCAAACGCATTGTGGAAATGACTTCGGACCGATGCGCCATTATCCGCGCCAAAATTGCCTGAAAGCCGGCGAACCAGCCGGAATCGGCAAAGTTGACTGAGCAATCCCCCTGTCCATACTGGAGAAGCGCCCCGACGTTTTTGTGGACATAGTAGTCCGAGTAGGCCAGACTGATTACGGGGACATCCTCCCCCATCGCGAAAATGATGGGGTGGTGTTTCATCGTGACGCAGAGTTCCGCATCCGCGATAACGCGGCGAGCCTTTCGGAAGTCGAAGTCATAATCATAGCACGTGAAGCGGTCGGACGGGTGGCGCGCAATGTAGTCCGAGAAGGAAAGCCTGTCCGTATCATACATGGGGAGAAAGACCAGTGCGGCATCCGAAACGGAGAGCAGCCATTTCACCATCTGGTGCAACTTGGCCAAGGCCAGTTCCGCATCCTGCGGAGCCATGCCCCAGTAGTGGAAGTTGACAACGATGTATTTTTGCGCCGCTACTTGCCGGGTTGATTCCTTGGCGCAAAAGAGGGCGTCGTCATGGGTGGGGTAGACATGGGGACCGCAAATGCCGATTTCCTTCAGTGCTGAAGCGGAAAAGGCGGGATCGCGGAGGGTAATCAGGCGCACATCGCGAAGGCTGCGTCGCGCCAAACGGCGTTGGCGACGCCCGCGCCAAAGGCCAATTGTCTGGCCGCTCATGACTACGGGGGTCTTGAAAATCTGGCACAGGCGGCAAATCAGAAGCCCGTCCAAAAGCCGCGACTCCGTGGCCCCGGTCAAATAGCCGCCTCCGCAGAAGAAGAAAAGCGAGGCGGTGTGCAGCGACTGAAGGAGCATGGCCTTCCTGGCGTTGATGAACACCGTCGGCAAGTCGGCGCGCACCAGATAGGCGTTTAAAACCATGAGGATTGACGCCCACCTAAAGCTGAGCCGCGCCATGAGGCAAGACAAGTCAAAGCAGTCGCAAGGGAAGAACTGATTGAAGACGAGTGAACGCGAAGCCACCCCGTGGAAGAAGTCCGGGTGTTGTCCGTGGGAGTAGTCCGGACGCGGGGAAAGATCGACAATCTGGTATTCGGGAAACCGTCTGGTCAAAAGCGACAAAGTGGCGTTGCACTGGGCTTCGTCGCCTACGTTGCCGTAGCCATATCCCCCTCCCACAAGGATGAGGCGTTGGCGGGACGGGTCATCTCGGCCCCTATATCGGAACACGCTCGCAAGGGAGTGCGACACCTTGACAAGAGTCTCCCAACCGAAGCGGACGTTGCGCCATTTTTCACTCCGCGCCACAGGCGCAGGATCAAGCCACTTTCGCGCAGTTTCGACCACCTTGTGCGCGAAAGCGTACGGCAGTCCGGGATAGACGGTCCGTGTAAGAGAGGCCAGTGTTCGGCGGTTCCGGAAGCCGCTTTTCCGGTTTTCGGGAGCGCGCAGGGACTTGTTCCATTTGTTCAGCGCCTCGTATTGCTTGAAGGACGTCTCCTGTGGCTGGCAGTCAAGCACCGTTTTGAAGTCCAACTGCTCGAACTGAAGTCCAATCTTTGGGAAAAGTGCCTTCAAGGCCGGATCCCGGACGATGACAATTGATTTTCCAAGCGGGTCTTCAGCCCACTTGCCCCAGGCATCCTTGACGCTGATGTCTGCCTCGCGCCCCCAGAAATCCGAGCAGTAGCAGCAGACGTTCAGGGCGAACTGGTAGCTACGCCAAAGATCCGTCCAACCGCTCGCGAAACGGTTTTCGCAAAGCAGGTCTCCCTCTGCGGAAGAAATGCGGGTATTGAAGTTGTTCGCATCAGGGATGCCGCTCTTATCCCGCATGTTGATTGCCCATGGGATGTCCCGGGGTAACTTGTGACGGTCTCCCAGCCAGTCCGAAAACCGCGCCGTGACGTTGTGCGAGCAGATCAGGGCACAGGTTGTCAGGTGGATGTCTCTGAAGCGTGGACTGGCGGCGCAGAGTCTCCGCAGCCCGCTGATGACGCATGGCGTTCCCGTCACGAAATACCTTTTTCCGCTTTCAAGCGACTGGAGCGTCTCGGAAAAGTCAAGCGCCTGGTACGCCGATCCCCTTCCCTCCTCCACTTCGGTCACAGAACGGGACAGGACGACCCGGTATTTGGATTCGCCACGAAGAGCGAGGACGCGCCGCACATGGACAACGCCGTCCACTTGTCCGGAAACGAGCAATTCGCGCGCCACCCGTGTGATGGCGCCGCCAGACGCGCTGCGTCGCCGCGCGGTCTCTTCTCCGTCCCATGCGAGAAAATAGTCCGCTCCCTCCAGTCCGACGGCGCCCGGGTCCGCCGCCGACGCGACTTTTTCCGCCTCTTGTCGCATCCGGTCTGGGAGATGGGGGCAGACATTGGCGCACAATCCGCAGCGCACGCATTTCCGAGTCTCGATTCGGGGACGAGGACGACCGTCCCTGCCCCAAAGCATTTCAATGGCGCCAGTGCCGCATGCGGCCGCACAGATGCCACATCCAACACACAGGTCTCGATTAACTGTTTTCTCAATCGTCACCATTTGCGGCGCCCCTCTTCCAAGAACAGGCGATTATCCCAGCACTGCCAAACGAGAATGGCAGCCGGAACTTCCAGGAAGACTCCCTTACTCAAGCCTGACGGAAAAGAGACGCAGGGCGAGCACTCTGGCATCGGCGCCTTTCCCAAGGTCCTTGGGCGCCACGGCGTCTGGAAGCGCGAGCGTAATAACGACGCCCCCGCCGAGCTTGATGGCCGAGGGTGGTATGGAAATTGTCTTTTCCTCCTCGCCGTGCGCAACAAAGCGTTCGACTTCCGTGTCGCCAACGCTAACCACAACATGTTCTGCGGGCAAGAGGGTGCGATACCGCAAGATGAGTTGGCTTGGCCCCCAGAACTCATTTCTCACCTGGAAAACCATGCAGACGGAACCGCCTTCAGTCCATGTAAAGTTCCGTTCGGGGTGACTGACACCGTACAGACATTTCTCCAGAGCAGGCGCGCCATCGGCATCGGCAAATGACAGAAGATCGCCGGGCATATAGTCGAACCGATTGTCATTAGAGGCGGAAAGGGTCATCGAGGAAAGAAGCAAAGCCAGCAAACGGGTGTCATCCGTATGCAGCACTTCCTTTGGGGAAATCGCCCCCGGCAGCTTCAGCCGTATGAGCAACGTCCCGTTTTCGTGCAGTAAGGAGCGTGGAATGGGAAGCGAACGTCGCTGCTTGCCGCGCGCCGAGAAGCGATCAACGCAAAAGTCATTCGCGAAAACCTCCACGGGCTGCGGGCTGCAAAAAGTCGAATACTCCATCTCCAACAACAAGTCGTCATCGACATCGTCAAGATGCAACCTCACCTGCGCCTCAGTCCCATTTGTCCAGGCTGTACCGGCTTTATCTTCCGAAAACCCGTCATGCAACGGCAGATTGACCTGGTCCCCAAGAGCATACCGCTCCCAGATGCCCGCCTCCGGACTATCGACGCCACCGGCGCGCCGACGGCTCAAACAGCGCCAGGGAAGCCGCAGGGCAAAACCCGCCTTCTCAACCAATGAACGGTGTGAGGCCCGCTCAATCATGCCGGCTATGCCTTCCGCCACCTCATCCCAAGTGACAGGCTTGTACCCTGCCACCTTTTCTCGCAAGGCGGCGTAGTCCTTTTCGGAATCCAGCAGCCGCAAAACCGTTTCCGCAAAGGAATCCGCCGATTTGGGATCAAAGTACCTGCAAAAGTCACCGCCGACCTCGCGAAGAACGGGCACATCGGAGCAGACCACCGGCGTCCCTCGCTGAAAGGCCTCAATGGTTGGAAGTCCGAACCCCTCGTTGAAAGTCGCGAAGGCAAGGCAAAAGGCGTTCCGATACAGGTAGTCAATAGACGCGTCATCCATCCCTTCGAGCATGAAGAACTGTCTGCCGAGAAGCGGTTGTTCGCGAATGCGCCGCGCAAAGCCTTCTATGTTCCATCCGATCTTGCCGGCGAAAACCAAGTTGAGTCCGCGCGCGAAGAGGGTCTTTTCAAAGGCGTCAAGCACGACTGCATGGTTTTTGAGCGGCTGGATTGTGCCCACCATGAGCACGTATTTCCCCGATTCAACGGCCTGAACCGCCCTTGCATCGGGGGCCGTGGACCCGCCAGCGACGGGGGCGCTCTCGAAATCCGAGCCCAACCATGTCGCCTCTCCATTGACTTTTGGCAAACGCAAATCACCGCACAACGCCTGTATCTCATTCAAAGTGCTCTTTGTCGAAACAAGCACGGTATCTGCGTACTGGAGCGCCGCCCCCACATAGTACAGAAAGTTGTTCAGCGTCGTCACATCGTAGAACTGGGGGTACGAGATCGGGATGATGTCATAGATGTACGATACGATTCTCACCCCTGCTGACTTCAGGAGCGGATACAGTTCGGTGCGATGCCGAGTCAGATGCCAAACGGCATCCAAGTCGAAAAACACATCGCCACAAGACATGTCGTCAACGCCAATGCCTTCCTGCCCGGAACCGCCGTTGAAGACCCCGTCCCCGTCCTCAAGCCACTTCTGCACTGCCTCCGAATCGATTTGGTGGAAAGACTTGGCCGCCCTGTCATAGCAAAGCAAGACCATGGGGAACGGCCTGTTCCGCAAAAACCGCACAAGGATTTCCCGTACCACACGCTGGATTCCAGTCAGAAATCTGCATCTGGAAAGATTCGTAATGTCTATGTAGACAGTCATGGCGCTACCTCGTTCCCTGGGCGTACACTGATTCAAACCCAACAATGGTGACGCCAAGCTCCTTGGCCTCCCTTGAACTACGAATGGCGTTGAGGATTCTGTACCTGAATTTTCCGGGTGGAAGGCCTTCAATGGCATCCGTCCACATGCGGATGACTTCCGCACCTGGAACAACCCCGAAAAGGCACAGATATGCCGCATACAGGTAAGTGAGGTTGTTGGCGTCTTCCATTTTTCTGGCATCGAAGACGCCTGGCTGCATTTGCGAGGCGAACAGAAAGGCCCTCTTAGGAACCGCCGCCGATTGCCCGACCTCGCCAAGGCGGGCCTCAACCCTGTCATAGAGTCGTCTCAAAACTTCACTGGCATGTTTACTCATGTTCATATTGTACCACGGCAAGCGACCAGTCCGCCATCCATTTGCGGCCTATCGAGATGCGCACAGCCTCCGCTAGGCGGTCCATTCCGTTTCGCGACAGGTGGTTGCCGCTCCTCGCATCGTAGTTGGCGGCGGAAGGGGCCGCCGGATCATTCGGCCCCAACGCCTTGCGGGACGACACGTAGGAAAGGCCGGCCTCCTTGCAGAATGAGGCGAGCTTGCGGTCCAGAGCCGCCAATGTCTTTTCCTGCCGTTTGCGAGGACGATCCGGTTCGTCCCGAACTCCAATGGGGCCCACGAGAACGGGGATGATCCCCTGTTTCCTGCATTCAAGCGCCGCGTTGGCCAAACCGACCAGGATATCAAACGAGGACGTCCCGACAAAGGCGTCGTTGTGCCCCGAAAGGATGACGCAAACGGCGAAAGGCGGGGTGGCCCCGCCTTCCAGGGCGCCTTCCAGCTGCGCTTCTAGATCCTCGACGGAGGAACCGGGAACGGATGCGTCAACCAGCCGTCCCTTCGACACGTTGAAATAGAGGGAGCCGAGGGCGTCGGCGAGACTCCTCTCGGATTCGTCATTTTCGCCCTTCGTCCCGGTCCCGTGCGGAACGCTGTCGCCGAGAACGAGGATCCGTCCGCCCGTGACGGGAGGCGGATCCTTCAGCAGGAGTCCGGCGCCTTCCGCCTCTTCCGCAAACAGCGGATCCCTTTCCCGGGCGAGGCGGTATTCCCGCGCGGCGCCGCGCCAGTCGAGAAGGCCGAAGAGCTCCTCCGCCCAGCCAAAATGGAAGGTGCCGTCATCGGCCCCAAGGGCGGCCGCCTTGCGGAAGCAACGGAGGGTACGCGGGGATTCCGCGTCGAAAAGGGTCCCCACCAACGCCCGCTGACGGTTGAGATGCATGCTTTCAGGCCGGCGACGAAGCGAGGAGTCAAGCAGGTTCAGCGCCGACTCGGGATCGTTCTCCTCGGCGTGCATCTGCGCAAAGGAACAGATGCCATAGTCGAAGTCGGGCGCAAGACGAAGCATGCGGTGGAACTCCAGTCGCGCGCCGATGAAGTCCTCGTGTTCCTTCCAAAGCCCCCAGGCATGGTTGTGGGCGGCAAGAACGGAGGCTGGATTCTGGCGCGAGGCGAAGGCCCAGTAGTCGGCCTCGTCCAGATAGTTGAGACATAGGGCGAAGGAGACGATGCCGTAGAGCGCGACCAAGGCGGCAAAGACGAAACGGCCCGCAAGCCGGGGAAGACGGCGAACGAAAAGGACGAATGCCCAGGCGAAGCCGAAGGAGGCGAAGTAGAGGTAGCGGTCGGCCAGAACGGCGGTCGCCCCTATTCGCAGAAGCCCCGGGAAGAGATACGGGGCGATGGCGACGGAAACCCAAAGCAGGGGCAGTGCCACCGGATCGCGCCCGCGAAGAAGCCGCAAAAGTAAAACCAGCCCGAGAACCAGCGCAAGCAGGGCGCAAAGCGCTTCCAGCGAGAGGAGCGGCACATGCAGGGCGATGACCGGATCCGGCGCATGCCCGAAGGGAAGAAGAAGCAGTAGCAGGTTGCGCGGGAAGGCGCGAATCGAGGCTGAGAGGGCCTCTCCCCAGGCGACGCCTGCGGTAAAGTGGCCCGCACGCGCCTCCTGCTCTCCCGGATTGCCCCCGGCGAAGTCCATGCCTGCGCGAATCTGCCACCAGAAGAGCACGGCGAAGACAACCGCAAACGCGGCGTAGACGACGAAGGCCCTTATCCAACGGCGATGGGTCCGTGGCAAGCCATCCCCGTTTACGTCCACCGGGACAAACGTTCCTTCATTCCCCGCCCAGGCCAGCAGGGCAAAGAAAAGCGGGGCGATGAGCGAGGTCTCCTTGCCGGCGGCCGCCAGCAGGAAGCAGATGACAGCGCCTGCGGAAATGCGCGAGGAATCGCGCAGGGCGAAGAAAAGGCCAAGCAGGACGAAAAAGGCCCCCAGCATCTCCTTGCGGTGTGAGACGATGCCGACGGACTCGACGGCGACGGGGTTGACCAGGAACAGCAGGGCTGCGCAGGTTGCAACGGCGGCCGACGCGCCGCAGCGGCGGCGGAGCAAAAGCCAGCCCATGCCCGCCACGGCCAAATGAAGGAGGATGTTCACGGCATGGGGATAAGCCGCGTTGTCGCCCACGAGCCGCCAGTCCAGACGATGCGACAATTGACGCAGAGGCCGTGGCTTTCGCCAGAGGTCCCGCCAGAGGGATATGTCGCGCGAAACGTCCCCTTCCCTGACGGAGGCTTCCACAACGGAGCGGTCGCCTTCAATGACGGTGTGGTCGTCATAGAGGAACGGTGCTCTGACCAAGGGCGAGAAGACGGCAATGGCCAGAAGCGCCACACCCAAGGCGACCAGCCAGGCGCGCTTACGGTCGGAAAGCCGGAAGCGCGTTTTGGCTCCGGATGATGCAGTCGATACTGGACGCTTGGGTGTCATTGCCATTCAGAGTCCCACGATGTGCAACGTCCGGCCGTCGATTCCCACGTCGCGGTTGTAGAGTTTCTCGTCCCAGGGCTTCGTCCCGTCCTCGTCGAAAACCGTCATCCAGCCTTCGGAAAGGCCAAGAACGCCAAGATAGTCGGCAAGCTGCCGGTAGGATTCGTCACCCCGGAAGTTCCTGGCGGTCTTGACCTCGACGGCGTAGCGGAACTTCCCGTATTCGACGCACAGGTCGAGCCGCCGGCTGCCGAGCGCCATTTCGCGCACGATGTGGCCGCCGCCGTTTGCGACCCGTTGGAGAAAGGCGCACATAACGAGGTGTGGCGTCGCCTCCTTGTAGCCATAGACTTCCCTGTCGGCGCCGCTGTTCTCGCGCCAGAAGCGCTGGAACTCCGCCATCAGCGCCGGCATGTCCAGGGAACCGTCGGGCTTCAGCCAGAAGGGCGTCCGAAAGTCATTGTAAAACCGCTTTTGCATGACATCGGAGAGATAGCGCAACAGAATCTCGCCGTACATGGGGTTGCCGGGGACTAGGGCGTGGTTCTCGTCTTCCCGCAGCAACCCCAGGTCCTTCACGTAGCGGTAGTCATCGTCGAAATCGGAAAAGTAAACGTCCGCGCCGAGGATGACGGGCTCCACGACGCGCCGGACGCGCGGCTCCTTGAGTCGCTCCATGAGGCTGTCCACATGCGTCCCGCGCTCGCGGACGAGCGCCTCCTTGGCCTCCTCCACAAGCGCCTTCGTCACCGGCTTCGAGTAGTCGCCATGAAGCAAGTCATCCACGCACTTGGCGGCGAGGGCGTTGACCAGCCAGGGCTGCCCGCGCGTCAGTTCCCAGACATGCCCCACGGCGTCAGGATCGAAGGCCTGCCCCGTCTCCTCCGTGTGCTGCGCATAGAGGTCGGCGACCTCCTCCGGCGTGAAGTTGGCCAGGTTGAGGCTCTTCGTCTTGACGTTGAAGGGACTTGCCGTACCGAGGGATTCCGCATTCGGACGGACCTGCGCCAGATAGTCGCGCACGTCCCGCATCCCGACGAGCGCCACGGAGACGGGGAACGGAAAGTAGGAGTCCGGGTCGACGGCGCGCGACGACACGATTCCGTCGCGCAGTTCACGCAGAAAGGTGATGAGCGTGTCGTCGGAGAGGCAATCCACCTCGTCGAAGAAGACGGCCAGGGGACGGTCGGAGGCCTTGGCAAGTTCCGAGAGGAATATCTTGACCCCGGTTGTCGGCGCCATGACGCCCGGCGCGATCTCCGCGACTGGAAGATTGCCTGCCCATGTTCCAAAAACGCGGTGGTTCAGAAGTCCGTTCCGCATCGCCGCCGAGATCCGCGGAATCCCCTGGTTCGGGTCGGGGAATCGCTGGACGGATTCCAGCGTGAAATAGACCGCGCGCATCTCCCCTTTGGCGTTGATGTCGCGCACAAGCGCAAGCAGCGCCGTCGTCTTGCCGGACTGCCGCGCGGCGTGGATGACGAACGACTGCTTGCGCGCGACAAGCCGCGACACCTCCGGCAACCGCTCCAGCGCCGGGATCATGTAGTGTTCTCCGGGGACGCACGGTCCCGCTATGTTGAAGTACCGATCCATCGCGCAACCATTCTAGTACTCGTAGCACCCTCTGTCAATCGCCTTGCCGCGAATGCGCTTCCGGCCCGCCAGGTCCTTCGAGCCGACGAGCTTCTTCTGCGCAGCCGTCAGCTTGCCGGAGTCGATGGCGTAGGAGCCTTTCTTCAGCTTGTATGCCGAAGTGAACTTCGGGTCCGCGTTGCGTCTGTCGGTATTCTTGTAGGTGTTGCCCTTGTCGGCGTTGTGAAGGACTTTCTTCGTGCCTGGAACATATTCCGTATGAATGTCGGCTATCTTCGCGAAGCCAGGGAAGTATCTAGACAACTCGGCCTCGCTCTCAACGTATGTGTACTCTTCACCGCCGCCGTTGTCGTAATGAAACCAGATTTCGGCCTCGCCGGCATCGCGGTAGCCGATGTACCGACCATCGGCATCGTAGTAGCTGTAGCCACGCACGGTCTCGACGGCGTTTGGTTCAACGAAATAGTTCTCCCATAGAATGCAGTTGTAGTATTTGGAAGATTCCGAGAACGTTTGGGAACCACCTTCTTTAATTGGCGAGTATGTTCCCGGATAGACGAGGATCGTGTCGCCCTTCTTCGCAATGTTGACGGCCGCCTGGATCGTCTTCTTTGCTGTCTTGAGCTTCAGTCCGTTACCCTTGTTGTTGGGGCGGGAGGCGTTGACATAGAGCGTCCTCGCCTCGGCGGAATGGATTGCGAAGAGTGCGCAAAACGCAAGAATGATGAGTTTTTTCATGTTTAGTGTTCTTTGTCGTGGGTTGGTTGAGATGGGTGAAGGGGGATGGCCAAGTATTCCCGTTTCAGAGTCCCACGATGTGCAGCGTCCGACCGTCGATTCCCACGTCGCGGTTGTAGAGCTTCTCGTCCCAGGGCTTCGTCCCGTCCTCGTCGAAAACCGTCATCCAGCCTTCGGAAAGGCCAAGAACGCCAAGATAGTCGGCAAGCTGCCGGTAGGATTCGTCGCCCCGGAAGTTCCTGGCCGTCTTCACCTCGACGGCGTAGCGGAACTTCCCGTATTCGACGCACAGGTCGAGCCTCCGGCTGCCGAGCGCCATCTCGCGCACGATGTGGCCGCCGCCGTTGGCGACCCGCTGGAGGAAGGCGCACATCACGAGGTGCGGCGTCGCCTCCTTGTAGCCGTAAACCTCGCGGTCCGCCCCGCTGTTCTCGCGCCAGAAGCGCTGGAACTCCGCCATCAGCGCCGGCATGTCCAGGGAACCGTCCGCCTTCAACCAGAAGGGCTTGGGGTAGCGCATTTTGAAGTCTTCCTGTTCGTCGTTGGAGAGGTAGCGGAGCAAAATCTCGCCGTACATGGGGTTGCCCGGAAGCAGCGAGCCGTTCTCCTCCCGCATGATGCCGAGGTCGAGAACGTAGCGGTAGTCGTCGCCGTTCCGCGGCGCACCGCGCTCGGCGCCGAGGATAACGGGTTCGACGACGCGGCGGACGCGCGGCTCCTTGAGTCGCTCCATGAGGCTGTCCACATGCGTCCCGCGCTCGCGGACGAGCGCCTCCTTCGCCTCTTCCACCAGCGCCTTCGTCACGGGCTTCGAGTAGTCAAATCGGAGAATCTTCTCCACGCACTGCCGGGCAAGCGCGTTGACGAGCCAGGGCTGCCCGCGCGTAAGTTCCCAGACATGCGCCACGGCGTCCGGCTCAAAAACCTGCCCCGTCTCCCCCGTGTGCTGCGCGTAGAGGTCGGCGACCTCCTCCGGCGTGAAGTTGGCCAGGTTCAGGCTCTCCGTCTTGACGTTGAAGGGACTTGCCGTGCCGAGGGATTCCGCGTTCGGACGGACCTGAGCCAGATAGTCGCGCACATCCCGCATCCCGACGAGCGCCACGGAGACGGGGAACGGAAAGTAGGAGTCCGGGTCGACGGCGCGCGACGACACGATGCCGTCGCGCAGTTCACGCAGAAAGGTGATGAGCGTGTCGTCGGAGAGGCAGTCCACCTCGTCGAAGAAGACGGCCAGCGGGCGGTCCGACGCCTTGGCGAGTTCCGAGAGGAACATCTTGACGAGCATGGCCGTTGCGGGCCTGCCATCCGGTGCGGTGCCGGCGGACCATGATTTTGCGAAGGAGGAGAAGACGCGGTGGTTTTCAAGCGATGCGCGCATGGCTGCGACGATGCGCGGCAGACCCTCCTCCGGCCGGGGGAACCTCTGGGCCGACTCCAGCGTGAAATAGACCGCGCGCATCTCCCCCCTGGCGTTGATGTCGCGCACAAGCGCCAGCAGCGCCGTCGTCTTGCCCGACTGCCGCGCGGCGTGGATGACGAACGACTGTTTCCGCGCGACGAGCCGCGCCACCTCCGGCAGCCGCTCCAGCGCCGGAATCATGTAGTGTTCTCCGGGGACGCACGGTCCCGCTATGTTGAAGTACCGTTCCATTGCGCAACCATTCTAATACTCGTAGCAGCCTCTGTCAATCGCCTTGCCGCGAATGCGCTTCCGACCCGCCAGGTCCTTCGAGCCGATGCTTCCTGAAAGCCACGACTTCACACTTCCTGAATTAATGGCGTACGACCCCTTCTTCAGTCTGTAGTCACCTTTCGCCGCATTAACAAATCGCGGATTCTTGTTTGACGTGTTCGTTTTCTCGTAGTCATTGGCGAAACCGTCATCATAATTGCAGACGACCTTGGACCCGTACCTCAGCTCATCATCCCATGCATACTGCCATACGCGCTGGCTTGTATTTCCATACAGGATGCAGTTCAAGAAGTGGGTTTCAGCACTAAACTCGGCCGTTTCCGAAGAATGGAAATTGCGATTGAAAGCTATTGTGCAATTGACAAGCCTACACTCCTCTTCGAAAAACCGGCTGCTCGCATTGGAATAATAGCCAACACAGGTCGGGGAAATGGCATTGTCTGCAATAAGGCAATTATCAAGGGAAGATAGCCAAAAGAACGGCGCGTCGCACTCGTCCGAGCATGACCCGCCATTCCGTATAATCTTGCATCTACTGAACTGCGAAGCCTCGGAAAAACATCCATAGACTCCGCCATAATCGTTTTCTCGTAAAATGCAATCAACCAGTCTGCTGCCACGGACTATGGAAGTTGAATTCCCGTCCGATTGCACATATCTAATTTCACATGACTTTACGACACCACCTGTTATTCCAGCATAGCAATTTCGCGAATAGCCGCCACCATTAAGCGAAAAACCTTTAAGACAAGTGTCGTTTCCTGAAGAATCTATGCCAATGACAGTATAGATTGCGCCCAAAAAGCCATAGTTTTTGTACGGCTTTCCAAGCATGGCAAGGGTAAATGGCTCCTTAGTACTCTTTTTAGGGGCAATCTTCGTTCTCCCCTTTCCTTTCACGCCTTTAATCGTAATCTTCTTGTTGTTGGTTTTAATCGGCGAGTAGGCGCCGGGATAGACGAGAATCGTGTCGCCCTTCCTGGCGACGTTGATGGCCGCCTGAATCGTCTTCTTGGCGGTCTTGAGCTTGAGTCCGTTTCCCTTGTTGTTGGGACGCGAGGCGTTGACATAGAGCGTCCGGGCCTCAGCCTGGACGGTAAACAAGACGCAGAGCGCGATGGCAATGACCGCCGTGCTAAACTGTGTCTTCATGTCAAACTACTCCTTCTTTGCATCTACATCGTCCCCATCGGCGCCATCGTCCCTATCGACGCCATCGTCCTCATCGTCCGCATCGTCCCCATCGTCTTCATCGTCCTCTTCGTCGCCATCGTCCCCATCGGCGCCATCGTCTTCTTCGGCCTCGTCCTCGTCGTCCGTATCGTCGTCCTCGTCGTCCTCATCCTCTTCATCGTCCTCATCCTCGTCGTCCTCGTCCCCATCGTCGCCATCGTCTTCGTCGTCCTCGTCGTCTTCCTCGTCGTCGGCCGCGAGCAAGTCGGCAAGGTAGGCATCCTCCTCGTCCAGGATTTCGACGTCGATTTCCTCGTCGAAGTCTTCCGAGAATTCATTTTCGTCCGTAACGAAGGCGGGATCGTAGTTGACCAATCGTTCGACACTGACGGCGAGGCGGTCGAGTGCATCCGCCTCCTCGGGGAGCAGGGAGTCGGCTTCGGCCCGCGCGCGGTCCAGGAAGGCCTTGGCAATTTCGTAGGCTCCCTCCTCCACCACCGGCTCGAAATCCGGGTCGTCACGGTGGAGGCCGTACTCAAGGTAATTGGCCAAAGTCCGAACGGCAAGGCCCAGGTCCGAGTCCGCCAGATGGGAAAGTTCGCGTATGGGCGTGTCCCAGACCTTGTAGGGCACATCCTCGTCTTCGGCGTCCGAGAGGTGCGCGAGGGACGTCCACTTGGCAAGGGATTGGGCCAAAAGCGAGTTGGCGTCCTTCTGTTCGGACGCCAGTTTCTCCAGAAGTTCCAGTCCTGTCTTCTTGTTCTCCGGTTCAAGCAGCTTGAAGAGGGCCTCTTCGCGGACATCGTAGGCGACGCCGGGGGCGAGAATGACGGGTTCGAGGGCGTCCGCGACCGTCTCCTCGTCGTGATGTCCGAGGAGCAGGTCGAGCGCCGAGCGCCCGCCCGCCACCTGGCTCGCGCTCGTTTCCAGAAACGCGGTCAGTTCCTCGTCGGAAATCTCACGTGCGCCAAGAGCCTCCGAGAAAGTGGCGACCTCATCGTCCGAACCGAAGTCGCGTCTCCAGTCGAAG
>JAEEGL017173449.1_pt1 | contig 17623 bp, 10 predicted proteins | sample 9134231 | NCBI WGS metagenome assembly JAEEGL01 (sample SAMN16246548, study PRJNA631951) | gut metagenome | biome: gut microbiome; feature: rumen; material: fiber-attached | host: Bos | place: Iran: Karaj | collected 2018-10 | reverse complement strand
GGGGATTGGGGATGGGGATTGGGGATTGGGGATTGGGGATTGGGGATTGGGCGCAAGGCGCAATTCCCCATACCCTATTGGCGATGCCACATATTGTTTATTTGTTTTAGGAAATATAAATTTAATAAAACTCAATGTTTCAAAATGAAATAATTTTTTTCTTAATCATTTATAATTATAATTATGTAAAATATGAAAAAATGAAAGAAACTATTTTTTAAATTATAAGATAATAATTGGGCTAAGAAAAATTAAAAATTTTTTAAAAGAAAAATAAAAGAGAATTTATTTTTTGTAAATATATAAAATATTAATTATTTTCTCATTATTTTTTTATATTGTTGAATCTTATTAAAATTTTCCTTAATTGAAGTTTTTAGATATTTAAAAATATTATCTATTTACTTTACAAATTAACCTTTATAAAATATTTTCAATATTAAAAATTTTTTGTTTTACTATATTTTATAATCATTCTTAAAAAATATAAATTTAATCAATAAAATAGTATTTTTAATACAAATTTTAAATTTTTACTTCAAGAATAATTTAATAATTTTCATCAAAATCTTTTTAAAATTGCACTTCAAGATTTATTAATAAGAATATATATTTTTTTTAATGAAAAAATACAAAAATTAAAAATACTTTATATAATTTAAAAAATAGATAATTATATTCATTCGTTTTTACTTTATGATCAATCACTAAATTGAGAAAAACTTTTTATAAATTTCCTAGATTGTGTAGTCATTGAATTAGTAAATGAGTTTTCTGAAATTTTTTCTTTAATATGTTGATATAATTTACTTTTTATTAAAAAATGATGTTTTATTGAAATTGGTTTCTTTTTTAAAGGTATTATTTCTTGTGAATTATTTCTAATCAAAGGTAAACTGGTACATTTTTTCATAAATGATTTATTCTTATTTAAATTTAATTTAGGACAGAATACAAATGGATTTTCATATTTTAAAAATGAAAATTCTTTTCTTTTTATATGAAAAATATCATTTGTATTTTTTGTAATTTGACTCACTGAATGACTATATTTATTTATTTTCAAAATTTTTTCCCCTTTTTTTTCAGGTTCTTCACTTTTTAGACTTGATAGTTTTGCTTTTAAAATTAATATATTTGGATTGATTAATTTAAGACTTGGAGATTCACGTATTTTAATCCTTAAATTATTGATTTTTCTTTTTTTTTGAAATAAACTTTGTTTTATTAAATTATTAGTTAATTTTTTTTTGAAAAAATTATCAGATAAATTTAATTCATTTTTGTTATCATATTGAAAATTTGGTATAAAAGGTTTTATCTCATTTAAAATAATTTTCTTTTTAACATTCTTAATTTTTTCTTTTACTAAATTTGAAATTGAAGATAATAAAAAATTTTGGTTATTGTTTGATTTATCATCCATTAATATTTTTATTATTTATTTATACTTAATCAAAAAGAAACTATACTAATCATCTTAAAAATTAAATAAAAAAAATAAAATATTATCAATTATCTTTAAAAATAAAATATTCCTTCCTCATAAAAATTCGATTAAAAAACCAAGCAAAAAAAAAAATAAATATAAAATAAATAAAAACAAAAAATCATATAAAAAAATAAAAATTCCAAAATATATATAAAAAAATGTTTGAAGGAGAATGTGAATTAACATATGAAGAAGAATCACAAATAGAGCATCCAGCAAATATTTATTCATTAGTAAGAACATTGGAATTTATAGAATGGGCATATAATTTTTCTCATATTGATCAAAAAACATATGTAGATCAAACAAATACAATATTAGATCAATATAAAAGTGCAATAGAAGCATATGAGAAATTTCCAGGAATAGAAGAATTTGCTACAAAATATGGTTTATCTGATTGTAGATTTGCAATAAAAAGAATTAAAACTGGTGATCCAATTGTTAATAAAAATCAAGATGACTTTGCTGCTGTTGCAAATATTATTCAAGTTTTTAATGATATATCTAATATTTTTTTTATTGCTCAATCTAATGAAAACAATATGATTGTAAGTGAAATTAATTCTTTATTTAATGAATTAAGTACTTTACTTCAAAAAGTTAGAAATTTAATTAATCTTGAAAATCCTGATATTAAAAAATTAATTGATTTTAATATGGTTTTAAGAAATAGAAAAGCTGCTGATAAAATTGAAGATGAGGAACAAAAACAAATTGAATCTGATGTTAAAATTGCTTTTCAAACTTTTAATAAAATGCTTAGTGAAAGAAATAAATAAAAAAATTAAAAGATTTATTTTAAATTTTTTTCTTTAAAAAATTTAAATTAATTATTTTTTAAACATATATATATAAGAATTATAATTTTTCATTTAAATTGATTTCCTGTTAATAAAATTTTTTTTATACCTTCTAAAAAATTATCGTTTTTATTTTGTTTGTTTAATAAATGTTTAATAAAAGTTCTTAATTCTTTTATATTTTTTAAATTATAATCTTTCATTATTCCTTCACATAAATTTTTATATTCATCTTTTTGAATAAATGATTCATCTGTATAACATTTATTTTTTCTTGTGTATAATTGTTTAACATTTTCATCTCCTAATAACGTTTTTTCAAGTGATTCATCATTGAAAATTTTATTTTGAATATAATTATTATTATTAACATTAGTTTTAATCCAATTCCATAAAGTAATTAAACTTTCATTATTTTTATCTAAAATATTTCCTGCATCATTATTATATAAATCATAAATTTTATTAATAAATTCATTTTTTAATTTAATTTCTCTTAAAATAATTTTATACTGTTCAATTAAATTATTTTTATTAACTCTCATTAATTCATTATAATTATTTGTAATTTCTATCATTTCATTAATTATTTCTTCATTATTTTCTAGATCATATGAATATCTATTTGATATTGCTTTTGGCTTATTTTGTGCTACTGTTTTATTATAAGTATTTGTTAAGTCTGTGTTATTTAACGTTGAATTTGGATTTGTATTTAAATTATTTATATTATTCTGATTTGGTGTTTTATTTCTTTTTCTTGGAATAAATTTTTTTCGAAAAGAATTTCCAGTTACATTATTAGTATTATTATTTAGAAAATTATTATTATGATTTCCATCATAATTGTAATCATTTATAGTATTATTATTATCAAACATATTATTCTTTAATTTTTTTGATTCACGATAATATTTTTGTAAATTATCATATTGACAATTTTCTTGAATTTTATTATTTTCAAAATCAAAAATATTATTTTTATTTCCTGTATTATCATATGTTTTATTTACATTATCATTCAATAAATTATTTTGGACAAAATGTTTTTTTTCTAATTTAAATAAATTTCCCCCATTAACATTACTAGCATTTGATTTATAATAAGAGGTATAATTTGAAAAAGGAATATTATCTTTTTTATTATTACTTATTTGATATTCGAAATTATAAGTTAAATTATTTTTATTTTTTTCTTTTCCTTCTTTTTTTTTATATTGTGTAAAAACTGAACCATTATTTTTTCTATTAGAATCATTAATATTATTATAATAATTATTTTTCATATTATTATCCTCATTTTTTTTTGGATTATTGTTTTGATTTCTTCTATTATTGACTTCATCAAAGGAATTAATATTTCTTACATGATTATGTAAATGCGCAGTTTTATGTCTTTTATAAAATTTGTTAATCTCATTGTGATTTGAATTATTAAACTTAATATTGTTTATATTTGTTTGAATATTTTTTATTTTTAATTTCATTTCATTTAATTTTCTTTCAAAATCCTCCATTAATTATTTAAATAAATTGAAAAATAAATCAATATTTGTTTCAAAAAAAATAAAAGAAAGATTCAGTTAATATAATGACATTGTTAAAAAATTTTAATTTAAATGTTTGAGATAATTTTGAAGAAATTTTGTTTTGAAAATAATCTTACATATAATGAAATGAAAATTAATTTAAAAAATGTAATATAAGAGAAACTCAATATAATTAAATGTAATTTTTAAATTTTAATTTGAATAAACAGTAGAATTTTAAAAAATTATCAATCAATTTCACCTTAAAATGAAAAACAATCAAAAAAATAAGAGAATTTTAAAAACATAGGTATTATTTAATAAGAAAAATAAAAAAAAATAAATAATTTTATGTTTTAAATTATTATTATTCTATAAAAAATATTTTCAATAAAATTTAAAAAAGAATTCTAATGTTTATTTATAAAGATATGTTTATTATATAATAATTAATTATTCTAAAACTAAAAAAAATATATAAAAAAGTCAAATAAAAAAATGAAAAATAATCTTTCCCCAAAAATAAAAAATATCTAACCTATATTTTTAACCTTTTCAATTTCAGATATTTCTTTAGAAATTCCACATCTATTACATTTAATTCGAAAAGAAAAATTAAGATTATGGCAAAAGAAGCAAATCCAATCTCCAGGTCTTTCTTCAGTAATTCTCTTAACTTTATTTTTTTTCAAATTAAAATTTTTAGGAATAAAAGAATAATTATTATCAATTAAAGGGATAATATCTTTAATAATTTTATCTTGAGCATAAGAATTTTGAATTAAATCTTCATCAATTGAATTACTTTTTCTAGAAGAATGAAATAAAATCGAATTATCATTAGTTTCATCTAAATTAAAACTATCAGGTTTAATTTCTTCTTTTTTAAATTCATTTATTGGACTAAAACAATCTAAAGTTTCTAATAAGTCTTTTGATAAACAATTTTGAAGAGTAAATTTTCCATTATTTACATTTGAAGTTAAATCAAAACTTGATTTTAAATCTGAATCATCAAATGAATCTTCTTGATTTATTTTATAATTTCCTAAATCTATATAAAGTTTTTTGTTGAAATAATCATCTACATCTTTTTTATCAGATAAATGTTGAGACATTTATATAATTAGACTTTTAAAAATTTTATGTATACTAACTCCAAAAATAAAATTATTTTGAATTTATTTTAAATGAATTAAATATTATTATTTATTTTTTAATTTATTTATCGATAAGGATCCCATAACTTTTTATAAAATGTTAAATAATCATATCTATACCATTGACAAAAATTGTCTTCAATGAGACACTCTTTAACTATATTTTCAGAAGAAGAACCTTCAAAAACAAAAATTAAATTTTGAAAGAATGATTTATAATATCTAATATATTCTATAATATTTATAATTCTTTCTTTAAAACTATTTTTAGTGTTTTCATCATAAAAAACAGTATTTTCATTGATTGAATAATTTAATTCATTTAGATTATAAGTTCCAAACAATAAATTTAAAATTTCTTTATTTATATTTTGCTTAAAATATAATATCAACAAAAATCCATTATCTATTAAATAAAGTGAATTGTTTTCTAAAAAATTAATAGAACATTGTACCATTAAAGGTAATTTGAAAATATTATCTTCATTATACACCCCTATTGTGTCATCTTCTAGTAAATTATTTAGATTATAAATATTAGGATAAACAAAAGGAATAATCTCTTCAACACCTAATCTTAATAATTTAAATCTTATATAATTGGATAAATCAATATCATAATTCTTTTCAATTTCATTTTCACAAAATATCCTATGTTTTAATAAACCAAGAAAATATAAAGGAAAATTAATTAAATTTTCTGAAAGAATTTTTTCACTTTTATTTATTGAATTATCGACAATAATAGAAAATAATTTTTTGAATATTTCTTTATTTTCATTTATTGCTTTTCCTAAATTATGTTTCCTATAAATATTATCGATAGTCCTTTTCAAAAAAACAGAAATTTGTGCTTCTGAATCAATTGAATTTAAAATTTCATTAATATTATTGGAAACAGGTAAACATAAATTATGAATTCTAATTCTTCTTCCTCCATCTCCATAACTATATAAAAGTGAACTTTGAATATAAACAAAATCATCGTTTATTGTCGAATTTTTATTATTACTATCAATTTCATCTTCATTTAACATTCCTATAATTACTTGATATTTGTGTTCTGAATCATGAGTGGGAAAAACAAATAAATCTCTATTATATAATAATACTGGAGTTAAAAATTCTTTTATATAATATCCATGTGAAAATCTAACTCTTAAAACAGCTTCAAAAGCTCTTTCGTTATTTAATGTTTTTGTAATTTGATTAAATAAAGCTTTATAATGTAAATCAACATTATAATTTTTGTAGAAAAATATGTTGCCATTTGAATAATCACAAATTTGATTTAATGCTAATAAATTTAAATATTTGTTTCCTGAAACAAATAAATCAATTGAAATTTGTTGATTTGTTAATTGAATTCCTAATTTTCCTATTTGTTTATTTTCTGAACTTTGATAATATTCATCTTCTTTTTTTTCAAATTTTAATTCTGAACTTTTCATTAAATCTAAACTTGAAATTATATTCGAAGCAGAAAATAATAAAACTTCACTTCCTTTTTCTTTTCCCAATAATAAAACTGCATTTAAAGCTTTAAAAATTCCATTAGAATCTAAAATTGGATTTGAAGTATATGAATTTTGAATTAATTCAATTAAATCTAAAATTTTATCTTTATTATTTTTTATAGAAAAAAGTAAATTTTCTGGTATTGTAGGAAGAAAAATCTCATCATCATTAACACATAAAATTTGTGGTTGATTATTTTTACTATTTATAGAATAAAACTGGACAGAATTATCAAAAGTAATAAAACCAATTTTAATATCAAAAATATTATAATTATAAAAAATATTATTAGAAATTGCATATTTCAAACTTTCTAAAATAGAATTTAAAAATCCTGAATTAATGGAATTTTGACAAATATCAATTACAAAAATATAATTAGCTTTACAAGGAAAGGCATTATCTTTATAATATTGTTTATTAGTAATAAATTCATATGTTCCATTGCATAATTCAGTTTTTTCATTTTTATCTTTTCTTTCGCCATAATCATCTAAATCATAAAAAAAATGTTTATCAGTTTTATTTTTATTTTTACAAAAATTACAAATCCAAATATTACCATCATCTTCAAAAGTTACAAAAGGATTAAAATATGCTCTACATTCTTTTTTTTTACATCTTGGAATTGATAATTCACCGTAATTTATAATAGGAATATTATTTTCTAAAATTTTAGACATTGGAGATAAGTTTAATCCTATTGGTATTGATATATTATTTCTTAATGATTCTCTATTTGGTAAAATATTTAATGATGGCCTTATATATTCTTTATTACAATTATATTTTTGTTTTTGTATATATTCCTGTTTATTTGATTCTTTTTTTATTGATTCTTGTTCATAATGAGATAATTGAGAATTATTGTATGATTGCTCATATTGAGGAAATGGTAATTTATGTTTATTAAATGGAGGACTAATATTTTTTGTATTTATTTTATTGTTTGGGCTTTCATTGTCAAAGGGATTTGTCCTTTTCATAAAAATATTTAATTTTTATTTTTAAATAAATCATAATTTAAATTTTGTTTTAAAATTTATAAATTTTAAATCATTTTAATTTATTTTTTAATGAATTAAAAAAAAATATTCAACAATAAATGTCACTAAAAATTATTATAAAAATTCAACATTAAAAAAAAATCCACTTAACATTTACAAAGAAATATTAAAATACTTTTTTTGATAAAACTATAATTTTTAATTATAACATAATTTATATATCGCAGAATTCGATGACTAAAATCATCATTGAATTATGATTATCTATCAATATTAATTAATTAAATTTTTAATTAATAAAAATTGAAATTTTTATTAATAGAAAAACCATAAGAAATTAGATTTATCATTCAATTTTCAATGAATTTTAAAAATCAAATGTACATAAATAATGTTTATGTCAAATAAAAAATAGAAAAGTAAAATTCATTCAAAAAATTTAACATGCAAGAAATTTGTCAAAATTCGGAAAAAATAGAAATATTATTTTAATGATAAAGATTTAAATTTATTTAATATATAGTTAACAATTCAAATTTTTTATAATCATTTACAATAATTTTAGATTTTAATGGTTTCTTATTGATAAATATGAACATTTTTTCCTCAATTTTGGGGTATTATAATTACTATAATTTTGATTTTTACAATATGAAAATTAATTATTTTTCTTCTTTCTTATGGAATTTCCTTAGAAGAATCTAATTTAAAAATCACATGCTTCATGATAAAAATATAAATTTTTTATTAAGTTCTAAGGATAAAGTTTTATATTCCTTTGATATAAATATGTTACAATTTCCAATTTAAATTTATATCTTTAATATATGTATTATTCCTCAAATCTAACTTTGAATTTAAAATGATTATTAATTTAGTTTAACATAATTTTTATTTTTTTAATTTAATACTTATTATTTTAATTTTTGCTTTTTTAAATATTAAATAATTTTAATTTTTTTTGACTAACAATTATAAGAATAATGAAAATAATTCTTCTTTATCTTCTTGTTTTATTTCAGGGAATGTTGATATTGATTTTTCTATTATTTGAATTTTGAGATTTTTGTCATTTCCCACATATAATAATAATTTCCTTAATAACATAAATTTATTTGCTAATTCTATTGAATTTCTATTATTTTTTAAATATGTTAAAAAAGAGATTGTCTTATCACCTGAATCAATATAATTTTTATGAAACCCTTCCATCAATGAACAAAAAATATTTAATTTTGATTTATTTCTTTTAAAAAGTTGAGAAAATGAAAAACTATATCTTATATCATTAGCTTCGCTGAATATTTTATTGATTAACAATTCAATGACTTCCTTTGAACAATTATCGAAATTTAATAAAGCATTTTGATTGTCTCTTTTTATCAAAGTTGAATTAACATAATAATTAGAAATATAATCTTTTAAAAATTCATCATAATATTTGACTTGAACATCTGTTTCAAGTAAATTAATATTTTTCATAATTGCTTCTATCATTATATACTTATAATTTTTGTTCATAAATTCAAAATCCTTTAAATCATTCATGAACATTTTCTTTACAATATCAACATTATCACCAATAATACATAAAAAATATAAAAATACTGATTCATATTCATCATTATATTGATCTTTATACATATCTTTGTTATCTTCATTAATATAAAATTTATTTTCTATTTTTTTTATGAAATCAGGATCATTATCAATTAGTCCTAAAAATATATTATTGATTTCTTTTACTTTCTCTTCTTCTTTTTTTTGATTTATTTCGTCTAATACACTTTCATAACCCTCTAAATTGCAATTTTTTGTGAGAACTTTTTGGTAAATTCCTTTAGTATATTTAAGTAATAAATATGAATTAATTGGTTTTAATTTTTGTAAAATCTCAATTAAAGCTCTCCAATCTTCTTGCATAAGTTTCATAGATAAAATTCCAAAAATATCATATTCACTAATATTATAATTAACTTTGTCATTTTGTTTTTTATACAAATCAATAATATTATTTTCATTTTTTCCATCATAATCAACTCTATAAAATCCTTTCAAATCACTATTAATTATAATATAATCTTTTCCATTTTCTATATCATCATAAATTAAATTTAAATCTTTAAAATCAATACTAATTTCTTTACTTTCCATTAGGATTATTTTTTCTTTTTTTGAACATTTAACAAACAATGGAATTTTCCATAATAAATCACTATTATTATAAGCAGTTTGTTTTATATTAATATTATTTTTATTAATTTCAATACTTAAAATAGGATGAGAGGGAATATTTACCCACTCATTCATTAAAGTCAAAATATCTAATTGAGTCACATTATTAAAACATTTCCATAAAATTTCAGTTGTAGTATTTTTAAATTTATTTTCTTCCATATATAACCTAATACTTTTCTTAAATAAATCTTCTCCTAAATAATAATATAACATTCTTATTACAGAAGATCCTTTGGCATAAGAAATGTTATCAAATATTTCTTCAATATTTCTAGCAGAAGGAACTTCAACATTAATAGGATGAGTTGATATTCTTTCATCTGAAGTTAAAGCACTTTCATAAATTAATTCAATATAATTATCCCAATATTTCATTTTTTCATTTTCAAAAGAATTTAAACATAAATATTCAAATAATCTCGCAAAACCTTCATTTAACCAAATATCATTCCACCATTCCATTGTCACTAAATTTCCAAACCACATATGTGATAATTCATGACAACATGTTCTTGAAATTAATTTTTTTTCTAAAATACTTTGAAAATGACCAAATAACATTGCATAATTAATAAAAACTATACAACCCAAATTTTCAACTGCACGAAAAGACATATCTGGAATTGGGACTAAATCTATTTTATCATAATAATATTCAATATTGAAAAAATTATGATAAAATTTAATTCCATTTTGAATCATATTCATTGCTAATGCTCCATCATGATGATTTTTTAAAGGAGTAAAAACTCTAATTTTAATATTATTTCCATTTACTGTTTCAATCATATCATAATTTCCAACTACAAAAGTAAATAAATAAGTTGGCATTAGGGGAGTGTCCTTATAAGTAAATAAATATTTTGAATTATTTTCTATTGGTTCCACATTAATTAATGAACCATTTGTCACACATTTTAATTTTGGAAATGCATCCATATAATATTTATCTAAAATTAATTGAAATGAAAATACTGATTTATAACATGGTTCATCGAAACATGGGAATATTAATCTAATAAAGTTTGGTTCTGAAACTACTGATAAAACTAAAGATTCAATTATTGGATTCTCTTTTAGTTTTTCTTTTGGCCATTCTTTTATTTTATTTTCCCAAATATTTGATAATTTATTTTTTTTTAAACTTTGAATTTTTGGTTCATTAAAATTCACAGCTAATCCAGTTAAATTTAATAATTCAACTTCTCCTTCAACTTCGAATACAATCTTTAATGAATCATCAACAATAATATTTTCTAAAGGAAAATAAATGCATTCTTCTATATTATCTTTTGGATTAGGTAATGATTCTAAATAATACGTTTGTATAACTTTCCAATCATCCATTATTTTATCGAATTTTAAAATGTTCATTGATTTTATTTCATATTTAGAAGTTAAGGCATTAATAATTAAATATTGTGGATTATTTGTTAAAGATGATAATATAATTTCTCCTTTCACATTATAGATTAAATTTAAAACATCAAAATAAAATTTAATATTATATCTTTGAGGATTAAAATTTTTTGGGATTCTTGCTTTGATTTCTTCTTCCATATCAAAATCATCTCCTGACATTTTTTTTATATTTTATTTATTTGATTTTTAAATAATATTTTATTAATGTATTATTTTTTTATTTGACATTTAAAACTTATTCAATTTAAAAAATAAAGAATTGTTTAAAAATAATAAATTATGAACTAATAATAACATAAACTTAAAAATGATTGTTTGATTTATTTTAGGGCTTTAATAATTCTATCAAAAATAACCAACTGATTCTAAATTGTTTTTTTAAATATATATGTTTATTGGGCAATTTAAAGTAAAAATTTATTAACTAATATTTTTTTATCCTGTTTATTTAATTTTACTCATTCAAATTTATATAACATTCACTAAAGTAAAAACCAAAGTATTATAATTTATTTTTATTGTATTTGATGAATTAGGTTACATTTATCAATGTATAACTTATAATAAAATTGAAGTTAAAAGTCAAAATCTTTTTTGATGAAAATTTTTCTCTTTTGGAAGTAGTGGTAAATGTAATTTCTTAAGAAATATTATTCAAAAGAGAAATGATGATGATAAGAATTGCTTTTTTTAAGAAATATAAAATATGTTTGTATGAAAAAATATATTAAAATATTTTTTTTGTTTAGTGTGATTTTATGAATTCTAAAAATATAATTTATGAATGTAAAAAGGAGAAGCATTTTTAGTTATTGTTAGATAATTTATCTAAAATGGAACATTCAAATATTAGATTTTTTAAGATAAATTTAGAAAATGTAATTTGATTAAAAATTTCGAAAGTAGAGTATTTCAGAAATGAACGGAGGAAAAATGTTTCTTTTAATAGATTCTTAAATATTTAAATATAAATTTAATATGTTCACATCGTTAAATTAATAATTAGTTCATAAAAAAATTAAATACCACAATTCTAAATAATTTCCTATTTAAAATAATTACTTATTTTAATAACATCTATCGACTTATAGATTTTGAGAATTTTTTTTTTAAATTAAAAATTCGAACAAATAACTACCAAAATAACATCATAAATAATTAAAATAATTAATAAAGGCCAAACAAATTTTAACCATTGAAAATATTTAACTCCAATAACATCTAAAACTATAAGAATATATCCAGCAGGAGTAAAAAGTGTGGCTATTTTATGTCCATACATAAAAGAATTTACAATAAGATTTTTATTACAATTAATATCATCGGCAAGAGGGGCCATAATAGGCATTGATAATACTGCTAAACCACTTGAAGATTGAATAAAAGAACCAAGAAATATAAAAACAATTAACATAATAATTGAAAAAATAGTTTTGGGTAAGCCTTTAATTAATTTTGATAAATTATATAATATTGTATCTGATATAAGTCCTTCTGTGAGTATTATATTTATTCCTCTTGCTAATCCAATTACAAAAGAAATTCCTACAAATTCACCAGCTCCTTCAATAAAAGCTTTTATTACTACATCTTCTGGTAATTTTGATATAAACATTAATATTATTGCAATCACCAAAAATAATGCTGACATATGTTCAAACCACCAATTATATAATAAAATTCCTATTATCATTATTGGGAAGCCTGAAACAAATAATAATAAAGATAATTTTAATTTTAAGTTAAATTCATTTTTTTTTTCATCACCATTATTTTCATTTTTTTTAATAAAAATATCCATAATTTCTTTTTTGTTTTTATAGACTATCGATGATTTTTCATTTCTTTTAATCTTTTTATAATATATATAAAAATAAATAATACAAATAATATCACCAATAATTAAAGAACAAATCCTGAAAAATAAAAAATCAATAAAATTGATACCAGCAGAATATGAAGCAATTACAACAGAAAAAGCATTAACCGTTGAAAACATATCACCAACAACAGAACCAAGAAATATAGGAGACATACCAATTAATGCATCTAATCCATTATTTAAAAAAATAGGCATTAATATATGATAAAAAGCCAAAGTTTCTTCATTTAATCCAAAAGTAGTTCCTCCAATAGAAATAATAATAAAAACTAAACAAATTAATAAAAATTCTTTTCCTTTTGTGACGCTAGCTAATGCTGAGATACCTGAATTTAAAACATTCATTTTATCTAATATTTTCATTATTCCCCCTAATATCATTATAAAATATGATATATTTGCTGATTCTATTAAACCTTGAATTGGATATAAAAATAATGAAAAAATATTAGTTTTTTTTCCTTCTATTTTTTTATATGAGTTTGGGATTGATATTGGTTTTTGAATCAATCCATTTTTAAAATTTAATATATCTATTTTAATGTTTAGTTTATTAAGAATTTCTTGAGTAGCTGGTTCTACTTTATCTTTTTGATTATAAGAATGAATTATAAACTGGTGGTCTACATATTCTAGGGTATCATATTTTCCTTTTGGTATTATAATAGTTAATATAAAAACAAATAAAACTATTAACATTAGAATAGTATAAGTGGTTGGAAATTGGCAACCTTTTTTTTTTTGTGTTTTATTTGATTCTTCTTCTATATTATCAACTTCAAAACTTTCGATAAATTGTTCTTTGTCATCCATTACCAGACAAGATAAAAAATATTCAAATTAAATTATTTATTCAAAAAAAAATTCAAATTTTTTCGTCCTTAGATTTTTTTATTTAAATAAATATAACTAAATTTATAATCATTTATATTGATGAAATAAAGATGTATCTTATGTTTTAACGTAATTAGTTTTAATTATGATAAAGTTAGAGTAAGCAAAATCTTTTATTTTCAAGTTATTATAAGTAAAATATTTTTCTCAATTTTTTTTTCATTGCAAATTAAAAGAACATTTCAAAAAACTTTCTTTTCAACAGTATATATATTTTTAATACATCAAATTTTTCTAAAAATAAATGTTTAATATATTTTTATTTGAGCTTTGATTTTTGTTTTTTACATTTTAAAGACTATTATTTTTTTGAAACGGTCATCAAAAAAAATATTTTAATTTATAATAAGTGAAATTTTAAAAAATTAAGAATTTCACTGATGAATAGATTTATATTATTTTTTCGGTAAATTGATGAAATGAAGAAATAAAAAGAAATCATATTTTACTATAATATTCTTCTAATTGATACAAATTTATTGTATTTTAATGTATCATTAATATTAGTGAAAAGAAATAAAATAGCTAATTTTTTTCATCATTTTCTAAAGGGATTTCTTTGTTTTATTATATATTATTAAATAATCCTATTATTCATATTCTGTTTAAAATCTTTATCTGGAACTTTCAAAAATAATAGAAAATAAAAAAAAAAAGTTTTAATAATGATACAATTGATTAACAAAAGAATTAATGAATTAATGATTACTAAATAAAAAATTGATATTATTAATTTTTCTTTCTTCTTTATGAATATATAAAATCTAATTAAAAAATAATAAGTAGAATTTTTGGAATTATATATTATTTTAATTTAATCGAATATGTATCAATTGTTTTTAATTATAAATTATTTTTTTTATTCATGATTTCAAAAAAAATTAAAAAGAACTCAAAATATTTTTTATTTAAAAATTATTTATATGCTTCTTCAATTAATCTTCTACAATATTCAGTTGATCCCCTCATTCCTAAATCATGAACTTTAATAAGAATAACAGGAGTATTTTCCAAAACTGAGCTTAATCTTCCTTTTGCTTTAAAAGCATTTTTCCAGACATCAGTATTAATAATAAGATCTTGAAAAGCAACACTTAATCCTCCTAAAAGATATAATCCTCCTGAAGGCAAATACATCAAAGAAATATTTCCAGCAGCTTGCCCATATAATTCCATAAAAAAGTTAAGAGTTTTCTCACATAATTCACATTCTTTATTTAAACCTTTTGAAACAATTTTATTATTAATTTGAATTTGAGCATCGGAATTAGTGGTTCCTTCAAATCCTTTTACTTCTTTAAATAATTCTTCATCATGAGGAGGAATTTCATCTCTTTTACCTTGACAAAAAAATTTATAAATAGGAATAATAGCTTGACCACAAGTTGCTCTTTCAGTAGAAATATGATCAACATGATAATATTTTTGTAAAAAAAGCATATATTGAAATTGTTGTTCATTGACAGGAGCAAAATCACTATGAGAACCTTCAGCACCACAAACTAAATAATATTTATCTCCTTCTTTTTTAGTAAGATATCCAACTCCGAGTCCAGTTCCAGGTCCCAATGTTGCTTTAGGTCCATTTGGATCAATTGGTTTATCATTTATTATTACATAATCTACATCTTCTTTCATTTTTGTTTGTATTCCAAAACCATTTGCTACAAAATCATTTAAAAATACTATTTTTTCTATTCCCATTGTTTTTGCTAATTCTTCTCCATTTATTGAATTCCAATGAATTACATTTGTAAATTGAAGTACAGTGTTATTTTTTATTGGACCTGGAACTCCAAAAACTGCATAACGAGGATAATTTGGTGTTCCTTTATAAGGTTTTAAAAATTGAGTTAATAACTCATATACATTCTGAAAATTAAAAGAAAGGAAATATTTATTTTCTATTAATTCTTGTTCGTCATCTTCATTTGCAGAAATTTTTAAAAGAGTTAAACGTGAATTTGTTCCTCCTATATCTCCTGCCAAAATTGGAATTTTTTTATTCATTTTTTAAGTTATAAATTTTATGATTTAAGATTTATATTTTTAATTTTTTAAAATAATTGAATTATTATTCAATATCTATGAAAATGAATAATAGGATTTAAAAGATTTTCATATTATAATTCCAAAAAATTAATTATTTATGGGTTATTTTAATAACTAAAAGGTGTAAATTTAAAAAATTTCATAAAATCACATAACTCAAAAACTGAAATACCAAGAGTAAAATTTATATTTAAAATGAAATAATTGTTTAATCTATGATTATAGTAATTATTAAATACTATATAGTAAATTTTGAAAATTCGAAAATTTTTCAAGTTAAAAATTTTAAAACTTTTTATATTCATAATGTGAATTTTCTTCTTTAATTAAAATAGTATTGATTAAACTTCATAATAAAATTTATTTCCATTTATAAAGTATAAATTATTTTAAATTAATTTTTTCATATAAAATAAATATAAATAAATTCTGATACTGTTATAAAAAAATATAAATATTGGAAATAATTAAAGTTTTTTTTATAGAAATCTTATGGAAAATAAAATTAAAACAGTGATAATAACAGGTGCAAATTCAGGATTAGGATTTAGAACAGCTAAAAAAATAGCAAAAACTTCAAAAAATTTTAGAATAATATTAGCATGTAGAAATTTAGAAAAAGGAAATAAAGCAAAAGAAGAAATAATAAAAGAAACAGGAAATGAAAATATAATAGTAATGGAAATAGATACATCATCATTAAATTCAGTTAGAAATTTTGTTAAAAATTATAAAGAAACTTTATATGGAAAAATATATTGTTTAGTATGTAATGCAGGAATTTCAGGAATGCATTCTGGAATAACAAAAGATGGTTTTGATATAATATTTGAAACAAATCATTTAGGTCATTTTTTATTAACTAATTCTTTGATTTCTTCAATGGAAGAAAATGGAAAAATATTTATTGTAAGTTCTGATATGCATAATCCTCCAGAAGATAATTTTAAATGGATTGGAACTGAAAAAATTGCGAAACCTGATTCTTCTTTTCAAAAAGATAGAAATAGATATTCATATTCGAAATTATGTAATTTATATTTCACATATGAATTAAATAAAAAATTATTAAAAGAAAATAAAAAATTATATGTGAATGCATTTAACCCTGGTTTTATGCAAAATCCTAATTTCGCTGTTATCAAACCAGAATTAGTTAAATTTATTATTGAAAAATGTCCTGATAGAGTTGGAGACTTAGAAAAATCTTCCCAAGCTTTATCTGATTTAGTTACAATTGAAGATTTTAATGTTACTGGTGCTTATTATGATAGAAATACTATTCCTTCTAAATCTTCTGAACTATCTTATGATGAAAATAATTCTAAAGAATTATGGGATATGAGTGAATTATATGTTAAAGAATAATTATATTAATATATATAAAAGAATTTTTAAAATTAATTATTTGATTAATTATATGATAATGAAATTTTAATTTTTAAATATTCTTTTTATTCTTGAAATATTTTTAAATAAAAAACAAATAAATTTTTTAGCAATAATATTTTTTATTAAATAAAATCATAAAATAAGTAAAAGAAATTATTAATTTTGAGTTGAAAAAATTCTTGAAATTTTAAAAGATAATAATACTGTCACAAGTATAAAACATTATTATTTGCT
>JAEEGL011049229.1_pt1 | contig 17623 bp, 13 predicted proteins | sample 9134231 | NCBI WGS metagenome assembly JAEEGL01 (sample SAMN16246548, study PRJNA631951) | gut metagenome | biome: gut microbiome; feature: rumen; material: fiber-attached | host: Bos | place: Iran: Karaj | collected 2018-10 | reverse complement strand
TTATACTGTGTGAGTACGGCAACTTTCTGGATCCTTGAATGCTCCATGTTGCTGAGCGCAAAATCGATGGTATAGAAGCTTCCTGCCACAGGCATCGCACATACCGCACGGTTCCTGCACAGTTCCTTCATACGGTTGTTGTTCCCGCCCGCGAGGATGATACCTATAGCTCTCATATCAAAACATCCTCCTTCACCAGAGACTTACCGCTGGCAAGACATCCGTCCGGATAGTCGTTTCTTTCCGTGACGCCCGATATCAGGACGTTCCTGCCGACCGCCACATTATCCGGTATGACGGTCTTTTCACCGACAACGACCAGCCCGTCCCGGTAGATCGACGGATCGGTCTCGTTAGGCGCCGAAGCGTCGCCTATGCTTCCGTCACCCAGCCTTGTGCCGCTTCCGATCACGGCTTCTTCGGCAACGATGACCTTTTCAAGCCTGCAGCCGCCGCCGATGGAGGCGTTGTTCATGATAATGGAGTCGCGGATTTCCGTCCCCTCCCCGATAGTCACGCCGCAGCCGATCACGCAGTTCACGACACTGCCGTATATCTCGCTCCCTTCTCCGATGATGGAGCGTTCCGCGAATGAATTCTCGCCGAAATACTGCGGGGGCAGCGTATTGGAATGTGTGTAGATCCTCCAGTACTCTTCATAAAGATTGAAATCCGGAACGATATCGATCAGTTCCATATTGGCTTCCCAATAGGAAGTCAGTGTGCCGACGTCTTTCCAGTATCCGTCAAATTCATAGGCGTACAACGGCTTGTCCTGCTCGTGGCAGTACGGGATGATATGCTTGCCGAAGTCAAGACCAGGCTGCGACGCATTGGCGATGAGCGCTTCCCTCAGCGTCTTCCAGTTGAAGATATAAATGCCCATGGACGCCAGGTTGCTGCGCGGATTTGCAGGTTTTTCCTCAAAATCCACTATCTTTTTGTTCTCATCCGTGATCATGATGCCGAACCGGCTTGCTTCCTCCATAGGGACCGGCATGACGGCGATCGTGACTTCCGCCCCCATTTCCTTATGGAATGAAAGCATGGTCTCATAATCCATCTTGTAGATATGATCGCCCGAAAGGATCAGTACATAATCCGGATTGTACTGCTCCATATATGCCAGATTCTGGTAAATGGCATTGGCAGTGCCGGTATACCATTCCGTACCTTCTATCTTTTCATAAGGAGGAAGGACCGTGACGCCGCCGACATTTTTATCCAGATCCCACGGGATCCCTATTCCGATATGTGTATTAAGACGCAGAGGCATGTACTGTGTCAGAACGCCCACAGTATCCACGCCGGAATTGATACAATTGCTCAGCGGGAAATCGATTATGCGGTATTTTCCCCCAAACGGAACCGCAGGTTTAGCCATCTTGGAAGTAAGGATCCCAAGTCTGCTGCCCTGTCCCCCCGCGAGCAGCATGGCTATCATTTCCTTCTTGACCATAATGCAGATACCCCATATTCAGTTACAACTGTTTCTGTCAGCATATTTGCAGTCTCTGCTGACGTTAAGATTATATCACACGGCCCGGTTAAATGAAACTGACCGGAGTGCGGCGCACCTTGCAAAAACGCCCTTCTGAAAGTAGAATAGCGGAAGAAACGGAGGCTCAAGATGAAGATAGATTTCACAACACCCATCCACGTTTATTTTGTCGGCATAGGCGGCGTATCCATGAGCGGCCTGGCGAGGATCCTCAGATCCAGGGGATTTACCGTCACCGGTTCTGACAGGAGCGTCTCTGCCGTCACGGCAGATCTTGAGGCGCGGGGGATCACGGTCCACACCCCGCAGTGCGCCGCGAACATTACAGACGATATCGACGTCGCGGTGCTGACCAGCGCGATCCATCCGGACAATCCGGAGTATCAGGAGCTTTTGGCCCGTCAGATACCCATGATGTCAAGGGCAGACCTTTTAGGCCAGGTCATGGACGGCTACCCCGAATCCATTGCCATAAGCGGCACCCACGGCAAAACGACGACGACCTCCATGATCACCCAGATCCTGCTGGAAGCCGGCACCGACCCGACCATCAGTGTGGGCGGACAGCTGGGCAGCATAGGCGGCAACGTCAGGATCGGCTCCTCCGGTTATTTTGCCGCCGAGGCCTGTGAATACACCAACAGTTTTCTCAGCCTTTATCCCCGTGTCGGCCTTATCCTGAATATCGAGGAAGACCACCTGGATTTCTTTAAGGATATCGATGATATCCGCGCCTCTTTCCGGAAGTTTGCATCGAATATCCGTCCGGACGGCTTCCTTATCATAAACGGAGAGATCGAAGATCCCGGTGAGATATACGGCGGGCTTGACTGCAATGTCCTGACGTTTGGATATGACAGCGCGGATGATTTCCGAATTTCATCCGTTTCCTTTGATGAAAACGGCTGTGCCGGCTTTACGCTTACCCTTTCAGAGAAGGCCGCAGCCTTCATCCCCGGGGAAAGGCAGTACGGGATACGCCTTGCCGTGCCCGGCAGGCACAACGTCCTAAACGGCGCAGCTGCCTTTGCCGGTGCCGCCGTCTCCGCCATAGATCCTGCAACAGCCGCCGGGGCACTGTATGCCTATACCGGTGTTGACAGAAGGTTCCAGAAACTCGGGGAATTCGACGGCGTTACGGTATATGACGATTACGCTCATCACCCCACGGAGATCAGCGCCACCCTGCAGGCGGCCAGGTCCGCGGCAAAAGGCAGGATCTTCTGCATATTCCAGCCGCATACCTACAGCCGTACAAAGTCCCTGCTGCCCGAATTTGCTTCCGCCCTTAAAGAAGCCGACGTCGTCGTTCTCGCCGATATATACGCGGCCAGGGAGACCGATGATCTCGGGATCAGTTCAGCTACTTTAAGGGACCGTATTACGGAGCTCGGCGGCTGCTGCGAGTACTTCCCTTCTTTCGGGGAGATCGAAAATTATGTTCGGAAAAATTGCCGAAAAGATGACCTGTTGATAACGATGGGGGCCGGAAACGTGAATCTAATCGCAAAAGACCTGCTTAACGGGTAAGCTTATCCACTTCGTAGACTTTTTGATCCCGTCTGTGCATGTGGATTTGATTCCCTGATTCTTTCGGGGTCTGCGATGTTTTTCCACTTTTTCCACCTTTTCCACAACAGGCCGCACCGGGCCGGAACACCTGTTCAGGCCCGGATTTTATGTTGAATTTGACTATTTCACCGTAAGCTTTTGCTATGCTATACTACGCCTGTTCCAATACGGCAGACTGACAATGTACGGTACCGGCAGGCCACAGCGGCCTTCATTACCGCCCGGTCCCTGAAGCATTTCCATGGACCTGTTCCACGGAGGAGACGGCTTTGTTTACGGTATATCAGAATACAGACGACGGCAATACATCCGTGCCCAATCTGTTTATTGATGAATATATGAAGGAAGCGAACGATGCGCAGATCAAAGTATATCTGTATATCGTACGCATGATGAATGCAAGACGCGCTACCAGTCTGTCCGATATGGCAGACCATTTTAACCATACTGAAAAGGAAGTACTGCGTTCTCTCAGGTACTGGGAGAAAATGGGCGTCCTGACTCTTGATTTTTCCGCGGACGGCGTTCTGACAGGTATCCATCTGTGCGAACTGAAAGCACCGAAGGAAGAAGACCGTTCATCCGGCATCATTTCCATAACTCCCGACAGGACTTATACGGACAGGGAAACAGCCCGTGAAGGACACATTCCGGAAAAAGCCGCTCCTTCTGCCGGCGCCATGGATGCATTCATGGCCGACAAGAAGCGTGCCCAGCTTCTTTTCATCGTCGAACAGTATATCGGTAAACCGCTGTCCGTCCCCGAAGTGGAAACTCTCTATTATATTTCCGAGACGCTGAAGTTTAATGACGACCTGATCGATTATCTGGTGCAGTACTGTGTCGACAGGGGCAAAAAGGACTTCCGTTATATCGAGAAAGTAGCGGTCAACTGGGCAGAGAGCGGGATCACGACTCCCAGACAGGCACAGCGCGCTCTCTCCCGTTCGGGAGGAAAAAAGCCAAAAAGCACGGCTAAAGCGTCCTCCAATTCTTTTACAAACATAATGCAGCATAATTATGATTTCGATGAGCTTGAAAAGAAGCTCCTTCAAAGCTGATGCTGACAAACGGCCAGTATGAAGAGTTCATGCGGATATATGCTTCCCGGCGTGACAAAAACGCCCGGCTCCTTAAGCAGCGCAGGGAGGAAGTCGTTTCGCGCATTCCGGCGTTCAGGGACCTGGAAGAAATGAGCGGCCAGGTGGCGCTGAAAGCGCTCCGGCAGCAGCTCATGCCGGACACAGACGATCCCGGGGACAGCGGCATTATGTCTGCCAGGGATGAACTCGAACGCATCCGCATTAAAAAGCGGGAAGTCCTTACAGAAAACGGCTACCCGGCGGATTACCTCGACCCCGTTTATGACTGTCCCGACTGCCGGGACACCGGTTTTATCGATACCGGACGGGGCCGGACGAAATGCCATTGTTTCAGGCAGATGGAACTCGGAATACTGTATGATCATTCAAGACTGAGCCTGCTTATCAAAACGAACAATTTTGACCTTTTGCGGGAGGATTATTATGAGGGGGAATCACTTCTCCTGTTCCGCAATGCACTCTCGAACTGCCGCACGTTCCTGGATACGTTTGATGAAGCTGCGCCTAACCTCCTGTTTTACGGCCCGACCGGGACAGGCAAAAGCTTCCTGTCCATCTGCACTGCGGGAGAGATACTGAAAAGGGGGAAGACCGTCCTGTACTTTTCTGCCGCGGACGTTCTGGAGAAGATCTCCGGATACGCGCAGAACGCTGAAGAAAAACAGCAGATCCAGGACCTTGTGAAGGAGCTTTCGGAAACAGAACTGCTGGTACTGGATGATCTGGGCACAGAGATCAACAACAGCTTCATTTCATCCAGGTTATTCACGATCATTAATGAGCGGATACTGAAGGGACTTTCTACTGTTATCTCGACTAATCTGCCGCTGGATGAGCTTCGCTCCAGATATTCTGACAGAGTGTTTTCACGCATCACGAGCAATTATCTGGTCTGCAAGCTTACCGGCCCTGATATCCGCATGAGCAAGATAATAAGAAAGTGAGGAACATATCTGATTATGGAAGAATTCAGGCATCAGGAGATCCGCAATCTTGAATCCATTCCCGTAGGCAAGCTGGGACTGATCCCTCTGGCCGGCTGCAGCGAAATGGGGAGGAAGGTAGACGAATATCTGGTGAACTGGCGCACAGCACGCGAGAATGAGCACAAGAATTCTCTCGCGTTTGCCGGGTATCAGCGTCCTTCCTATATCATACCGAGCTCTGTGCCGCGTTTCGGTACAGGCGAAGCGAAAGGTGTTCTCAAAGAATCCGTCAGGGGCATGGACCTGTATATCCTGGTCGACGTGGTAAATTACAGTATGACATACCGGCTCTTCGGCGAGATCAACCATATGTCTCCCGACGACCATTACCAGGACCTCAAAAGGATCATCGCCGCCGTAGGCGGAAAGGCCCGCAGGATCACTGTCATCATGCCTTTCCTCTATGAATCCAGGCAGCACAGGCGCACCATGCGCGAATCCCTGGACTGCGCCATAGCTCTCCAGGAACTGGTAAGGATGGGCGTAGACAATATCCTTACCTTCGACGCTCATGACCCCAGGGTGCAGAACGCGATCCCGCTTTCCGGCTTTGACACTGTCCAGCCGGCTTATCAGTTCACTAAAGGTCTCCTGACACACCTGGACGGGCTGACCATCGATGCGGACCATATGATGATCATCAGCCCGGATGAAGGCGGTACAAAACGGGCGATCTATTATGCCAATATTCTGGGACTGGACATGGGCATGTTCTATAAAAGACGCGATTACACCAGAGTAGTGGACGGTACAAATCCCATAGTCGCTCACGAATTCCTGGGTTCGGACGTCACGGGCAAGGATATGATCATCTTCGATGACATGATCTCTTCCGGCGAAAGCTGCCTGGATGTGGCAAGGGCTCTGAAGGAACGGAATGCCGGCCGCATTTTCATCTGCGCGACTTTCGGACTGTTCACGGGCGGGCTGGAGCGTTTCGATGAAGCCTACCAGAAGGGGCTGATCGACAGAGTGCTGACCACCAATCTGATCTATCAGAATCCGGAACTTCTGGAGCGTGAGTGGTACATCAGCTGTGACATGAGCAAATACGTCGCGTACCTCATCGATACGCTGAACCACGACAGTTCGATCAGCGACCTTCTGGATCCGCTGGAAAGGATCCAGACCATCATCGCAAGATACAACGCTTCCGGAAAGCACCTGGACAGTTAATCGCCGACAGCCATCCTGAAGTAACTGATATATTCACTGCCGTAAAGCGAGAACATCTCATCAGCCTCACGCATGTTCATGAAACGTACGGCCGGCTCTCCCGGTACGGCAACAACAAGCTGTTCTGAATTATAGCCTGTGATAACAAGGGCATCCGCTTCTCCGCACCTTGCTATCACAGGCATTTGTTTATCGACCATATACAGGACCTGGTCCAGCGTGCAGCCGGTCAGGTCGGCGACAGTGCGTCCGGGCAGAAGTTCCTCCAGAACTGCCGTTATCTCTTCCCCCCTGTCGATAAGGTAAGACGCGTCCCTGTGCTGTCCGTTCTCATCCCTGCCAAGTTCATAATCCAGCACGGTATTGACAGACATGGCAATACTGCCGGTCCCTTCAGAAGAAGGCACCTGGATGGCCATGATCTGCTCCTTGATATTCTTTCCGGCATATCTGAATAAGATCTGCCTGCCGGAGTCTGTCACTCTGCCCATACATTCATCGGCAGCCCTGACCGCTTCGGACAGAACGGTATAGATCCCTTCATATCCCTTTGACCCGTATACAAAAAGAGTCCCTTCGGCAAATACATTTTCCGGGCAGGGCAGTGTCCTTTTTTCCAAAAGGACGATCTCCCTGGGCTGTACATATCGCATCCTTCCCTTTTTCAGGTTCTTCAGGGGGACCGACACGATGCCGCCGGAGGATGCCTGCACGGTATTATCCGTGCCTGTCCCGGAGGCGTTCAGGATCCTTTCCGTGCCGGAAAGGGTATAGTACCCTGTATCCTCCGCATACTCCATGAGCCACAGCGTAAGCGCGCCTTCACCGGTCTCAACGTTCTGGATAAACCCTGAAGAAGGCTTGTAGTCATTCAGGACATCCACGGAAAAACTGCTGCCGGCGGGATGCGAACAGGCGGCTATGCACAGCCTGCAGACCGGCTTTACCTGCCTGCCCATCATGTCCTGGCCTTCATCAGCCTTTCCCGCATAGCCATAGACCAGGTCATCCTGTATGAAGCCGTAGAGGACAAGCTCCTGCGTATCGTCGCATTCGATCTCATACCTGGACATATCCGAAAGGTCCGCAACGATTATCTTCCGGCCATCAGCAGCATCCTCCGCGGCGGCGCCGCCGGGAAGGGCCGCGGCATACCTGCCGCTCTTTGACATGCAGACAACAGAAGAGTTTTCGCTGTCCAGCGAAGCCGGAAGGACCGTTCTTCTCTCGGCGTCTATCTGGTAGAGTTTTTCTCCGATATACAGGTACAGAAGCCCTCTGCTGTTCAGATATACGCCGTTTTCTGTCATGGCCATCAGCGCTTCGGCGGAGCCTTTATACGGCATAAAGAATTTCTCTTCCAGAGTCCTGTAGAGGGAATTGTAGGTCATCATCAAGATGCCGGTCTCTCCCTCATGCCTTCCCCTGTTCATATAGCCTGTGACCAGGAACGTGATGAGCCCGGACTCCCCGACATTCAGTACCCTGAACGAATGCGCGTTATACAGCTCACGCCTGTCCGGTTCCTTTTCCGAGATAAAACCGTAGACATACGCCGAGGTCTGTTCCGATGTGTTGACCGCGATCAGCCTTCCCGCGTTTTCGAAGACAGCAATGCTGCCGTCGCTGCTCATACTGATCTCCATATCCGGATCGGCAATGCCGAGCCGGGCTTCGCCGTCTTCGTATCCGGCTGCGTCGGTCCCGGATATCTGCTGCATGGTCCGGTCATAGTCCATCAGGAAAAACCTTTCCGTGCCGTTCCTGACGAGCATGCGTTCATTTACCAGATACTCATTTTCGCCGTCCGTCAGCAGAGAATCCATGCGGATACAGGCCGTATTGTCCTGAAGGTCCTCCAGGATCACAGCGCAGGGCATGGCTTCGGACATCTCAAATCCCCGGTAATCTATAAGGTCGGAGCTGGAATGAATGCTGACATGGTAGGGCGAATCATTCCGCCCCTGTTCATTCGTTTCCAGATAACGGTCCAGCGTACCGCCGGGGTCACCGCTTATGGCTTCCCTGTGAAAATTCAGGGCAAAGTCGAGCCGCCGCTCATATCCGTCATTATCATCTGAACATCTTATCCGGGTGTAATAATAGATCTCCGGTGATTCTTCCAGCAGTGACTCCGAACTGCTGACTCCGAGCATGGTCAGCTTTATGACCAGGATATAATCCTCGTCGTCATGGATCAGGGATCCTAGCGAGAGCTCACCGGCCACCAGATCCTCCTGTACCGCGGTAAACGGAAGGCCGCCTTCCTGGATCAGCCTTGCGCCGTCCGGCGAGCGGACCGCAAAAGATATGCTGTTGATATTACCGCCTGTACGGGCATAATTATAAGCTTTGAAACGGATCGTGCGGTCCGGCCCGACAGGAGTGATGCACGGTATGAAATCGGCAAGTTCCCTCTCCGACGCAAAGCCGTGCAGCTCATTAAAATATACGCCCTGTTCTTCAAAACGGGATTCATCGATGCGGACAAGCGGAAAAGATGCTTCCGGCATCGCGGCTGTCACATCTGACAGTTCTCCCGCCGGGAGCATCTCAAGAATGATGACTGTGATGATAAATACGGCTATGCCGTACAGGATACGTAATACTAAACTGCGCATTGCTATTCCTGGCGGCTGTCAGTAAAACACATGGCCGCCGATCGTATATCTGGGCGTTACCTGCGGGATAGGTGTCCTGAAGAACAGGCAGTCTCCCACAGTGGACTGTCCGCTCATGGCAGCATCGGCTGCCTGGAAACAGGAGGCCGTAGCCGAACCGTTCGCCAGGGCAAGCGCGAATTTCCCGCTGGTCACGGGTGAAAACTGGTGCGGCTGGTATATCACGCCGACTATCGTATCCGGGAAAGCAGCTGACAGTACCCTGTTGATGACGACGGCGCCGACACCGACCTGGCCTTCATACGGCTGGTTCCCTGATTCACAGTAGATCAGTGTGGCCAGAAGCGTCCTGTCGTCCGCTCCGAAACTGACATCGCCAATGTTTCTCCAGGCAAGGGCCCTGGCCAGTGCTTCCAGTCTTCTCTCTTCTGCCAGCTGTGCTTCCAGTGCCGCGATCTCTTTATTCTTGGCATCCAGTTCAGCCTGCAGCTGGTCGGCGGTCTCTTCGGCGCTCCTTATCTGTCCTTCATATGAGGCTATACTGCTGGATGTATCCGAGACCAGTCCGGTGATCCTGCCCTGCTCCTGCCTGGCCTGTTCCCTCAAAAGAGCCAGCTCGGCCTGTTCTTCCTCAAGGCGGTTCTTCTTCTCATCTATACTGTCCCTGACCGCCATGTATTCCTCAAGCTTGTTCTTATCGTAAGCCGACATCTGCTCGATATAATTCTGCTGGTTGAGGAATTCACCGAAACTGTTGGATCCGAAGAGCGCGTCTAGTGTCATAGTCCTGCTCTTTGAGTACATGAACTGGACCCGGAGCTTCATCTGCTCATACTGCTCATCCTGGACTCTCTCGGCTTCTTCCAGTTCCCTGGTCGTCTGCTCGATCTCCGCAAGCTTATCTTCTATCCGGTGCTCAAGATCTTCCAGATTGTCCCCGATGGATCTTAACTGGTCGTTCAGATTGTCCAGCTCTCCCTGCAGGGACGACCGGGTATTCTGGAGGGACCCAATATGCTGCTGGTTGTCCTCGATCTGTTCTTCTTTGGCTTCTCTTTCTTCCTTGGCTTTTTCTATCTTTTCCTCTGTTTCCTTGGCCGCCATGGCCCGGACAGGCTCCATGCATACCGCCCCGCACAGAACAGACAGAAAAAGTGCCGCACAGACGCCTTTTCTGCCAAAGGACCTTATGAAATTATCGATACGACCGTTCCTCATAGGCAAAATCAGAGCGAGATCTCGATCTTTCTTCCCGTACGGACATACTGCCTGCATTCCACGCCGGCAGCTTCGAACATCCTCCGGCTGGCCACCATGGAATCCGTGCCCGCGTATTTGTCACTGTCATAAACGACAGTCTTGATGCCGGACTGGATGATCGCCTTGGCGCATTCGTTGCAGGGGAAGAGCGATACATACAGGATGGCCCCTTCAAGGGATCCTCCGCGGTAATTCAGTATCGCGTTCAGCTCGCTGTGCGTTACATAAGGATATTTCGTCATCAGCGGCTCGCCTTCCCTGCTCCAGGGAAACACATCGTCAGAGACGCCCATGGGAAATCCGTTGTATCCGATCGACAGTATCTTGTTCTGCCTGCTCACGATGCAGCAGCCGACCTGCGTATTGGGGTCTTTGGACCGCATGCCCGCCAGCATGGCTACTCCCATAAAGTATTCATCCCAGGATATGTAATCCGTTCTTTTTCCGCTCATAGTATTATTTTGTCCCGAATATTCTGTCGCCTGCATCCCCGAGGCCGGGAACGATGTAGCCATGGTCGTTCAGTCTTTCATCCAGCGCGCCGACATAAAGATCGACATCCGGATGTGCCTTTGTAAATGCCTCAATACCTTCAGGTGCCGCAATGATGCAGAGGAAATGGATCTTTCTGCAGCCCTTTTGCTTGAGCAGTTCAAGCGCCGCTACGGCGGAACCGCCCGTGGCCAGCATGGGATCGACGACAAAAACTTCTCTCTCCGCGCAGTCGGCCGGGAGCTTGCAGTAATACTCGACCGGATTCAGGGTGCTTGGATCACGGTAAAGTCCGATATGTCCGACTTTTGCGGCAGGGATAAGTGTGAGCATGCCGTCCACCATGCCGAGTCCTGCTCTCAGGATCGGAACGACGGCGAGCTTCTTACCCTTAAGCTCTTTTGCCTTTGTCTTTGCAATAGGCGTTTCGATATCGACGTCTTCCAGCTCAAGGTCCCTGGTCGCTTCGTAGCAGATCAGCATGGCTATCTCGCTGATCGCTTCGCGGAAAGCCTTCGTCCCTGTTGTCTTGCGCCTGATGATACCGATCTTGTGCTGAATTAACGGATGATCCATGATAAATACTTTTGACATTTTATGCCCCCTTATATTTATGAAAGATTTTCGATGGCCGCTATTCTGCGGACATGCTTTTCCTCTCCTGAAAACCCGGTATTCAAAAATGCCGCCACGATATCCAGTGCCAGATTCTTTCCGATGATGCCTCCTCCCATGGCGATCATATTCGCATCATTGTGTGCCCTTGTAAGGCGGGCAGTGGTCGTATCACTGACCACCGCGCACCGTATGCCTTTCACTTTATTGGCAACGATGGAAACACCGATGCCGGTCGTGCAGATGACGATCCCTCTTTCACATTCGCCGTCCGCCACCGCCTGTGCGGCTTTTCTGGCAAATTCGGGATAATCGCACGACTGCAGACCGTATGTGCCGAAATCACACACCTCATGCCCGTTTTCCTTCAGATAGGCAATGACCTGTTCCTTAAGTTCAAAACCTCCGTGATCACATCCGAGAGCGATCTTCATCCTGTTCCTCCATTATACATTAACTATCCTGTAACCCGCAGCTTTGCGCATACGGTTCATGAGCGCATCGCCAAGACCGTTTCCGGGAACCGTTTCGGCAAAAATGACATCCGCACCTTTTTCATCACAGGTCCTGAGCAGTGTGAACAGATTCCTGGCCAGGCACTCATAGTCATTTCTCCTGCCGTAGCTAAGGACAATATCCGCGCCGAACCGCTCCCTGTCCTCATCCGCACAGATCACGGCGGTCTTCTTCCCTTTTTTCTTCTCTTCGTTTATGCAGCCCGATATATATTCTTTTGCCGCTTCATGATCACCGTCGACCAGGACCATCTCTCCCCTTGGCGCGTAGTGGCGGTATTTCATGCCGGGAGCCCTCGGGGCAGGTGCAGGTGAAAGCTCGTCCGGCATCCCGGTCCTGTCCAGGGAAGGATCCCTGTCGATCCCGTCCAGCAGGCGCTCCAGCATCTCCATGGTCACAAAGCCTGGTCTGAGCAGTTCAGGCCTTTTTGCCGTCATGTCGATGATCGTGGATTCGACGCCTATCCCGACCGGGCCGCCGTCTATGATCATATCGACCCTTCCGTCAAGATCCTCCCTGCAGTGTTCGGCGAGAGTAGGGCTGGGACGCCCCGAGCGGTTCGCGCTGGGTGCCGCTATGAACCCCCCGCTTTCCCTGATCAGGAGCTGGGCGATACGGTTGGACGGAAACCTGACAGCCACTGTCGACAGCCCGCCCGTCGTAGCATCCGGCACGATCTCCTTTTTTTCAAATATCATCGTCAGAGGGCCGGGCCAGAGTTCCTCCGACAGGACAAGCGCGCTCTCCGGCACTTTCCGCACGATACGCGAAAGATCAGCCATATTCGCGATATGCACGATCAGCGGATTGTCCGAAGGCCTTCCTTTGGCCTCGTATATCTTCGCGGCCGCCTTCTCATTCAGCGCGTCTGCGCCAAGTCCGTACACTGTCTCGGTTGGAAAAGCGACCAGTCCTCCCTCTTTTATGATCTGCCCGGCATAATGCAGGGCATTCATGTCGGGAGATCTTTCATTTATTGTAACATACTCGGTTTTCATCAATTCCCGTTCATATAGTCCGCAAAAACGGACCAGATATCGGAGCTTTCCAGTCCCAGGCGCCATGCGGCAATGCCGGTAAGCCCGTTCTGCTGCATTACCCTGGCCTTAATAGAGAGCGAATCCGCGTCTTCCAGCCATATCCGCGCATAATAACCGTCATTCGTATTGCCCTGGGCATAATTCTGGCATGTCGTTTCATCCCAGAACACTTCCAGTCCGTTGTTGGCTATATATTCCGCGGCCGCCTGCATGCCTACGGCCGACGATGACAGGCCTGAGGAGGAAGAAGCCTTCCAGATCCTCGTGTAGAAGGGCACAGCGTTGATCACCTTATCCGCCGGCACTTCTTCCAGCGTTTTTTCGATCCCGTACCGTACATAATCAATAGAAGCAACGCTTCCCGGCTCCGCAGAGCCGGCGTAGTGTTCGTCATAACCCATGATCACGACATAATCACAGAACACTCCCTGTTCATCTATCCTGTAGTGATCGTTGAAATGATAAGGGACATAATTATCGACCGACAGCGTCAGGGCATTGTTCCTGCACGCAGCTGACAGTTCTCTTACGAACTCTATATAATCATCGCCATACTCGGCGTCAATGTTTTCAAAGTCCAGATTGATGCCGTCGGCTCCCAGCTCTTTTATCCGCCGGATAAGGAAGGATATTGCATTTGCCCTGCTGGCATAGGAACACAGGAAGTCCTGCCTGACCGTCCCGGAAGTGAAATTGCTGACCATGGGCCAGACAAGGATACCCCTGTCGTGCATGCCGCGGACATAATCCGCTGAAGAGATGTCCGTGAAGTTCCCTTCCGCATCGGCTGTGTCAAACCAGGTAGGCGACACTGTATTGACCGGAGCAGCATAGCTGAGCATGTCATAAATGAAAGCATTGGCTTCCGGAACACTCAGGGAATTCCAGACCATGCATATCTTTCCGTCAGGTTTGTGCTGCGTGAACACGGGTTTCGTATAGACAAGGCTCCGGGGAGGCTCATAAGTATACATATCCGAAAGGCGGCTGTTTTCGATATAGCCGATCAGACCGTCCTGCGTCATGACCTTGGACCAGGTGTCCATCCGGTCTATCACGATCACCCTTTCGCCACGTTCAAGGTTCCTGATCACTTCGCTTTTTATCCCGCCGGACACACGCAGAGAACCTTTTTTATTCACATCGGCAGCACTCACCGGGGTATAGTCGGAAGTTATACTGATCCTGAAGGGGTCCGTGAACTCGGCATATGTCAGATCCGTGACCTCGCCGATCCATTCCATCGCAAGGAACAGTCCGTCTTCCTGCCTGACGACAGGCACATATGCGAGCGTCTTATCCTGCAGTGAAGTCCCTTCCCCCAGGGCATGAAGCACGCTCTCTCCCGGGGAGACCCTGTAGAAGCCGTCCGGAAAGCAGTAAAAAACAGCATCATCGGCAGACCCGTAATAGAATCTGTCGTTAAGATACTGTTTGGCAGTCCCGATCTCCACATAGGTCCGTCCGTCAATATTCCTGCAGAGGAAATCGGCTCTCGTGTTATTCAATAATGTATAAACATCCTGCCCGCCGGTCAGTCCCAGATATTCCTTAAGGTCGACGCGTTCTTTAGATCCTTCAAATTTCTGCCGGTAAATACTGATGCCGAATGCGGCGATCAGGATGAGCAGTATAACGGCGATCACCAGAACCGGTGCGCCCTGTCTTCTGTTATTTCTTCTCAAATGCAGATCTCCTGTCCTTCGAATCCCTATTGTGTATATGGCACAGTTATAATAAGTATACCACAAACCACAGTTTAGGGACACAGACAGTGTCCTCCGGAACCGCCTCACACACACGCACACGCCAATGACGGTCCCGGAGGTCTGTAGATATGTATGCCCGGCCCGCCGCGGCTGACCGGGGCTTTGCAGATATGATGAAAAGAACGAAGCAGATGGTGATCTGAAAGCACCTGCCTTCGGACAGCTTGATCGCTTTGAAAAAGGTATCCTCCCGGTGCCAGATCCCTTTAGACGTGCAGCGGCGCGGACAGGACCAAAAGGTTCCGCGGTTTATATCCCGATCCCGCCGCATCTCAAAGCAACGGATTGAATCTGAACAGTTAACGCAAGATATTTTCTGGATTTTCTGCATTTGAACCGCGAATGATATCGCGTGCAGCTACAGGCAGAGTGCCTGTGTCGACCGTACCAACAGCCATCCGGCCACTATCCCCTCCTTTCCGCCGTCGGCTGACCGTTAGCTTTGTACTTATGCATTGTAGCGGCTGCATGGCCTGCTTGCAATGCGCCGGGGCAAACGAAAAACGAAAGTCCGCCGTTTTGTAAATTTCGCTGATTAAAGTTTGATAAACTGTCAGACAGGGCTATTGACTTGACGCAGCAGTAAATATATAAAAATAAGTAATAAGTTAAGACTGACTGACTTGATGAGGTGTCTTCGTGAAAATAGAGAAAATCAACGACAGCCAGATCCGGTGTTACCTGTCCGGGGAAGATCTGGCAAAAAGGCAGCTGAAGCTGTCCGAACTGGCTTACGGATCCGAAAAAGCCAAAAAGCTTTTCCAGGATCTGATGCAGCAGGCTGCGTTCCAGTTCGGCTTCGATGCCGAAAATATCCCGCTGATGATCGAAGCCATCCCGCTGCCTGCGGGCAGCATCGTCCTGATCGTCACGAAGGTGGAAAACCCGGAAGAACTCGATACGCGTTTTTCCAGTTTCGGTCCTTCCGTACAGAACAGCCGGCACTATAAGGCCGAAGCCTCACCTTCCGCCTTTGAACAGCTTTTGAACGCACTGCGGCTAGGACTGGCCGGGAACGGTTCCGGCACGGCGGACGATGCGGAACCTTTTTCCGCAGACGCCGTTTCCGAAGAGGAACAGGCCCAGGGCACCGTCGTCCCGGACATGGAGAAAGACCCGGAAGAAGCTTCCATGGAACGCTTCAGGAGCTTCCTTGCCACACACAGGCTGTACAGTTTCTCGAATATGAGCGATGTCATCAGGAGCGCCAGGGCGGCTGGCGGCCGGTTCGAAGGAGAAAGCGCGCTCTATTATGATCCTTCCGACTCTCAGTATTACCTCTTCATCGGCATGAAAGACATCCAGGCGGTCCAGGAATGCAGGTTCGCGATGGCGGCGCTGTCCGAGTACGGAAGACTCTGTATGGTCACCCCGGCAAGGCAGCAGCACCTTATGGAACACTGCACTACCGTCATCGCCTGCAATGCCCTTGACGAACTGCTTGAAATCTGAACCGCTTTGCAAAAAACATTATCGGGATCATGACCTTGGCGGCGCCCTGCAGGGCGCCGTTTGCTATGGTTTTTCCAAAATACAATCCGTTGAATTTCATTGATTTTTACTATACCCGATGCTAGTATGACTATGTATGATATGCTGTTTGATAACAGGCATATATTAAATGCTGATCAACAATAACAGGAGGGAAAAAAATGGCAAGAAAAATGCTAACCATGGATGGCAACGAAGCTGCCGCGCATGCATCGTATGCGTTTACAGAAGTCGCTACCATCTACCCGATCACGCCTTCTTCCGTCATGCCGGAGCATGTCGATGAATGGGCGACAGCCGGAAGGAAGAACCTTTTCGGCCAGGTAGTCCAGGTCACCGAGATGCAGTCAGAAGCAGGTGCTGCCGGAGCTATGCATGGTTCACTCGCAGCCGGTGCTATGACATCTACGTTTACAGCTTCCCAGGGACTTCTTCTGATGATCCCCAACATTTACAAAGTCGCCGGCGAAAGACTTCCGGGCGTATTCAACGTTTCCGCCCGCTGCGTGGCTTCCCACGCTCTTAACATTTTCGGCGATCATTCCGACGTCTACGCCTGCCGCCAGGCCGGCGCCGCCATGCTCTGCGACTCCAGCGTACAGGAAGTTATGGATCTTACTCCTGTTGCTTACTGCGCCGCTGTCAAGGGCAGGCTGCCTTTCATCAATTTCTTCGACGGATTCCGTACTTCCCACGAGATCCAGAAGATCGAAGCATGGGATTATGAAGATCTCCGCGACCTGATGGACTGGGATGCCGTTGATGCTTTCCGCGCCAACGCCCTCAATCCCAACCATCCCAAGCAGATGGGTTCCGCACAGAACCCCGACATCTTCTTCCAGAGCAGAGAGTCCTGCAACCCTGCATATGATGAGCTTCCCGCCATCGTTCAGGAAGTCATGGACAAGATCAACGCCAAGATCGGCACGGACTACAAGCTGTTCAACTATCACGGCGCTCCGGATGCCGAAGACGTTATCATCGCGATGGGTTCCGTCTGCGAGACCATTGAAGAGACCGTCGATTACCTCAACTCCCTCGGCAGGAAAGTCGGCCTTATCAAGGTCCGTCTGTACAGGCCTTTCTGCACGGAAGCACTGATCAACGCGATCCCTGATACCGTTAAGAAGATCTCCGTTCTCGACAGGACCAAAGAGCCCGGTTCCATCGGCGAGCCTCTGGCACTGGATGTCATCGCTGCCCTCTCCGATTCCAAGTTCAAGAATGTCCCCGTTTATTCAGGCCGTTACGGACTTGGTTCCAAGGACACGACACCCGCACAGATCATCGCTGTTTATGACAACACAGAGAAGAAGCGTTTCACCATCGGCATCATCGATGATGTGACCAATCTTTCCCTGCCTACAGGCGAAGAGATCGTTACAACACCGGAAGGCACGACCTGCTGCAAATTCTGGGGCCTTGGCGCTGACGGTACCGTCGGTGCGAACAAGAACTCCATCAAGATCATCGGCGACCAC
>JAEEGL015868923.1_pt1 | contig 17624 bp, 18 predicted proteins | sample 9134231 | NCBI WGS metagenome assembly JAEEGL01 (sample SAMN16246548, study PRJNA631951) | gut metagenome | biome: gut microbiome; feature: rumen; material: fiber-attached | host: Bos | place: Iran: Karaj | collected 2018-10 | reverse complement strand
GCCTTTCACGGCATTCTTCAGTACGTTGTCTGCCTCTGCCAGCGCGTCTTTCAGCGACATCCTCGTGTTAGAATAGACGTCACACAGCTTTTCGTTGTTCACAATCAGCATGGCATCCACGTTCTTCCGCAGCTCGTCCACGCCCATCAGTGCCTTCATGATTTTACGTCGGTGCTCAAAGTAGAACGGGATGGTCACCACGCCAATGGTTAGCAACCCCTTCTCCTTTGCCACGCGGGCCACTACGGGTGCAGCTCCAGTACCCGTACCGCCACCCATGGTAGCCGTTACGAACACCATCTTCGTTTGGTCGTCCAGCAGTCGTTCGATGCTGTCGATGCTGCTCTCCGCTTCTGCCCTTCCAATCTCTGGCTTAGCCCCTGCTCCCAGTCCTGCTCCCAGCTGTAGCTTTACGGGCACTGGCGACTGCTTCAGCGAGGCGCTATCCGTGTTCAGCACGGCAAACGATACGCCCTGTATGCCTTCATCATACATACGGCTCACGGCATTACATCCGCCGCCGCCCACGCCAATCACCTTGATGATGTTTTGCATCAAGTCCTCCACCGGTCCGAAGTCCAATATCTCTTCCATCTGCACTTATTTATATTTTGTTTTGCAAAGGTACAAAACTTTTCCAATATACAAAAATCTCCGCAAGCCTTGCGAGCTTTTTTCCTACCACAATTTCAATTCCGGATGTTCTTTCAGCACTTTCTGAACGTCTTTCGTGGTCAGGTCGATAGTGGCATTCATGCTGATGCTTTGCACGTGATAGCTCGTGACCTTCTCCATTTCGATGTTCACGTCACTATATACCCATGCAACGAACAAGTACTTCGGATGATCATAGAACACGATTTGGATAAACGCCCCTCCACCGATGAACGCTTGGATGTTGAAGATGCAAAACTGTCCCTGAACATACCTCCTGTAGGGCTCCAGCTCCTCATCCTCAATCTCTCCCCTGTTAAACGCATCGAGGTATCTGCGCAGCGTGCGTATATACTCATTGTCTAGCCAGTCCTTCTCTTCAAAGTCGGCAAAGCGGATGTCGTTGAGGCACTTGTCATATTCTTCCTCTTCCCATTCTACCGAATCGTCGTTCTGGACGTCTGTACTAACCTCCGTCTCCTCTGCTGCTTCGATCTCGCTAGTTGCTTTCTGCCCTCTCGTCAGTCCACAAGTCGACAGGCATACGATCATAGCTGCACAAATAACAAGAGTTGCAAAATGCTTCTTCATCTCTTCATCTTCTTAAACAACAACATGAACGGATTGAACAGCGGGATAAGGCAAAACCACCAGCTGCAGCCCATGTGCCTACACCGTAGGTCACACGCCATGAGATACACCACAAAACCGATGTCCAGTGCCACCGCTTCCACAAACAGCCCACATCCCACCGTAGGCATCGCTTCCCAAGTGCTGATGGTCGTCGTAGCCAACATCCACACACCCATCGGCATGAGCCCTGTGAGGTAAGCCAAACAACCATGAGCGAATGTCGCCCCTAACGCGATATTGAACCTGAAGTCACCCATCGGCACGTGAGCATAGTACAGTCTATGCGCCAACTCTCCCCCGCCATAGATAACGGCAAATCCCAGCACGAAGACGATTGCAAACACCGTCCTGTTAATCCCTGTTTTACATAGATGATCTTTCATGTCATTCCTCTTTCTCATCACAAGTTTCATTTCTCTTTTTCTTAGAACGGTGCAATATCTTCAAGATGGAGTGTATCGGCCAGAAGATCGATAGCCTTGTTATTCGCTTTGAGATCATCCAGATCCCATGCATCAGAGTCCTTAGCTTTCTCCATCGGGCTTATCGTCCCCGTCTCCTGCTGATAGCGAACGTACACTTCACCGCAGGGCTTTAGGGCATTCTTCCTCACCAAGATTTGCATCAGTCCGTGCAAGTCGCGACCATGATAATCCTCATAGATGCAATAATACTCAGGACGATGTACCAGCATTACAACGTCTGCCAGCTCCTCAATACTGCTGGAGAGTGCAAGATCCGACAATCGAGGCAGCAAGCCCTCGATTCCCTCCCTATCCTCTGAGGGCCTTCCCAACATCGCCCCAACGACAACAGGCAAGTTTTCCTGCCGGGCAAACTCCTTCAATGCAAACATCACCCTAGCTATCCTCTCCGAACGACTCGCATCCCCGCAGGCAAAGTCGACCATTTGCAGGCATTCCACGAAAAGGACTCTTATTCCCTTTTCCCTGACGCCATACCGTGCCTTTTCCAACAAATCATCAAGCTTCAGGTCCAAGCTTTCATATATCGACAGAGGAGCATCTACCAGTGTTCCTATCCTTCCATCCAGCCTGTCCCATTCCAGCGCGCATAGTTCCCCTTTCTTCATGTACAAGGAAGAGACATTACAGTGCAAGGACACCAGTCTGGCTGCATAGTCCTCCTTCCGATGGTTCGTCACGAACAACAATACGGGCAGTTTGCTCTCCAGTGTAATGGTTCTTATCATTGACAGCATAAACTCCTCTTTTCCCATACTAGGCCTTCCGCCAATGACGTACACCTTACCATTCTCTAGGCCACCCGTTAGGTCGTCCACCCTACTGAATCCCGTAGATATCCCAGAGCCAGTGAGCTTCGCCGCGTTTGTCTGAATCTCATTCATACAATCCCTCGTCATCTCCTTCATGGTGGAGAAACCATTATCACTGACGTTCTTTTCCATACTTTTTGACATTTTTCATGTTTCCACATGTTTTCGTTAAGATAATCACCTCGTACTCTCCTTTAATCTCATTTTTTCTATTTCTACATCGAGGGTTCGTGCTGTCCTGAAGAAACTGTCGAACATCAGCTTCAGATAGTCCTTCAATTGCGGAACTTGTGACACGAACAAAAAGTTCTTCTTCATGTGAACGGCCACCTCGTCGGTATCAGCAATGCTGTAAAACACCGACACCGAACCTTTCATGTTGATTTCATTTACCACCTGACGCATTCTAGCGAACTCATCGATATCGAACTTCGAAAAGCTATAGCACCAAGGCCAAATCAGGTTCACGAACAAGCAATCATCCACCGCCTCCATCAAGAAAGTCACCCCCTGATAGTCAAACCTGATACGTTCTTCCTCAGTCTCTTCCGGTACGCATCCCATTTGCCTCAGCGTCTCCACTGCCAGCTGGCGCGTGTGAGGGCATTCCTCTTCCCTCCTGTCTTTTGACGATGCTTCTTTCGCAGCATCGTCCACTGTCTCCGCTACCTCTTCAGGCTCCTCCTCCTCGTCTCCATTCCTGCCAACGAAGTGATCAATGAGCCAGTAAAAGCCCGCGACACCTCCCAACAGTCCGAGTGCATGTAATAATGAATAGTCCATATCTGTTATTTTTTCTGCAAATATAGGAAGAAACGAGGATTATACCAACCAAAAAACGGGTATTTGTATGTAATACCCGTATTAAAGTATGAAATGAAGAAGCCTCCTTCTTATATCCTATTAAAACCTGACATTAACTGATTATGTTGGTGGCTGATTGTCGTCAGCATTTGGCTCCCTTTGAGTATTACTGTCGTTCGTTCCAGATTTGGGTTGGGTCACCATGACGGAACGTTCAGGAGCAGTGGCTGCTTTTACTTTTAAGATTGCCGTCCTCTCTTTACCTGTAGAATTCTTCCCGGCAGAGACCGTCACACTTTGAGTGTTGACGCCCGACATGGGAGTTACCGTCAGCCATTCCTCCGTATTAGAAATGGTCCAACTGCAGTTTGCCTCAATCCTCAGCTCTGCCACTTGTCCGTCGCCCAGCAGCTGCATATTGGGGGGCACGTTGATAAACTCCTTGGCAATATCGGGTCTCTCTGGCTCCATGCCATCTTCCTTGCTACAGGCAAAAATCATCAATGCCAGTGTCAGTATGAAGTATTTCCTTTTCATCGTCTTCATGTTGTTTAAAAGGACACATTAAGACCTACACTCAGGTTGAAGCCATCCGTCCAGCCCTTGAATGTCTTGTCGTAATCGCTGATCCATTTACAATTGTCGTCTTTATACAATCCATAGTCGTATTCAGGTGTCACGTACAACTTCAGATGATTGCCCAGAGCCACCTGCAGCCTCAATGCCCCCAGTGCCGAGAACGAGCTTGCCGTCTTGTAGTCGTCACCAGTACTGACAGTGCTCGCCACACCTTTGCCGCTCATGAGATTGTATGCACAGCCCACTTGCGGAACAACGGCCAGCACATTCTCAATGATCTCAATCTCGTAGCCATAGCGGAGTCCCAAGCGAAACGGCTGATAGCTGTACGCTTCATTCATGCTGCCATCCTTGTCGTAGAAGAACAGGTCGTCCGATTTCTTCAGCCCATACACGGCATTGACTTCGATGACGTGGTTCTTCACCTCAACGCCCAATCCTACCTCAGGACCAGCAAGGGTCATCACGTTATATCTCGCCTCCAGGAACACATGAGCATTGCTTTCCTTTTTTTCCTTTCGCTCTTCGATGTCTATGGTCGCTTCGTAGGTTACTTTAGATTCTATTCGCAGAGGAATATCATAGCCGGTGAGTGGCAGCATTCCCTCATGTCTCACGGTGATTCTCTTTGTCCCTTTAGGAATCCACAGGCGTATCTCACCAGCCAGAGTGTCACTTCTCAGCACTCCGAGGTTCGGCTCAATGACATAACCCATGTCGCGAACAAAGAACCGTACCACGGCACATACCTCTCCTGCATTGTCGTATACAGGGTTCATGCTGGCAATCAGGCTTGTGACGTTCCTTTCAAACTTCGTTATCTGAATATCCTGAGCGTCCGCTACAGATACCAGAAATGCCAATAATATGATACTAAATACTCTCTTCATCATTTGACCAACACTTTACGTTTATTGATGATGTACACGCCTGCAGGTAATGATCGTCTGATCTCTTCCATAGAGTACCCTGTGTTCGTTTTCATCATCATTCCTTTTATGTTATATACACTGATGCGCTCCTCGTCATTGTTATTATCAATGACGCCCATTCCTTCGCTGAGGTCAATAGAGCGCGTTCCTCTTGTTGATGTTGTCATATAAGCCTCAAAGGGATGAACCTTTCTCAGATTCAGCACAAATCGGCTACCGTCAGCAGCTCCGCTGACGTTCGTCTCAATATCATTACTCACGTTCAGCGCATAGGCACCATCACCCATACCTATCTCAGCAAAGTTGGGAATGAATGTCCTTCCATTATAGTTGGCAGATGGCAGGTTTTCCGTCTTGTCGATGGTGGCATTAGTAGCCGAGAATGTCACTGCCCCGCTAAGCAAGAACTCATCCAGGTAGTTCGCGTTGTTTGGCATACTGATGATATACGGCCTGTTTGCCTTGATGCTCTCAGCTTCCTTCCATCCGCTATTGTCGAGCTGCATCAGCCAGAAGGGGCGGGCAGTATCACCACTCTTCCAGTTGATAAAGGGCACGGCAGACCCTTTGCTTTCGTGGGTCACCTTTTCCACATCGAAAGGCAGCACTAGTGTCTCCCATCCTCTTGCTTCGTTGATGCCTGTCTCCATTCGATAGTGATGGGTATAGCTGATGTTTTGTGCCACGAATCTCTGTGGGCAATAGAACTCATTGCCACTGGCAGCGTCAGTGAGAATGATGCTCTGAGCCGTGCCGTTAGCTACGACATTGCTGATTGTCGTTTGAGCATAGGTAGCATCATTCACATAGAGTAGCAGGTTTGGATTGCTTGCTCTAGCTGTGAATGATGCATTGGGATGCCAGATGACGGCAGCCAGGCTTTCGTTTCCATCAAGTGCATCAGCTTCTGCTCCTACAACGGTCCATTCTGTGCTTTGGTAAGTTACCTTGGCTGGCACTTCCAGGACTCGGCCATAATTTCCTTTAGTAAGCTTGATGGTCTTGTTCGGATAGGAGGAAACGCTATAATTGATGTTTTGGTAGGTGAATGCTTTAGTATCCTCGACAAAGTCCACTTCAACGGTAGTGTTGGCTGAAATGTTGCTCACCGTATACTGATAATTTGCGACATAAGAGGTGCGGTCAACGTTGTTCACCCTCACGTAATTAATATGGTATCCGTTGTCGGGAGTGAACGATATGGAAACTGAAGCTCCTTTATTAACTGAGATTGACTTACTTCCGTTTCGAACGGTGTTAGAAGCGAATGAAGCAGATCCGTTGCCAGTAGCCTTTACAGTGAGGCTATAGGTGGTTGCAGGAATCGCCTCGAACTCCACAGCGACTGTTGTGTTCGCTGAGATATTGCTTACTGTGTATTGATAGCTGGTAGAATAGTTTGTGAGAACGGTAGAGCCATTCTTTTTCAGGGTCTTTATCCGATACCCATCATCAGGAGTGATGGTGACGTTGTGTGATGTTCCTGCGTTGACATAAAAAGAACGAGAAGTATTCCGAATCGAAGAGCCCCCATAGGATATATATCCACCATCTGTCGCGGTTATCGTCAGGTCATAAGTTGTTGTCGAAATTTCCTCGAACTCAACTTCAATCATCGTGTTACTCTGAATATTGCTTACAGTATATCTGCCACTCAAGACGCTTGCAGTAACATTAGAACCATTCCTCTTTACGCTCTTAATTCTATAACCATCATCATGTATGAAAATGACAGTGGCAGAAGAACCATCATTTATAGTAAAATTATTGGTACTATTACGAACTTTTGTGCCATTGTATGAAGCATAACCATTTCCAGTGCTCTTAATAGACAGCGTGTGTGTAATGTCAGACTGAATTGGCGCAAACTCAACTTCTACATGTGTATCGCTATTGATGTTATCTAAACTTGTTGATTGTATTTCAGAAGTCATATCTATGCCATTAATTCTAACGCTCTTCACTTTGTAGCCGTCATCATTAAATATATTCAGCCTTGTAGGAAGCCCCTCATTTATGGTATATGAAACGGTTTCGTTGCATATATATGTTCCATTAAACCATATGCAGCCATTCCCGGAAGAACTAATCGAAAGATTATACGTTGTAGATGAATATTCCTTAATTTCAGAAGCATTATCCCAACCGCGACATAATTCATACTTGCTTTTTGTACCATGAGGAACATACAAAATTGGTACGTCAACAGAGATTGTTCCCAATGCATAAAAATTAACTGAGACAGGATCTTGTCTCCTTGAAATTACAATTGCCCCATTGGTCCCATCAAAAGCATAACTACCAATAGCTTTCACTGAACTGGGAATCTCCACGATTGGCCTTGTACAGCGATAAAAAGCCTGATATCCAATTTCTTCGACAGATTCTGGTATTTTTAAATAGATCAATGAGGTCCTTTCAAAGCAATTCTCAGGAATTACCTTAATACTATTTGGTAAAGAGATATATTGCAAAACTCCACAATTGCTAAAGGCACTTTTACCAATCGAAGTTACAGAATTGGGGATTATTATCGTCGTTATAGATTGGTATCTGAAAGCATTGCCTCCAATAGCCGTTACTTTGTATTTTTTGCCAGAAACAGTTATTGTTTCAGGTATAATAATACGACCTGAATAAATACCAAATATGGTATTCAAAGGTGCAACTGTAACCTCATCTGCTTTGCCTTCTATAAGATTATAACGGATGCCATCAACCTCAAAATCGTAAGCAAACAAGTTAGGAGCACAAAAGCATAATAATGCAATTAAACCATTAATGAGAAAGATTCTTTTCATAATAACCACATTATTTACTCCTATAAGAAATTTTAGATGGTTTGATGATGTTTGGATTTATACCGCAATTCTCCAATTCTAATTCTAATATATGCTTCATGACTTCATAATTTGCATCAGGCCCAATAATTATTTTCTCCATGCAATTGATAGGTATAGGTATTTCCACAAAAGGCTTAATTTCATATTGTTCCAATCCCTTTAAAGGATTGTTATGATCAAATTTAGCAGGATAATACTTAGTATATGCAAGCCGCACTTCTTGTTCGTATTCATAGTCTTGATATTTGTAGAAAGGTGAAACTATAAGACAAAGATCTGCTAGTTCGCCTACTTTATCATCAATTGTAGGTTTAGTATTTTTCTTTTTATCATCAAGATTGAGCTTGTATGAAAAATCAATAAGATTTTCCAGTTTTTCCCTTTCCCCCTCTACATTATAGACGACGTTGTCAAGAGTATAGTCCGTTCCTAAAGTGAATACATGTTTTTTTAAATCAAACGTGTTAAACTTTAAACAAATGCCCTTCATATTTTGACCATACAACGCCCACATGGGAAGATAGTCACCCCTAGCTGAAAAGGATATTGAGAATGGTATGTGTCCGCAATCAATAGTATACTTTTCTTTCCCCTTCATATAATCCTCCTTACAGGCATTCTCATTTACTTCATCATTGTAAATTTCTGATAACCTCATACCTTTAGGAATACATCTCTCACTTTCATATTTTGGTAACAATTGCTTCACTGCTTCAAATCCTGCTTCCATCTCTTTGGGATCATTCATCTTGTAGATGTTTGATGCGCGGAAATGTAGGCATTTGCCATAAGCTTTATACTTTTTTGAACTCTCAAGCAAAGCAAATAGCGTTTCAAAACTTGTATAATGATATACATAATTCTCCTCGTCCATCCGCTCCTTTTGGGAAAAATATGTTCCTTTGTTCATCATAATCGTTTTTTCGTCTTTATTCACTCTTTTCGTCTTAGTAATACATTAGCAGCCTTGTTGATGGCAACTGCAAAGGCAAAAAGGACAACAAAGTGTAGGACTTTGAGATGGAAGAAAGGTACCCTGATGAAGTAAAACAACTTGTTTTACCTTCGCAAGTGGCATACTTTGATATGCAAAAGCGGTGCTTTTGAAAGGTAAAACAACTTGTTTTACTAGACGAAGAGGCCATCATAGATGTCCAGCCTCCCATTCCGGCCTCCGCTACATGCGCTGCGAAGACCCTCAAGATGGTATTCTCCCTTTTTCTCAACCCCTTTTGGGGCGTTACTATTCCTTTGTTCATATTTATATATTCGTTCTTTTCGTCTATTCGTCTCTGTTTCGTTCCTCTCGTCATTGTGACACAACGAAGACATCCAGAGATGGGGTCTCTGGATGTCAGGAAGTATTGCAAAAAGGATGAGATTATCTGATTCTTCTCATAAGGGCCTTGGGATTGCTCTTGGTATCCCATATATCGACTAGATGCACAACGTCTTTATGTTGTTCCATCAGCCGCAAGAAGCGCTTTGTCCAAACTATCTTAACCATGGAAACTTGTTATAGAGATGTTCACAGGCCTGCTCTGATGGAATCCATTCTACCTGCCCTTTTTTCAATTGCTCCTCAAACTCGTCGATTCTGGCGACGGCCTCTTCTTCTGAGAAGGGACCTTGGCTGGGGAAGCTGTCTTTGCGTTTTTGTTTCATTGCTGCAAAGTTAGGAAGAAAAATCGACATGGCCAAACATTTGCAGTCTTTTCTGCAAACTTCCTGTGTGTCACTAAATCAAAGATCGCTTTACTATCGTTTTCGTCCCTTTTGCACTACAGGTCGAAGTCCCCCAAAGTAAATACATCATTGGGACTCAGACGCTGCCCTCGGGCCTTGTCTACAAACTCCGGCTGCCAGGTGCGGACGTGGATTTGCGGGGCATCAGGCTTGCGGAAGTCCCATACCATGAAGACATAGCCTTCGTCGCTATAGCGAGAAGAGTTCCACTTCTGGTGAACGGTGACTCCATAGATATTCTTGATGGTGGGATGCTCGACAATGAGCACATTGTCGAACGACACCTTAATGTAAGCATTAGAACGAAAAGCGCGACTGAGATTCTCGAGGTATTGCTGCTTCGTCTGGGTGGTATAGATGATTTTGTCGCCTGTGGGGGAAATATCCGTACGCCTAGTCTTGATCACCCGACCAGTGATGATGAGTGCATCGTCGGAGAACACCTGACGGAGGAAGTTCAGATCCTTCTGGTTGTAGGATGTGCGGAAATGCTCTACATAGTCGAGAATCATCATGCGGTCTTTGATGTCAGACACCTCGTGGCGGTTGTCTTTCATCTGCTCCATACGCAGCTTGGAATAGAGTTCAGGATTGATGGTGTAGTAGAAACTGACGATGAGCCCTCGCTTATCGAAATTGATGACAGCCTCCTGGTAGCCCAGTTCCTCACCTCCATTGGCAGCATTGACGATGAGCGGAATGCCACGCACCTGATAGCCGTCGCGAGTGGTGAGCAGACGCTCCACAATCTCCTCTTCCACACAGCGGAAATGCTCGTTCTGCCAAAGCATGTTCAGCTCACGCTGTGCTTCTTTCGACACCTGATTGTCGGACAGAAGCAGGTTAATGAGGTTTTCTTCATTTGAGTGGTTGACCTCTGTCATCACGATAGAGACATTTTTCTCAATCTTCTCTTTTAACGCTGGGTCGTCAGTGCCTCCATTGATGACAAGACTCACCTCATTGTAGGCAGATGCCTGCATGCAGAGGGTGATGAGCATTGTTGCGGTCAGTAATATCTTCTTCATGTCTGATGATGTGTTTTTATTCGTTTAACTTAAACCAGATAGCACCACAACCGCGATAGTTGGCGATGTTGTCATCCTTTCCAGTCTTCAGGTTCTTACGTGTCTCAGTTCCCTTTCCAAGTAAAGCGCGGATGTTGCCAGCAGGGTCATATACAATCAGATAGCACTCTTCTGGCTTTTCCGCTGTGGCAAATTTGCCGTAGTCGGTGATGTCGCCACTCTTTTTCAAGGGCTCTATGATGTTCTTGAGTTCAAAGAACGTCTTCGCTTTCTTAATCTGCTCCAAAACGCCTCCCTTGCGACCCAGGTAGTTCTGCATCAGTAGGTGCCTGACGCTCTCACTTACTACGGTGTCTTTCTGTGGCAAACTGTCTTTAACCACTATTGGCTCGGTGACGGGAGCTGCGACGGTTTCTGTCTTGGGGTCATTGGGCTCCTTTTTGATTTCTTCGCCTCGAAACAGCTGGAGCACATGCTCTTTTTTTACATAGGCAAAGACTCGATACATGTTGGCGCGGCGTGTCATAATGGTGTCGGCCAAACTGTTGATGTCGACAATGGTAATGCTGTCAGGCTTTTTTTCGCCCACCTCTGCTGTCCATGCAAAAACCTCACGCTGCAGGAGTTCATAAGCCTGGGAAGCTGCATCTTCCGGAGTCGACATCGTGACGTCACTATAGAGGTAGGCTGCGTCTTTCTTGATGCTATTGATGCGCTCCAGCTGACGGTCCATAGCTATAGCCATCAAGGACAGACAGAAGCAACTGATGATGATAGGCAGGCGTTTCATTTCTGGCTGATGGTTTTAGGGGTTGACTTTCTGTAGGCAGCAAAGAGATCGGACATGTTGTGAACAGGCACATAAGGATAGAGGCGCGCCTCCACAGTCCCCCTTCGCTGTTCAATGGCCTGAGCAGGAACGCTGACAGTCAGCACGTGGTTGTAGTTCTCCTGCTCGTTGACGGCCAGCACCACAGCCTCTACATGCCCGTCGTCGCCGATGTTCTCTACGCCAAAGTAGAGCTCACATCCATGATTCCTGCAGAAGGCAATCCACTGCTGCAGGGGGACAGAGAACACGGTCTTCTTGAAACCATAGCTAATCTGCGTGATGCTGATGGAATAGTCCTTGGCTGCTTGGAGGCTTAGCATCATGTTGGCAGCCGACTCTACTGGATGCCTCTCGCTGATGATCAGCAAGCCATTAGTCCTATACAAGCGATTGGAGAATTCCTTACTCATGTAAGTGGCATCCTCAATAAGATTCGCCTGCTCAATGGTCGTGGGAACGGGAGTCCGCTGAACGTCGGCCATGAGATTGTTTTCAGCCTCAATCTTGTTCTCGCCGCTGATAAGCTCGTACTCAACGGGAAAGAAGACAGAGAGCAGAGTTCTGCCATTCCTGCTCCATGTGGCACGATAATGATGCTGGTCGTAGTCGTAGGTGAAATCGTCGGAAGGCTGAATCCTGTCGACTGTGGCTAGTGATCCTGTGACGAAGAAGAATTCATCGTCTCTGATCATCATATTAGCCGTTTTTACCTTTGGAGGGTATTTCAGTTGAAGGAAGTATCGCTCAAGGAAGTCGAGGACGGGCATTCTGGAATGTGAACGCAGCTCATCGGAGAACAGCTGCCTACCAATATGATCGATGATCCCGACCGTCCTGTGAACTGTCAGCCTGATGCCTTTTGCCTCTGGGTGGCTGTAGCCCTCTGGCAAAGACTTCACGTCCAAGGCCAGTGTAGCAGCCAGACGCTCCAGCTCTGCCGTCCGGAAAGCAGACTGGGCAGATGCAGTGGCAATCGAAGCCAAACACGCTATTATTATATTTAGGACGAGATTTTTCATCTTTGCTCTCTTAAAATGTTCTCTGCAGTAATATTGCCGGCAGCAGCCTTTTCCTCCAGCTTGCCATAGACCCTTCTCAGGGCATTGCCAGCTTCTGCCGACCCATTTTGCATCGCCAGTTTTATATACTGTATGCCCTTGACGATGTTGATGCTGTCGCCTCTGGCTACCCATCGCTTGCCTAGCTCACATTGTGCTGCCACATTACCCTTGATGGCTTGCTGTTCAAGCTCGTAATCGCTAAGTTCGCTAATGGATGCAGCGGGTTTAGGTTGAGAAGGTTGTGGCTGCTCTGGTCTCGTTCTTTGAGGGATGAGTCTTTCTTCCACTTGCTGCTGAGGAGAATCTTCCACGTGAGGAGTGTCAACAACTGCTACGATGTCATCTGCGCTCTCTTCGTTGGGCATATCGTGATCCTTTGGCCAACACAGATATACTAGAAGCACTGCTGTCAGCGCAGCTAAACATCCCCCAATCCATCTATAGAAATGGGATTTGCGAGGCGTTTGGGGTGGTATGGGCTGTGTGGTGGGGCCGTCAGTGACAAGCTGCTCTGATGGCTTTCCAAATGACAGAGAGGTGTTGCCAACTTGTAGCTTGTCGCCCTTCGCTAACAAGGCCTTATCCTCTGCCTCAAGCTGAACATCGTTCAGTATGACAGGATGCTCGGCTGACGTAGAGTAGACGATGTATTTGAAACTGCCATTATCGACTCGAACAACATTGACCTCAAGATGCTCACACCCAGGTATAGGCACATGGTTGAGCCCCTCGCGCATGGGGATGGGCATCTGGCCATAGTAGAGTGCCTCGATACTCACGTGCATCGGCTTTTCCTGAAAGTCAACTGCCAACTGCTTCTTGCAGTTTGGGCAGGTGACTCTCTTGACAGCTTCGTTCTTGGAGTTCTTGATGTCGAGGATTACTCCACACGATGGGCACTTGATGCGCAGTTCACTAATCATAGGGGCGGTTCTGACGAGTTAGATCATTCCGAAATCCATGCTGGAAGCATCATCGGCAGGAATCTCACCGCAGGTACTCTCGACAGGTTCATCATTGGTGAAGATGACGGCTTCGCCCGTTTCCAGGTCGATGACCTCGCCATCGTCCATCTGGTAGTTGTGATTCAGGTCGCTCATGCCCAAGTCGGCAATGCCATCTTTGTCTACGTCAATGACCGCAACTCTCTGGCCGTTGACGTCCAACTCCTGCATAACGACTGACTGGCCGTCGCCAACTTCAAACTCCTTATAGCCAATAACACGAACGTCATTATCTTCTTGAGCAATATCATCCCAGGACACTTCACTTGCTACCGTAACGTCTTCAGCAGTCTCAACGGGAGTCTCCTCAGTGTGACTATCCTCTGCGATTTGCACATCTTCTTCGATGGAGACACTCTCTACTTGAGCATTCTCGGCCAAAGAAGTGTCGGCAGAGTCTTCTGATTCTACTTTCAACTGTGCCTTGCTGGCAAATGCATCTTTCTCTTCGTCGGACATTGCATTCCACTCATCAGCATAATAGGTGCCGTACAGGTTTCCACGCCAAGTGAACAGTCCGCCTGGGCCTGATGCTTCGCGAGCTTCAGCAAAGGCCTCGCTGAAACTGAGGGCGTCGTTGGCGGCAACCACATCGGAATGTGCATAATCTGCTGTGTCGCTTTCTGCACCCGAAAGATCTTCTTCGTCATGGGCAGGCTTTGGCTGTATGGCATACATTGCTCCTGCTCCCATCATAATGCCAGTCAGACCACCGATCGTCACTGGCTTCCAAGAATCTTTTGCTTTCATAATCGTTGATGTTTATTAGTTTGTCGAGTGCAAATGTCGGTATTATTTTCTTTTGTACCAAAAATCCGAGGTCTTATTCCACGAAATAGCGGGATTAAAGTATGAACTGTGTCTTGCAATAAGGACAATGGTCGTTTTGCGACAGAATCTGGTATGACTGATTGCCCAGAAAACGTCCACAGTGAGGACATACATAGTCATGCAGAAACTGCTGATTGAGTCGCTGCGACTTCTGGGGTACAAGTGAGGCATTCCTCCAGGCCTTAATGGTGAATCCCAGGGAGATGAGAATGGCAACGACATAGAATACGATGTACCAAAAACTCTGCCTGCCGGTCATAAACCCGAGGACGATGGCGGCCATTGTGATGAGTCCAGTGGCTGAGCGCAAACTATTGAAACGACGTTCGGTGATCTGAAGCTCCATTCGCTCGCGTTCATATTCATTCCATATTTTTTCCAATGGTCGGATGTCGGCAGGGAGGAATGAACAGACGGACTCCCAATCCAACAGGTACCTGCCAGGCCCTAGTTCTATCTTATCGGTCAGAGTGATTCCTTTCGACTCTACTCCCTGTCCATTTACATAAGTAAAGTTGTTGATGTCCAGATTTTTCAGCCTTATTCCCTTGTCGTTGATGATAAGCTTGCAATGCTGAGGACTGACTGTTGACGGCAGGCTTCCTTCTTTGCCAATAAGCTTTTCCTGGCCATTAGCAGTAATACTCAACTGCGAAGTAATGGCATCTCTTCCTATGATGATTTCCATAATGCTGGTCTATTTGCTGTTTTGCGACGTGAGCATGAGATCCTTCATCTTCTTCAAGGCATCTTTCGATATGCTTACCTGAAAAGCGAAGTGGTCATAGTCGGAAAGTATGAGCTGTTGCTTCAGTACATTGATGGAGTAGACATACTGCATGTTGATGATGAACCGCTTGCCAATGCGCATGAAGTGCAGACTCTCACTTCCCAACTGGGAAGCTAAAGTACGTTCCATCTCTCCAAGATTCATACAAATGGAAGCCCGCAACTTGTTGACCATTACGATGGTGGTGTAGTTGCCGTCAGCTTCGAAGTATACAATTTTAGAGACTTCTATCCGTTGTAGCTCGTCGCGTGAGTTAAAGAATATGTACATTCTTTTTTAGTTATTGAGTTCTTTGGGTACAAAGTTAAGAATAATATTTGTACTTTGCAAATAATTAGAAAGAAAATGTGAAAAAATCGTTTCTGTAAGCTTACACTAGGTAATTGTAAGGGATGCAGTCGGTAGGTGTAGAGCCTATAGTCGGTAGGTGTAAGGCCTTTACTCGGTAGGTGTAAGGCAAACAATCGGTGACAAGTAGTCTCGCCAGTTCGCAACGGGCAGCTCGTCCGTCGGCGACGAGCGTGTGGTCCGTCCGCAACGGGCGTTCAGTCCGTCCGCGATGAGCGTGTGGTCCGTCTGCAACGGGCGTTCAGTCCGTCCGCAACGAGCGTTCAGTCCGTCCGCAACGAGCGAGACTACCTGTCGCTACTTGCAATGGTGACTCTACTTTCTTTGGGATATTTGTTTGCAATTTTTATTTCGATTTTATATGAATTTTGCGAATTTTGTCTTTAACCTCACTAAATCTCTTGAAATGCCTTTATATAAAGCCATTTTGGCAAGTGAGGTATGTCTGAGATACCTCACTTATACCTCACTTATACCTCACTTGTACCTCACTCATACCTCACTTGTCTTCGTTCTTCATGTCAAGATTATGGAATGTAAAGTGCACTTTCTGTGACTTTTTTGCAGGATGCTTGTACGCCTCAGTCTTTGTACTTTTGCATCGTTTCAGCAACCTCTTGATGGCCTGACTGGAGTGAGGTTGAAAGTGAGGTATAGGTGAGGTACAAGTGAGGTATCTCGGACATACCTCACTTCTCAAAACTCCTTTGTACAAAGGTGATTTGGAAGATTTAGTGAGGTATCGGCCCAAAAACGCTAAAGACTTCGAAAAATGGTTGACGGTGGATGGTAATCGTCTATGCATTCTGCTGCAGCCACAGGGCGAAGAAGGGATCGTAGACCATGTATGTGTTCTTGTCCTGAGTGATGAAATCTTTGTCTAATAGCCCCCTGACGGCGGCGGTCACTACACTGACCGTTTGCAGGTGATGTCGCTTGATGAAAGCTTTGCTGGTGATGGCCGTAGCTTTGCCTTCACGAGCAATGGCCAGGAACACCTCGCGCTGCTTCTCTGGTATCTTATCCAGCAGGTCGGTGTATGTCTCAGTGAACATGTCGAGGATATAGCTGATGGCTCCATCGACCATGTCTATGGTGCACTGCTGCCCTGGGGGCGTCTTCAGGAACAGGACGTTCAACATTCGCTGGATGCAGGAGGTGACGGCATCGAAACGTCGGTAGATTTCGGCAACAACTGGTGCGTCAATATGTTTGCCGTATTTCTCGAATTGTGTCTGCGCAAACTCGGTGTATTTTTCGAGGGAGATAGGACGCAGGTTCATAATCAGCACCGACTGATAGAATGGACGTGCTGGAGATGTGAAAATCTCGCCCATCAGATGGTGCTTGGAGCCGGAGAAGATGAAGGTGGAGTTGATGCATTTCTGGATGTATGTGCGGAGGGTGGCTTCGATGTTGGGCGAATCGGAGTACTTCGTGATTTGCTGGAACTCATCGATAGCGACCATGCACGGCTTGTCGGCATTGTTGAGATATTCGAAAATCTCGTCGAGCGTGGTGGCGGGATGCTCAATGTCGCCAAGTCCAAGGCTCCAGGTGGGGAAGTTGTTGATGTCGTATGATATCTGACTGCGAAGGGAGCGGAGAACGTTGAGGAATCCTTCCCATACCAGGCGGCCCTTTGGCTTCAGCTCGTCGAGAATGGCACGTCCGAAGACATTGACGAAATCTTTTAAGCTGGTGGTGGCGTAGATGTCGATGTGGAAGGTGTGGTACTTGTCCTTGATCTCCGGCTGCTGAAAACAATGGCGCAACAAGTCGGTCTTCCCCACTCGGCGAGGTGAGATCAACGCCATATTATTGCCATTGGTGGTGAGCTCCACCAACTGCCTGGTCTCATTCACTCGGTCACAGAAGTATTCTGCTCCTGCATAGCCTTTAGTCACAAACGGATTGTCCATATCTTATTGAATTTGAGCGCAAAGATACGAAAAAACCGAAAATTATCCAAATTAGGATAATCCTATTTAGGATAATTTATATTTTTACTTGAAGGGATACTCGCGGACACCTTTGGCGTGACGGTCCATGAGGCGGCGCATGGAGGAGCGGATGGCATAGCGGTTCTTCTGCTCCAGGCCTGTGAGGACGGAGTCGGGCTCGTCGATGGGGAGGATGCGGTAGTTGTGGCGGTTGCCGCTGTCGGAGGGACGGCTGACCCAGTAGAGAGTGTAGGCGCAGTCGGCGAGGCGGGCACGGCCCTTGGTGACGAGGGTGTCGG
>JAEEGL011680107.1_pt1 | contig 17624 bp, 14 predicted proteins | sample 9134231 | NCBI WGS metagenome assembly JAEEGL01 (sample SAMN16246548, study PRJNA631951) | gut metagenome | biome: gut microbiome; feature: rumen; material: fiber-attached | host: Bos | place: Iran: Karaj | collected 2018-10 | reverse complement strand
TATTGTCGATTATGTAAAAAAACTCGGGATATCAAAAAAAGATTTGGGTAGCTGACAGATTCATTTTAGATTGTTTTCTAAAAATTTAAGAGATTTATCTTTTTCTCTATTTAACACCATTTCAACCAATTCATAATCAATTTCCGCCAATAAATCAGAAATTTTAAAATCAGAAAACGACATTATCAAACGATTTTCTAAACCAAACATTTTTAACAGAGACTGCAATCGAGTCAGGCCACGATATTCATTCGCCACAACAATAAATTTTTTTTGAAATAGAATGGAAAAGACAGTCCCATGAAATGAATCCGTAATCACATATTCCGCCATTCGCAAGGCACTCAGCCACATGTCTATTTGTAAATTCTTCTGATTAAGCGATAAAAGGGGTATATTAATCGTTTGTTCTAACTGATGTAGAACATCTTTTTGATTTAAATGCTCATCCAGACAATAAACAAATATATGTTTCGCCTTTGTAAAGTCACGGCTGACCTCGGTCTCTAGACGCCCATAATCATCCGTGTTCAAAAGCATTGTCGGGTCCAATACTAATTGAGCGTCTATTCCTCGTTCATTTAACAACCGAACAGCGCTTTCTTCCCGAACGGAAATCGCCTTAAATTTTTTTAGAAGCGAAATAATTATTTTTGTTTCATATTCATTGAACTGCCAATAACCAACCCCAAAAGACGCAGCATAGGAAATACGAGGGACATTGTCATTAAGAAATAAGCCAAAAAAATTCATTAAGCCGGGAGAATTTTCTTTTCGCCAAAGCTGATCCGACCCAAAAATAAAAAAAGTTCCCTCAAAATCGAACCTATTAAGTTCACTGCTTTTGGGTAAGTTGATTAAATTATCCTTTTGAGGAATACGAATGCGATTTTCCAACCACCACCGAATTGTTGTTTTGGGATTGACAAATATTTTCAAAAAAAAACGTTTAATGCACGCTCCATATTTAATGAGGGGAAAATAAAAAGGGGATAAAAAAGGGATGTTATAGGTTTTCACGTCGTCAAAATATCTCTTGCAAACGATCGTTAATGCGTAATTTTGTAAAATTCCACCTATATTAAGACCTAATGGTTCAGTCAATATCCTTATTTTCATGCTATAAATATAAATTTTAATCAATAAATAATATGCAAAGCAAAAAAGTATTCGTATGTTTTCCTGTTTATAAAGTCCTGTTAGATTGTCTACGGGCATGTTTCCATTTTCTTGTTGGTCCCAACGGGCGGATCTGTGAATTGCAAATGATTCCGCAAAAAAAACGATGACAAGTCCTCTATATATTAAATCCATTAATCTTTTTTCATTTATTTTAAATAAAAATGAATCTTCTAATTGACTTTCTTACTGCAAATGGTCGTCACGGTGCTGGCGAATACCTTCGCCGAGTTTTTTTCAGTTTGGTAGAGAAAATACAACGTGACAATATCGAAAATGTCCATTTGTATGCCTTATATGACTCAAAGAAAGAAATCTCTTTCGAAGACTTACAAGAAAAAAACTTAAAAAAAATTATTGACATCACCTTTATTGACTTACAAAAAACAAGCCTTCTTTGCGCAATCAAAAAATATCAAATCACACTTTTTTTTATAGCTTGCGGACAACGTATTGGAGAATATCCTGAAATAGCAAAAGTTATGTGTAAGGTGATTTGCGTCACGCACGATTTGCTATATGAAGAATGGTATAGCAATCACATTTATGAGCATTGGGCCCTTAATGATGACAAATGGTCGAATCTCAACTGGATAGAGAGAACCGTCATTCATCCGCTTAGGCTTTTTCTCGGCTATTTAAAAAATAGAGCATATCAGAAGCCGCTTGTCTATATGAAAGCCGTCGAAACGATGATCAAAAGCAATCCATATGCTATCTGCATCACAGTTTCAGAATATACAAAAAAAACAATTGTGTATAATCTAGATATCTCCGCTAATAAAGTTCAGGTTTTTTATAGTCCCGAAAAAATATCATCAAAATCAGATTTTATTCAAAACGAACAGCTGAAAAAAATTGTTGAAAGCAGAAAGAAATTTATTCTATTGTTAAGTACTGACCGAGCTTGTAAAAACGCAGATAAAGCTATAAGGGCTTTCCGAAAATTCAACAAATTGAACCCCATTTTTATTTTACTTGCAATCGGGAAAAAGAAGGAATGCGAAAACGGCATCGTTTATACAGATTATCTGTCCGACAGTGACTTCACTCATGCAGCTCAAAATTGCCACGCACTTGTTTATCCCACATATTTCGAAGGCTTTGGTTACCCTCCTTTAGAAGTTATGAAGTACGGCAAACCGGTACTTTGCTCCAACACAACATCTATCCCAGAAATTCTAGGAGATGCGCCAATATACTTTTCCCCTCTGTACGAATCAGCTATTTTTGATGCTTTAATAAGGTTTAAAGATAGCGATTATTCATCGTTATCTCAAAAGAGTTTAAATCAATCCATTCTCGTACAAAAAAAACAAAAAGACGATTTAGATCGTCTAGTGTCTCTAATTTTGAAGCAAGATTAAAGTGGACAATATTTCTTATCCCGCCACAAATTCTCGGTACTTTATATTCTATTTTCCCACCAAAGCCGAAGTTTATTAGCAAAGGACGTTTTCGATGTGCATTTGTACAGTTTGGTAAACGTCCCTGCAAACGGTCCAAAAGTCACCTTTATTGCGGCTTCAACCCATATCATAGAGGAAGGAATACCCCAAACACATAAAGCCATCATATCCTTTAACGGGAGTTTGCGTACCATTTTTTCTGAAATTGTATATGCCTCGTAGCAAATGTTCTTAAAAAAAACAAGTTGCTTTTTTGTAGGATTAGAAAGTGTTGCTGAAAGATTTGTTAAACAACAAAGGCTAAAAATCTCATTAAAAGCAGAAGTCGTTATAGCGCCCATATTGTTAAGATTTTTTATCAGGGCTATTACGTAAAACTCGTTTGTAAAAGATATCGATTCTATAGATTTGTCGTTCGCCTCCTGAATGGGGATAACTTTATCACTATGCTGTTCGAACGCAATTACTGTTCCCTCAGGGTTCACCGAAGCGTATTTTTCAAAAAACAAGTCACTACAAGGATATTTGGAAATAAAGTCGTATTGTTTGTTGTATATGTACAATAAATCATTTGCGTCGCCGTAAATCAAATCACTGCGATATCCAAAATAGAACGTTGGAATAGGACTAAAGCGTTCTTTTCGCAAAATATAATTGACAGAGCATCGACAGGTTCCAGTCCATCCTAAATCTACCATTGCCGATTTTTGGTTGAACAGCCCCTCTTGTTCAAGATACTTCAGAAGGATGCCCCTTTTTTCAAGAGCACTCTTTTTTAGCAAATCGGCATCATTCGCCTTTATGGATTCGGCGAAATTATGTCTTCGAATTTTGCCATTAAGTGTAAAATCTGGGGCAAAAGATTTTTTTGTAGCATTTGACAATGAAGCGTATTCTATACCAATATATTTCAGGGCGTTTGCCACCGTTCGGTAGTGTGTATTTGTTATTGACAATTCAAGTTCGTAATCATCAACATTATAAAAGATACAGGGGTATAAAACTCTTCGATTAAGTTGCAGATACCGGCATTCTATTCCTTCCGACTCTTTTAAAGATTTGGCTATTCCCATAAATATGCGGGAATCCCTGGCCAAAAAATAAAGTGTTTTAATCCCTTTTTCTTTCGCCGTTCTCAAAACATATACAACATAAGGAATGTAGGAACTCGCGATAAAATCTACCGCCATTGTTGCAGCATAGCTCTTTTCGTTTTGCAAACGAGTCAACCTACACAAGCCAGCCCACAATTCAATTTCATGTTTATGTGGATAAAAACCGGCGTTGTCAAGCCAACGTTTTTCTTCATCCGTAAAATCTGTATCGCTTATTAAATTCGCTTTTACGCCCTTTGACTTCGGAACTCGATAGTCGGAACGTTCGTTATCGCCAAAATGAACCCATTGTTTAGCGTTAGTCTTCGTTTTTTCAAGAACAAAATCGTACAATTTACCGCTATATTTAGTCGCTTTGCAATCGGCAGAAACAAAAATTTTTTCATCGTCTCTGCAAAAATTAAACTTGACAAGGATTTTCTTTATGAATTCCGTTGGAAGATACATGTCTGAAATGAACGCAATCTTATACTCCTTGTCGCGGAAATCATTTACAGTTTTCAAGACTTCCGGATTAGGGAACAATTCCTGTTCTTCAATTTCCATTTCCAGATTCATTACATCATCTTGATTAAAACCCCATTGAGCGACATTCATTTCATCATAGATGTCTTTCAATGTCGGGAAAGGTGTTTTCGCAGAAGCCTTTTCTTCCGCAAGACACCTATTTCCGGTAAAGGATAAACGTCCCCTAGCATCATCTTTTTCAAAAAGCCTATCAACCATCAAATCCCAAATCTTATGGGGGCGGCCGCAACGACGAATTAAGCATGTGTCGAAAACATCAAAAGAAACATATTGTCTTTTATCAAACATATTCTTCTGCCTTCTCCCAATAATTCAAAACTAATACGTCGTTACACACCTACTCATCCCCTCAATCAAATCATACCCGTCCCAAACGAGGCTGAAATCTGCCGTTTTGCCTACAGGGACGATTCGATCAATACCGCTTAGGCCGTTTTGCACCACAAAGTTTTGCAGTTCGGTGGCATCGCTCCCTAAGTAAGAGAGTGTCTGGAACTTGCGAGTCACAACAGGAACAATGTCGATTAGGTTTTCCGTGTCATACTCCAGATAAAAGCCTCCAGCACAGGTATATTCGTTCAGATTCTGCGGAAGGGTTTTGAGCAAAACTCTCGTAATAAGGTTGTCTTGCGTTTGTTCAATTTTCACAGTATCAAGTTCTACGGCACACTTATACTGCGCAGTGAGCTTATCCACAGAGAGTATCGGAGCAAGGCTGTATCTTGACGAAATATTTTCGTGGATAGCGTTCCAGAATTTTTCTTTAGCCTTGCCACACAAGTCCTTATCGCCAAGCCAGACAATAAGCCGCGGAGACGAACAGGCGTTTTGATCGTAAAGGTAGGTGTCGTTATAAAAAGCCTGCGTAACTTTTTTCATCTCGTCATCATTCAACGACACCACATATTTCGCATCAAACACAGCAAACGAATACCGGTCGGCAAAGGTAATTCCTGTTGCACGAGGCGGTAACGGGGACTTGCGAATTTCGGCAATCGTACTATCGCCGCCCCATATGATGCGGATATCACAAATAGACGAGAAGAAATCCATTACCTTTGCGGAATGGTTAAACATCACCACGGAAAAGATGTTCTTCAGGTCTTCATATTCCGGCATTTCAGCAACACTACAGAAAGCCTTGCATACAATTCGCGTCTGTGCAAAATCCTTCGACGATGCACGAACAATGCAGCGGTTGCCCGCAAGCAAACCGGCAACAAGCGTATATGCAAAATTTATAGGCACATTAGATGGAGCAATATGGAAAGTCACTCCTCGGCCTAATCTCCCCTGAAGCCAGCCATCATAAGCCATTTTCATTTGCTCTACATTCGCCTTGCGGCAAAAGAACGCAAACGTGACAACATCGGGATAGGCTTTAGCCTCGTTATCGGCAAGAAGTTTTCTAGAAACCTCGTTTAAAAAAGCACAAACTAGGTTGTCAAACGGAACGAACGATTTGTGGCACACGACGCCTTCAACATTTTCCGCTGAAGGGAACAGGAACTTCACCTCATTCTGGACGGCACTAAACACTTGTTGCATTTGTCGCCTCCGCCGCATAGGTGTCGCTGCATCCTCTGATTTCGGCTTTCGCAATTCGGCCATTTATCTTGAAGTATTTTCCTTTGCGACCACACGGGCAATCATCTTCGCCAAGCACAACCCCAACATCTTCCGTCAACAAAACATGACCTGGATAACTTTGTGGCAAAATGGAAACAACTTCAATCAAACCTTCCTCACCAAAATCACATTTTGAAAAATCTCTCGGCCTACGGCAAATGATATCCGAGAAAACGCTCGTGTGCAAATGACCGCATTCGCATTCCACATAAATAGAACCCGTCTGTTCTACCATGCCGTAGTAGTCGTGAATGTTCTCCGGCATAATACCACAAACATCGTGGAGAGCCTTCTTGAAATCAGCAGGTTCCACGGCCTCATTCACCAGTTTTTTCCAGCCACCGCCATGAATAAGGACGCCCTTGAACAAATCAAGTTTGACGCCCAGTTTTTTCAGTTCCTTATAAAAATGCAGCCAAATCATGAAGGTGAAGCCAAACAAGAATATCGTTTCGCCTTGGTGCTTTTCCAAGAAGCCCTTTATCGCATCAATATTCAGGTTCATTTCGTCATCAAGAGCGTAAAGGCGATCCGTGCCAAACATAGAGAATCCCAATATGCCAGCCCCGCGGGCAGAGAACATCGCACGATTCTTGATTACCGCAGATGTATCAAGGATTAACATTGGCACGCGCCGTTTGCCAAGGAACGACGAAACAATTTTTGTCAAGACCTTGGATTGAATTGCCGAGGTAGCCTTATCGAGAAAAATCTTTGAAACCTTCTGCCCCGTCGTTCCAGAACTCGTTAAAGTTTTAACAACGGATTCCGTAGGCACGGATTTCAGTTCGTAATCCTTGAACAAACGCACAGGTAAAAAAGGAATTTGCGAGTAATCAGAAATGTTATTCACATCAAAGGATATCGCATCCAGAATCTTCTTGTATTCCGCACAATTTTCATAATGCTGGCGGGTCAAGGACACCAAATGCTTCGTCAAAAAAGCACGTTTTTCGTCTCTCGAAAGCGAATATGGCGGGATGTTCAGTTCTTCTTCTGTAAGCATCTACACACTCTCCGGCAAATCCTTATAAAGGATTTTACCCGACTCGTTTCTCGGAATAGCATTTATAAAGCAGACCTTAAAGGCCGATGCATGGAATTTTAATTTATCCGTCAGGAACGGCAACACCGCATCTTTTATGCTTTCGTCCGTCACAAACACTGACATTTTGTCATCGACTCCGGCACATGCAAAATCGCAATTCGGGAATTCGATTTTCAAAAGGCGTTCAGTCTCGTCGAGATTCACGCGATTCCCGAAAATCTTGAGAAACCGTTTTTTGCGACCGACAATGTAATAGTAGCCGTCCTTATCGAACATGGCCATATCGCCCGTTTCTAGGCGACCGCCACGTTCATCGCCCTTCGCTAGATCTTCACCACATTCGGCATAGCCCAGCGTCACGTTTTCGCCGTAATAAACAAGTTCACCCGGCGTTTCGGGCTCCATAACCTCAGCACCATTTTCACCGAACAAGGAAAAACGCCCACCGGGAATAGCATAGCCAATGCTTCCGCATTTTTCAAGAGACTTTTCTGCAGGGAGGTACGACATTCTTGCTGTTGCCTCGGTTTGTCCGTACATCACGACAAACTTTTTGTCCGTATCCGCAGCCCACTTAGCAAATTTTTCATGCAACGCAGGGGATAGTTTTCCACCAGCTTGCGTGACACACTTTAATGCAGGCAAATTCATGCGTTCAAAACGCAAGCGGTTCAGCATTTCAAAAGTATAAGGAACGCCCCCAAAAGACGTAGCCTCGTATTCCTTCAACTGCTGCCAGAATTCTTTCTGTATCAAGGCCTTGTCCGTCAAGATAATCGAAGCCCCAACAGCCAAATGCGTATTGATAATCGATATTCCATACGTGTAATTCATCGGGAGCGTCGTGATTGTGCGTTCACTTTCCGTAAGCCCCAAATACTGCACGATCGAAAATGTATTAGCTTCGATATTCCTATAGCTCTGCCGCACTAGTTTCGGGCTGCCCGTAGAACCGCTTGTCGTAAGCAACAATGCTAAGTCATCATGCAACGGATAAACGCTGTCATATTTCGTTTTGAACAAAGCGTATCCCAAGTTCTGATACACGCATTTGCAATCCGAAAACCGTTCCGCCATATCAGCCGACGCATGAATATAATCGGGCTTATACTTCTCAATAAGTTCACGCAAAAGGTCTGCATCTAAATCAGCCTTAAGCATCAGCGGGACAACGCCTACGTTCAGAAAGCCGACGTAGCCAACTAACGAACCAAGCTCGTTCTTGCAAAGATTGAACACCAAACAACGATGTGGAATGTTTCGAGTCAAATCAACACAATACTTGCCTAATGCGGAATAAGAAATTCTATCTCCGCTTTCCGTTATGACCGCAGTATTGTTCGCAAATTTGACGAAATTCCACATAGGTCAAACCCAATGACAATCAATCCATCTGGACATTGTATTTCTTGAGAATTTCGATTCCCTTCGCAAACGAACTAAAATCAATGATGTCGTCTGTATCCATCATGATATCAAAGGCTTCCTCAAGGCTCGCGATAAGCCCCATGTGACCAACGGAATCCCATTCGGGAATGGCCTGGTATTCTAGTCCGTCAACAGCCTTTTCAGCAGGGATTCCGAGACCTTCAACAAAGGCGTTCTTATATTTTTCAAGATTTGTCATTTTGTAGGTTTCCTTAAATTAAACATCAAAAATACTTTCGGTAACAAATTCAATACTCATTGAACTGCCTACGGTCTTTTTAAAATCCTTAAACATATCTAGAATTTCTTCGTTCAGCTTGTCCCAGTTGCCCTCAGGGTTTACTGTCGGAAGCGAAGAATCTGCGTATGTTTCGTTATAATGTTCCCTAAATTCATCAAAACCAGCAATTGCCACATCATTTACGTGAAGAATATTCATCAAACGGAGGCAATCAATTACGGCATTGTCAAAATAATCCCAGCCACGCTTAACGACTCTATTGAAGTTTACCACAAAATTCTTTTCATCGTGTGTTGCAGCGATATTAGACAAAAGGATCTTTTTTACCATCTCAAACTGTTCCGGGTAGATGCTCTTTGAATAATCATACCTGCTATTCGAGATAAGGAACAAGTAATCGGCATTATATTCAGGATTGATTGCATTAACCTCAATCACTACAGGATTTTTAGCCTTAATATATCCTTTTATCTTGTAACTTTCAGTAAGCGTTGATTTGCCCGGAGCAATAAGAAGTACTTTTCTACCCCGAAGAGCAAGGCCTAATGCGTCAATCGCTTCTGTATCATCAATAATCTTGTTTTGGTTCTTTATATACTTTTCTTCAAGCAAATCATAATCATACTTTATGCGGTCCTGTGGATCCAAGGACTTGATAATTTCATTCATATCTTTTGCGTTTGTTCTGTGGTTCTTCAAAAGATACGCAATGTTATTCACATGGCAGCAATACATGCCAGAAATGAAATACGGCGTTGAATAGCCCCAACTATAATGCTCCTTGAAGTACCCCATATACAAGTCGATTGCATCAAGAATTTGATCCATCTCGTAGCCGCAATCATACTTCCTGTTAAGGAAACTTGCCGCCAATTCAGTCGTTGTATTGCCCGCCCCGCGGCCCATGCCGCACAAACTTGCATCAACAACCACATCACGTTCGGAATACCGTAATCTGTTCACAAAATACTGAGTAAGAGCAAATGACAACTGCTGATTGTTATGTGAATGGAATCCCAATTTTATACGAGAATCAAGAGTTTCATCCAGTTTTTCAATGATACGGTCCAAATCATCTTCGTACATTGCACCGAATGTATCGACAATGGACAAAGCTTCTGCATCAATGCCATTAACGCATTCCGCCAACTCTACAAGTTCTTCATCGGTGTAAGCCAATGTATTTGCAGCTTGGAAAAATACTTTGTAACCCTTTGCAAGAATTTGGCGACCGACTTCGATACCTTCCTTAGCCTTGCCACGAGGGAAAACCACTCTGATGGCATCTAAGATGCTATTATCATTCTGAGGCAAGTAATTAAGATCATACCTGTCCCAATCAATCATGGCGACAAAAATAGACTTTTCGCTTTTTTTGTTGACGTACCTGGAAATATCATCTGGAACATGAAAAAAAGTCGTGCCTATTTTATGTTCCGCATTTTTCAACCATCCACACTCAATAATCTCAATATTGGCTTTCTGCAGTTTGTCAATAATTCCCTTGATTGCAGAAGTTCCAAACTTCGCATCAACAATATAAGCGCCATCTCTAAGAGTACAATCCAGCAGTTGCATTTTCAAAACCTACATATTGTGTTTTACGAACACATGATTGATGTTCCTTACAGTATATCCGTTAGCAAGCAAGGCTTTGCACTGGTTCACATTATTGGAAGAAACATTAGTAGAAACAAATTTTCCGCCTAACGATTTTACAATTTCCTGTTCCTTCTGGACCATACCAAGGCCGGTCTTTCTGAATTTTTCGTATCCGCCACCAAGCACAGAATGATAGACAATCCTATCCTTCGTGGTAAGAATGATAAAACCTGCTGGTTCACCTTTATACGACATCACGTAAGGAATTGCACCGTTATTCAGCATGGATTTAATCCAGTTTTTATATCTCCTTGCGGAGAGTTCGGGCGAAAAGTGCGGGTCGTTGGAGATTCTATCGCTAGAAAACATCCCCTTGTCAATTTCTGAATACAGCACCTCAATATCTGCCGCATTCATTTCCCTATAGTCCAGGGAATCATACAACCTCTGAAGGATTCTGTTCCTTTTCACTTCATGAAGGTCGTGTTCGACTTCAATCATTTCTTCAACAAACCTATAGCCCATATTCTGAACAAGATTTGTAACATCGAACTGACTCGCCGGAATCTTAACAACAATATACTGGTCATTGAGTGCAGCTAATTCTGTTCTCACCGTATCAACAGAATCGTTCAAGTCAACAACAACTTCCTTGGATGTTACACCAAGATTTTCTTTTTCCCAGAAAGTATCTATAATCTGCATATATTACCACATTTTACGTCTATTACTTTCTCTTTGGAATAGCCCATAATATCGTATGGAAACCACCTCTTAAATAATAATCATATTCGCATCCCAAGCTTGCAATAAAGGAAGGAATATCCGTCAAATCATTTTTTCTATGATACACACAAATGGCCAAATAAGGATTGAACTTTCTTATAGTTTCCTTTGCTCCTATTAAAGCAGCCATTTCAGAACCTTCAATATCCATTTTTATATACAATTGTCCTATTACTTCAAGATTTAAATCATCTATTTTCTTTATTGTAAGCTTTAATCCATTATCTACAGAAACCGAATCAACGAAGCGTCCTGCATCCTTTTGATTGTTATCAGGAAATTCAAAGAATAATTCTTCGTTCTTGGAGCCGACCCCATATTCCAGCACACGCAGTTCTTTACATATTTCATAAAATTCGGAATTATTTCTGATGATGTTTGCGTTTTCTTTTTCCGGTTCAAAAGCATAATACAGAACACTTTTTTCTGGAACAACAGAACAAACAGGCTTTATACTATCCCCAATATACGCTCCACAATCAAAAACTGTAGCAAATTGTTCTTTTGTTGGCGGAAAATCAAACGAATCCCAATACGCCTCGCCAAAATAGTACACATCTTTGATGTCAAGATAATTAACTAGTTCAAAGCTATCGTATTTTGAATCATACGTCTTTGATTTCCACAATCTATCAAATATATCCAACGACACATCGTCAGAAAAAAAGCTCCGCACTTTCTTATATACAGGGTCATCTACAGGAATCCTCATTTCCCTGGCAAAATCATCATTCATTACACAAGGTCTTAAACAGGTATAAGGATTTGGAACGAAAAGTTTTTCAAAATTTCCATCAAAGACTTGCTCATAATACGATATTGCATTCAAAGAAAAAAAAGCATTGATAGCCAAAATAACACAAGTGTCGTCATCCACTTCGTTCTTTATTTCTGCCAAATTGCAAATTTTGTAGCCACAATATTCCGTTCTTTTTCGGTCTTTCGAGTCGTAATTATCCACAACAGCAATCAATTTCATACCAGTTGCTTTCAGTTGCTTCGACAGCCGCTCGGCCATAACACCGCCGCCATACAAAACATACTTTCTAAACTCATTCAACTGTTTCATTTTTGCGTCTCCTACTATTAAACCGGCGTTCCACGACTTGTTTCAAGCGGTTCTACAATCATTTCCTTGAAGAACAAATCCCTATCGACATACGGAGCTTGGTCTTCAATCGGTCTAAAGCCAAATTTTCGCTTTCCGTAGGTGACCAATCCGTTATGTAAGTCAACCTGTTCGGGGTCACACATAACTTCGCATATCACGGGCTTATTATCAGCAGTCGCTTCGTCAAGACCAGATTCAATTTCAGCATAACCATTAATCTTAACATACTTTATACCGAAAGCGGCAGCAAGTTTCCCATAATCCGGCAAATCAAGACCGTTAGACGGATCTGTTCCAATAGACTTTCCTCTAAAATGAGCCTTTTGACCGTGGCGAACACCCGAATATCCATTGTTATTGATGATAACAATCTTTATATTACACTGATTTCTGACGATAGTCTGCAATTCTTGAAGATTCATCATGATAGAGCCGTCTCCATTTACGGAGAAAACCATATCATTCGTCAAGAATGAAACGCCAATAGCCCCAGGAAGAGAGTACCCCATCTCGCCCTGCGCAAGAGACGCAATGGCTCTATTATTCTTTCCAAATTTGCAACTACCACTAGTCACTGCCCCCGTAAGGCCCGCATCCGAAGTGACAACAGAATATTCGTCAAATCTTTCAGACATTCTGTTCAAGAAATACTTGATATCTATAGGATTCGACTTGTCTAAATCCGCAGGATACAGCGGGAAGACTTCTTTCCAATGTTTACACTTCTCAATCCAAGAATCATAAGTCTTAGAGATTTTTTTCGTCAAGAGCGCTACTAAAAAATCCTTCGCATCGCCATGGATAAATTTATCTATATGAACACCTTTCTTTGAATGTTCAACCGCATCGATATCCACAACAATAGTCTTTGCGGCTCTAGCAAACTGGTCTCGTTCGGGTCCCGTCACTTCAATAGCAAGCCTGCAACCAATAGAAATTAAAAGGTCGGCATTCTGGACAGTAAAGTTTGCGTATCGGTTTGCTCCACCGGCACCAACAACACCAAAGTTGAGCTCATTCTCGTATGCCATCGTATCATACGCGAACCTAGAGAAAACGGCAGGTATTTTAAACTTGTCAATCAGCTGATTTAGTTCTTGAACCCCATCCGCATATCTCACGCCTTGTCCTATTAAGAACACAGGTCGCTCCGCTTTCTCTATTGATTCGACCACATCATTTATGTCGTTTTCTTTTATCTCTAATTTGACTTCATTTGGCGTGTAATGTTCCAACTTTTCTTCATTAATCATCGAATTCTGAATATTAAGCGGGACGTCTATCCAGACAGGGCCTTTTCGACCCTCTTTTGCAAGATACAGAGCCTTATCCATGTGGTATGCGATTTCTTCTGCATTAGAAACTGTAACCACATATTTGGTGATTGGCTTTACGATAGTCTCTATGTCGGCCTCTTGAATACCAACCTGCCTCAGCGGAAGTCCGGACGCTTTAACCGTCTGGTCATACGATTGTTGGCCCGAAATGACAATCATCGGGATACTGTCTTGCCATGCGTGCAAAACACCCGTAAGCGTATTCGTGCCTGCACAACCTGTAGTAACGAGACAAGCTCCCAGATTGTTATTATAGAGAGAATAAGACAAAGCGGCCATGGCAACAGCCTGCTCATGGTGCATTCCAATGCCCTGAAGTGATTCACTCCTTCTAAGCGCATCCATAAGATACACGCATTGACCACCAGGAACATAAAACAAGTGATTTACGCCTTCATCAGCAATACGCTTCAATATATAATCAGCAACTCTAATCATTTTTCAAGAACCTCCCAATGGCCGCTATAACCTCGACCGACAAAACGAACGGTTTCCTTCATTTGTTCAAGTTTCCGCGCTATAGTTCGCGGAGATTTCCCTATCCTATCCGCCATTTGTTTTTGGGATATTTTCGGATTTAGTCGAATCAAATTGACAATTGTCGTTTCAAGATTTTCTTGATTGCCACCTTGATTGCCACCTTGATTGCCATCTTGATTGCCATCTTGGGAGACAGGACGCCATATAACCACCTTAAACATAGAATCTTGCACAAAATCAGGCTGTTTTAACCCATAAGAAACGCATTTTTTGAGAATATCTTCCGTTCCCGTTCCCAATTTTTCAATATAGCCACTCAGATACATCGGTTCGGCAAGTAATGGATTCGTTGGCAAGGAATTATGCGGTTTCTTAAGGTTTTCAACAGTCAATCCCATAGGAAGACGCCCTGGATTCCAAATTTCCAATCTGTCTTTAAACAGCATCACTTGTATGCTCGCATTACTGTTATAATCCCTGTGACAAACGGCATTCACAATAGCCTCTTTGACTGCATCAAAAGGCAATTCCGGGCGAGTTTCAACAGATGCGGTAGGTCCATTTTCACGAGTTCCGGTCCAATTATCTACATGACTCATTACAAAACTGCACGCATCATTCACTAACTGAAAAACATCGCCCTTAAATATTTGATAAGAGAGCATCGGTTTCTCGACTTCGAATCCATAAAACTGAGCACATTTAATTTCTGATGTTATAAAGAATCTTTGAGGTTCCTTTCCAAACAGCAAAATAGCCGCATTAGAAAGACGATTTTCCTTATCAACCAAATTCAGCTTTCTCAAAATCTCTTGAGGAGCGGAATCAACCGGTAGTGGAAAGTTGCGTTTTGCTTTTGCCAAATGGATAAAATTCTTTATTTTGTCAAAATCTAAATCATTTAATTCCGCAGCGGTATCATGAGCGATATCAAATGGTTCACGACGAACAAATCCGTTTTCCATCAAATATCGAACTAAAGCAGAATAAACTTCAGTGCAAAGTTCATGTACATCTTGAAATGTTCGCCGAGTTTTTTCCTGTTCAACCCTCTTGACAAATTCCATTTGCTTCGGTTCTCGGTTATCAACTCGTTTTAAAAAGACTAGGCACGCCCTCTGCGACAATTTGGCAATATTGTATTCTAGTTCAGTGGACGAAATTCCGTCTATTCCGACCTTTCCATATTGTTCGCCTAGCAAACCAAGGTAAATTTCACATTTTTTTACGGCATCAGAAAAAACATCAACAGGTTTTAAATCATTAGCAGGAACGTCTTCAAATATGAACGGCTCAAAAAAGATTCCCAAGAGAGAATCACGCCTTATATATTCGCAAAGAGTTTGCCTTTCATTTGCGAATTCTTGCCTGACGCTGCTTATAAAAACCTTAATCATACTTAAATTCAGTTATCAGTATAAAATTTATCTCAATCCACCATCTACTCGAATCACTTGAGCCGTAATGAACGACGCCTTGTCCGAAGCGAGGAATGCTACTGCATTCGCAATTTCTCTCGGCTCGCCTTTTCGCTTCATTATGTTCATCGAAAGGGCGACCTTTTCATCTTCTTCGCTCATGCTATTGCCCATGTCCGTAGCAGTAAGGCCAGGTGCGACAGCATTTACACGAATGTTGAAAGGACCGTACTCAACGGCAAGTCTTTTTACTTCGCCGATAATCGCCGCCTTGCTTGCACAATACTCAATGTTGGCCCCGCCATCAAATGCGGCGGACGACGACACATAAACGATACTTCCATGCTTATTACGCATCATGCTCCTTGAAAGTTGTTGCGTCAAAAGCATTTGCGAAAAGAAGTTTATTTCAAAAACATCCTTAATCGTTTCCATTTTTGTCATTGCGAGCGAGTTCAGCGGCAGTCCGACACCGGCGTTGCACACAAGAATGTCTATAGGAACTTTTGTGCCGAGAATCTGTTTAGCTCCGGCACGCACGCTCTCTTCATCTTTAAGTTCCACATAAACGGGCGTTATACTCACATTGTATTTGCTAGCGAGTTCGGCGATCAAATTCGTAAACTCTTCCGACTCTTTTCTGACAACGGCAAAAACATTTGCTCCATTCTCGGCAAAATTTTCAAGAATTGCCCTGCCTATTCCTCGGTTACAGCCTGTAATAACTGCCGTTTTATCCTTTAGCAACATATTTCTTATCCCTATTATTTCATCTTTCGTAAATATAAACAACTCTGGACATAGCCTCGATCATCCTGAAGCCGTCCCAGGTGAATTCAAGGCCCATTGTATCACCGATATCGACCACTCTATCGACTCCGCGCACGCCTTTTTGAAGCACAAAGTCCACAACTGAGCGCTTGTCTATCCCGAATACGGCAATTGTCTGGCACATCTTGCCCATTATAGGTACAATATCGTCTAACGAATCTGCCGAATACTGGAAGAAGTAACCGCCGCTCATCTTATAGTTCATCATGTCGCGTGTCAGTTTTTCGACGTCAACTATAAAGAGCTTGTTGCCCTTTCTCGTCAGGCGAACACCATCCTTCTTCATAGAAAGTTCTGTCGCCATCGAAAGTTTATCAACCGCCTGAATCGGTTGAAGTTCGTAGCGTTCCGAAATTTCTTTTTCAAGGGCGTTCCAGAACAGCTTTTTTGCTTCGTCTATGCTATCGCCAGCATTCAGCCACACGACGATTCTCGGCGAACTGCATGCATTCTGGTCGGTGTAATAGGTGTCCGTATAAAACTTCTTGGCGATATCCGAAACGAACGCATTGCCCTTGTCGGAGTTTGTTGCGTGTTTAAGATATTCAGCAGCATCAAGTATCGCAACGGAATGCCTGTCTGCAAAGCACATCTCAATAGCTCTCGGCGGAATCGGACAACGCCTGATTTGTTCAATAGTCCTGTTGCCACCCCAAATGATTCGGATATCGCAAATGCTAGAAAGGTAAGCGGTAATTTCATCGCTATGCTCATACCTGACAATGCAGATATAACGGTTCATTTCTGCAAATTCGGGTTTTTGGAAAATCCTCTTGATTGCAGAACAAATGATATCAACTTCTTCGAACTCCTTGTTCGAGACCCTGATAATGCAGATGTTCCCTGCAAGGAGCGAAGATGTCATAGAAACTGCAAAATTCACAGGGACATTCGACGGCGCTATGTGGAAGGCTACTCCTCGGCCAATACGGGTGACATCGTCCCGGACAAATTCCTTTCTGGCCTGTTCAAGCGAGGCCTTTCTAATCCAGTAAGCATACGACATCACATCCAGATGTTCCCTGATACCAGGAATTGCAAGAAGTTCTTTAGAAAGTTCGGACAAGAAGCCGACAGCCTCGTTCGAAAACATCGGCAAGGCAGGCGTGTCTGCAGCACCCTTTATAATATCTTCGTTCCCGATCAGATACTTAATCTTATTTTCTAACACATCCATCATAACTTCATCTTGTCTGCATAAGTGTCGCTGCAGCCCCTGATTTCGGCACTCTTGAGGCGACCGATTATCTGGATATACTTTCCTTTTCTTCCACACGGGCAGTCGTCTTCGCCAAGAATCACCCCTTCATCTTCAGTAAGAAGCGAATGTCCCGGATACGAATGCGGGAGAACGGAAACCGTCTGCATAATGCCCTTTTCTCCAATTCCCTTGACAGAAAAGTCCTCGGCATCCCTGATAATCACATCGGAATAGTTGCTCGCATGCAAATGACCGCATTCGCATTCTGCGTATATACAGCC
>JAEEGL011178191.1_pt1 | contig 17624 bp, 13 predicted proteins | sample 9134231 | NCBI WGS metagenome assembly JAEEGL01 (sample SAMN16246548, study PRJNA631951) | gut metagenome | biome: gut microbiome; feature: rumen; material: fiber-attached | host: Bos | place: Iran: Karaj | collected 2018-10 | reverse complement strand
TTGTTAGAACTTTATCTGGAGGCCGAAGGCGCGGGTGTTGCCCATGCCGGTCGCGCGGCGGTAGGTGGGCAGCAGGTCGACGAAGAAGTTGAACTCGATGTTCGAGAAGGGGTTGACGCGGACGCCTATCTCGGCGCGGAGCTGCAGGGGGTTGTAGGCGTTCACCTTCTTGCCGATGTCCCCAAAGCCGTTATGCTGGGTGTAGGGGCTGACATGACTGTCGGTATATTGGACCCCGTAATAGTGTTGATAGAGGTACCAGCGGGGCTCCAGCCCGAAGTGCACGTCGTTGAAGGCCTCGCCACGAGGTATATAATGCAGTTTTATAGGCAAGCCAAGGTACATCTGCATCAGCATGTGCTGCCGGTTCACGCCGGGGTTCACCGTGTCGAGGGCCAGGGTGCGTCCCGTGAGGGTGACGTTGTTCATCAGCGTGATGATGGGTATGCCGAAGTCGATGCCGAGGGAGAGTCCCAGGCTTTTGTTCATGGGAATGATGTTGGTCTTCAGGCCGGCAATCACGGCGATATCGAAGGAGGCGGCGAAGGGATTGTTGTAGCGTTGCTCATACGGGGCGTTGAAGGCGAAGTCGACGGTGTTGTCCAGACGCTTCAGACCTTTCATGAACCAGCGGTTGCGTGTTTTTACCTCGATGTTGCGTTCGGGGATGCTGTTCCAGAGGTTGTCGTGGGCCAGTGGGTCGCGGTGGTAATCCACTTTGCCTGCATCGATGCTGTCGAGCATCAGGGTGGCGTCCTGAAGGCTCCAGAGCATCAGGTGGCCGGCACGCACGGTGCCGATGCGCACGGTGGCTGCGGTGTCGGCATAGATGCTGAGGAATCCGGGCAGCCCTTTCTCCTCGCCTCGGCAGCGGAGCTCCTTCACGCGCAGGGTGGCGCCGCGCTTGACATTGATGTCGCCGTAACCCTGGCTTTCTTTGTTATTGAACATGAGGAGCGTGTCGGAGCTGACGGTGGCACCGGGGTGCACGTCGAGCCGCTGCAAGGAGTGGCGGTAGTGTACCTCCACCATGGTGCCCTTGGGCATGGTGGTGTTTCTCCAGATGCTGAGCCATCCGTCAGCGTTTTGACGGCAAATCTGGGGCTCGTTGCCCTCGGCGAAGTAGTACTCGCAGGGGGTGGCGATGCTGATGTAGTTGACGGTGTCGTGTACTAGACGGACGTTCCAGCCGTCGTACACTCGTATTCTGTAGATGTCGCCGGGCAATTGCTGGTCGATGCGGTATTCGGTTTGCCCCTCTGCCTCGATAGAGCAGAGGCAAAAGCCCAGAGCAAGAATGGTGGCTAGGATGAAAGTTCTCATATCGGTGATTATTTTTTGATGGGAATCGAATAGACGGTTGCGTCGGCGTAGTTGTCGTTGGAGAAGAAATTGATTTGCACGTTTCGCGACGAGGTTTCAGCAGTGCCTTCGGGAGTCTTGCAGCCTTCTGTGCAGGCGATGAGGGTGCTCTGACGGCGTATGACGCGTGGAGCGGGAGTGGCGGTCTCCAGGATGGTTTCTATGATAGGCTCTTCGAAAGGTTGGTCAGGGGTGCTGTCTTGATTGGGGATGATTGGAGCGCTAACCTGGCTTGGGGTACTGGGGACGTTGGATGTGTCGGTGTGAAAGGGAGTGCCAGGCGTGCTGGTTTGTCCGGCTCTCTTGGTTGCTACGGGTTCTGTGGGCTCGGCCTGCGGGAGCACCATCTCCGGCACTTCGGTTTCGGCCACCAATGTCGGCATGGTCTCCTTGCCACCGAAGAGGGCGGGTAGCGTGAGCAGCAGCAGAACCACAGCGGCTGCTGCTGCGCCGGTCCACACCGGCCACATACGCCTTGTGCGTGTGGACTCGGCTGGCATGTCGGCCGCGGCACGGGCTTCAATCAGCTTCCGCAGCTCCTCTTGGCGACGCTGGTTAGCCGTCTGGGTTCGCTTGGCGGCGAACATCTCTTGCAGTTCGTTGTCTATTTTGTCCATTTCATTCATTGTTCATCATCATTTTGCGCAGGGCGCTGACGGCACGTGAGAGGGTGGTATACACGTTCTCGCTGCTCATCTTCAGCTTCCTCTGTATCTCTTCGTGACTCATCTGATCCAGATATTTCATCTTTATGATTTCACGTTGTCGTTCGGGCAGCCTTCCCATCATGCAATCCAGTTTGGCGGCACGCTCTTCAAGAAGAGCGCTTTCGGCGGTGGCGTCCTCGTCGCTGAAGTCGCCCAGCCGGTCGATGTCGTCTACCGGAACGACTTTTCGTTTTCGCAGCGAGGAAATGCAGTGGTTCTTGAGCGTCTGCATTGCGTAGCCTTCCAGGTTGAGGATGTGCTTCAGCTTGTCGCGCTTCTCCCACAGCTCGATGACCACCTCCTGCACTGTGTCTTCCGCCTCGTCGGCCGAGCACAGCATCCTTTCCGCCACCAGCTGAAGGGCTGGCTGCATAGGCAGCAAAGTGTTGAGAAAGGTGTCCTGTGTCATCGTATCTTTTCGTGCTTCATTGGTATGACGCAAAACCACGGAAAATCTTACAGGAAAAATTAAAAAATATCGCACGAACATATCTCGATACGGCGCGATAGGGCCGCCTGAAGGCTGTATACAGCGTCGGCGGAGCCGGTGTCAGTCGGCTGCGTGCTGCGGTCGATGCCTTTGGGATGCTGCACGATACGAAGGCGTCCGTCGGCAAGAGCCATAGACAAGGCACCTCTATGCCATGTGCGAAGCATGTTCACGAAGGAGCCGATGCGGCGTTGCGAGAGGGCTAGGTTGTAACTGTCGGTGTGCAGTGGCGAGGCAAATCCGGCCACGGTCAGCACGACGTGTTTCCCCTCGCCCAGGGCATTCTCGATGTGTTCGAGTAGCAGATACAGGTGTATGTCGGCCTCTGCCACACAGGTGTCGAAAAACTGCTGCATGGCTGCCGAGTCCTCGCTGTTGCGCTGGTGTGCCATATAGTCGCTGCGCAACAAGGCATAGTGCAGCAGGCAGTCGGCATAGTCAGTCTGGGTGGTGGTGTCGCGGCTGCCGGGGTCGGGGTCGTCGTTGTGGAAGTAGAGCGACAAGGGGAGCTGTGGCGTGTGTACAATTGGGGGCAGGGGTGGGGTGGTGTCTTCCGGCTCGACTGTTGCAAACTCGAACACCGCACTGTCGATGCTCCAGCGGTAAAGGTCGTTGCAGCACATCGAGTCGTTGAGGAAATAGCTGTCCTTGCGGTTGGAACTGAGATAGCCTGCCACAGGAAAGCCGCTGGCCGAGTCGTAATCGCTGATGGAGAAGTAGATGTCGTTCTGCTCGCTGTTGAGGCATCCGCAAACGGCCTCGGCCTGCTGCCAAGTGTTGCGCTGCCCCACGGCACAGTAGATGTCGAGGCCGCCCTTGCCTCCTGCACGGTCCGAGCTGAAATACAGTATGCCGTTGCGTTGGTCGTAGAATGGGGTTATCTCGTCGTCGGACGAGTTGACCATGGGCCCGAGATTGACGGGAGCCGAGGCAACGCCGTCCTTGACGAGCGCATACCAGATGTCCATGCCGCCGTAGCCGCCGGGGCGGTCGCTGACAAAGTAGAGTATGACGCTGCCGTCGGCAAGGCGTCCCACGGTGGGGTGGGTGGCGGTGTACTGGCGGTCGTTGACCTGCCCGCCGAGTTTCGCAGGCTTCTCCCAACCACGGCGTTTCTTCGCCTGGGCCCACCAGATGTCGCATCGCAAGGTCTCAACGTCGCCGCGGGTGAAGTAGGCGTCGTGGCTCACAGGGTCGACGGCCAGGTTGCCCGTGTGGTCTTTCTTGTGGTTGAAACCCCATCGGTTGGGCTTGGGACGAGCCATCTTGCCGTTCTTGGCGATGCGCACCTGCTGCAGCTGCATAAGTGAGTTGTCGTAGCTGAAACTGCTGCCTTTGCTGATCGAAGGTGGCATCGAGGCATAAGCCAGCACCGTGTCACCGAGACGTATGGCTCCGGTCTCGCTGCCGGCGGTGTTGTAGGGCGCTTCCAAGTGTGTCACCTTGTATTGGGCAACAGAGATAAGCGGTAGGTGGAAAGTGATGCTGACGCAGACCAGCACAAGCAGTTTCCTTATCTTCCCACTATCCGTTTTCATCTTTCCTATAATTATATGATGGGGCACGGCAGGGCGCGTTTTTTCTTGTCTTTCTTGCTTATCATGTAGAGCACGCCAAGTTCGAAGGCACCCAGCGTGTGGCTGGCCTCGGCCAGACGCGAGAGGTTGGCGTCGTAGCTGAAGGCGAAGGTCCATTCATGCCACAGCACTGCCATGTTGATGCTGGCGGCGTCGGCGTGGCGACCCACGATGCCGGCGCTCAGCACAAGGTAGTCGCTGGGGCGCTCGTTGAGATACCAGCGCACGTCGGTGCCGTAGACCAGTTCATGGTAGCTGCCTTGGTGCTGGTAGCCGGCCACGGGCAGGATGCTCCACGACGGGGTGACACGCCACTCGCCGCGTGCATACAGGTTCCATTTTTGTGCCAGACGCGAGTCGCCCGAGGCCAGGTAGCTGATGTCGGGCTCATTGATGTTGCGCACCGAGAGGCCCACCTTGGTGTATAGAGTCTCATTCCACTGGCAGAACCAGGCTGCGCCAGCACCCAGGGTAGGGTAGAAAGCATGGGTGGACGGAAAGGTTTCGTTGCCGTCGATAAGCTCTATGTTGTTCAGGTTGAAGCCTACCTGTCCCACACCGCCCTCCACGCCAAGCGACATCAGATTGTTGCCGTCGCCCAGGGCCTGGAAGAACGAGACGATGCTGCTGACGGTAGTGGCGCCGTAGTCGAGTGTGCCTGCCCGGTCGTTGCTCACCCACAAGCCGGCGCTCAACCCGTTGCGGTTGCGTGTGCTGCGCATCAGGCTCATCTCGGCGGTGGCGGTGACGGTCTGGAACGGAACGCTGACCGAGGCCCATTGGTTGCGGTAGATTACCCCGAAGCGCCCTGTGCCGTCGAAGAAACCGCTGTAAGCGGGGTTGAACAGCAGGGGGTCGAGGTCGAGCATCGAGAAGTGTATGTCCTGCGCTTGGAGCAAGTGGGAAGTGGAAAACGGAAAGTGGAAAGCGATGCTGACGCAAGCCAGCAGAACAATCTTCTTTATCTTTCCACATTCCACTTTCATTTTTCCGTTTACATTAGCTGCGTGTGTAAGGGGGTAAACTGATGTCGGCAAATTCGCCCTTGAGGTATTTGAAGTAGGCCGCGATGCCCACCATGGCCGCGTTGTCGGTGCAGAACTGGAACGGCGGCACAAAGGCCTGCCAGTGGTGTTTGGCGCAGATGCGTTGCAGTTCGCTTCGAAGCAGTGAGTTGGCGCTCACGCCGCCTGCAATGGCCACCTGCCGCACGTGGTGGTCGAGCGCGGCACGCTCCACCTTCTTCAGCAGGAAGCCGACGATGGTCTTCTGGATGGAGGCGCAAAGGTCGGCTTTGTGCTTCTCGATAAAGTCGGGGTCTTCTTTCAACCGGTCGCGCAGGAAGTAGAGGAACGAGGTCTTGATGCCGCTGAACGAGTAGTTGTAGCCTTCGATATGCGGGGTGGCGAATTTGTAGGCGTCGGCGTTGCCCTCCTTGGCCAGCCGGTCGATGACGGGCCCTCCGGGATAGCCCAGGTCCATGATTTTGGCGGCTTTATCGATTGCCTCGCCGGCAGCGTCGTCGATGGTGGTGCCCAGGCACTCGATGTCGAAGTGGCTCCGGAGCAGCAGTATCTGTGTGTGCCCACCCGAAACGAGGAGACAGATAAAGGGGAACTGCGGAAGATCGGATGTCGTGGCCGTGGCAACCGACTCCGAATTCCGGTCTCCGGCCTCCGACCTCCGGATGAAGTGGCTCAACACATGCGCCTGCAGGTGGTTCACCTCGATGAGGGGCTTGTCCAGCGCCGTGGCGAAACTTTTGGCGAAGCTCACGCCCACCAGCAGCGAACCCAGCAGACCTGGTCCGCGGGTGAAGCCTATGGCGTCGATTTCCTCTTTGGCGATGCCTGCCTGGCGTATGGCGGCATCCACCACCGGAATGATATTCTGCTGGTGCGCACGTGATGCCAGCTCGGGCACCACGCCACCGTATTGCTCGTGCACCTTCTGGCTGGCGATGACGTTGGAGAGAAGCATGTCGTCGCGCAGCACGGCTGCCGACGTGTCGTCACAACTTGATTCTATAGCTAAAATGGTAGTCATAATCGGCTGCAAAATTAAACAAAAAAAATGACACGCGCATTGTTAGATGAATTTTTATTAAAAAACATCGTCATAAGTGCGAAAAACGGTCTTTGTAAGCATTTGAAACCCAGTTTGCCGACCCACCAACGCCTTACCAAGCCCTTGTCATCGCCTTATGAACACCTCCCGTGGAAGCTGATGAAGAGTGTTTTCCAAGCATATCGATGGCATGAAAGCAGGCCTTGGCTGGTTTTTCCCACACCATTGTGCCGATGCGGGTGCATCCGTATAATTGTATGATTAAATGTTAAAAAAATAACTTTTTCTTTGTAGTTTCGAAAAATTAACTTATCTTTGCACCTGTAAAGTATTTGGGAAAGAAAAGTCATTTAATTTATAACTAACTTAAAATCAACAAAACATGAAGAAAATTATTATCGCAATCGTCGCCGTTTTTGCTATGAGCACTGCGGCCAATGCACAGCTTTCCGGTATCGGTGTCCGCCTCGGCGGTGGCCAGGGCTTCGGCGCTGAACTCTCCACCCTGTGGAACTTCGGCAACCGCACTGAAATCGACCTCGGTTGGGGCAGTGGTGACCACCACACCAATTTCACTCTTACTGGTGTCTACCAGTGGACCGGCGAGATTGGCAGCGGCTTTGGCTGGTTTGCCGGTGTCGGCGCACGTGTGGCTTATTGGAGCTGGGAAGACGGCTGGGGTGACAACGACAGCGACATCGCCCTCGGTCTTGCTGGCCAGGCTGGTATCGAGTACAAGTTCAGCGCCATTCCTATTCAGCTGAGTCTCGACATCCGTCCCTGCTTCTATCTCATCCCTGAGACGAACTTCCACTGGGGCGACATCGCCCTCGGCATCCGCTATATGTTCTAAACTTAGGATATGAGCGACTAGTACGAGGCCGCGCGGCAACGCCGCGCGGCCTCGTCTTTTTTTTTATTTTGGCTATGTCGCAAAAAGTGTGTATTTTTGCACTTTATTTTAAATGATAAAATAATGAAGTATTCCATTGGAGTTGACATGGGTGGCACCAACACCGACATGGGCCTGGTGTCCGAGAACGGCAATATTATTCAGCGTCGGAATATCCCGACCAATGCCTATACAGAGTTGGAGCCTTATGTGCGAGACATGATGCGCGAGATTGAGGACATGGTGAAAGAGCAGACGGCCATTGATGGCCTGGCGGTGCAACTCGAGGGCATCGGCATAGGCGCCCCCAACGGCAACTATTATACAGGATGCGTCGACAACGCCCCCAACCTCACCATCAAAGGGGTGCTTGACTTCGGCAAGGAGATTCATAAGTATCGTGATGTGCCCGTGGTGCTGAGCAACGACGCCAACGCCGCCGCCTACGGCGAGTATGTTTATGGTGGAGCGAAGGGCATGAAGCATTTTATCATGTTTACCCTCGGCACCGGCGTGGGCAGCGGCATCGTGGTCGACGGCAAGCTAGTGCACGGCAGCACAGGTGGCGCCGGTGAACTGGGCCACAATATCCTTATTCCCCATGGCCGCAAGTGCTCCTGCGGTCGCGAAGGCTGCCTCGAGACCTATACCTCGGCCCGCGGCATTGTGCAGACCTATTGTGAGCTGTCTCACTGTGACCCCGCATCGGGTGTTACCAGCAAGCAGATTGGCGAGCTGGCCCACCAAGGTGACCCCGTGGCTCTCAAAACCTGGGAGGTCGTGGCCGACCAGCTGGGTCTGGCCATGGCCAATAGCGTCACTTTCTCGGCTCCCGAGGCTATCTTCCTTATGGGTGGCCCCGCCCAGGTGGGCGAGCCCCTGCTGAAGCCCCTCCGCGCTGCTTTTGAGAAATATCTGCTCAATATCTACCAGGGCAGCTGCCAGATTCGTATGAGCGAACTCCGCGCCAACGAGGTGGCCATTCTCGGTGCCGCCGCCCTGCTGAAAATGAAAAACTAGAAAAGGAGAAATGAAAAAAAGAATCTTTTGGCTTTTTGCCCTCCCCTTTTTCCTTTTTGCCGCCTGTGGCGAGAAGCCGCTGACCTACTATGTCAACCCCATGGTGGGCACCGACGGACATGGCCACACTTTCCCTGGCGCTATCGTGCCGTTTGGGCAGATACAACCTTCGCCAGACACTCGCCTTGAAGGTTGGGACGGCTGTAGCGGCTACCATTACATCGACGACACCATCTTCGGTTTCAGTCACACCCACCTTAGCGGTACCGGCTGTGAGGACTACTGCGATGTGCTGCTTATGCCTGTCAGTGGTCAGTTTACACCTGATAGCGGTCGGTGGCGTGAGGCCTATAAGTCGCGTTTCCGTCACAAAAACGAGACCGCTCGTGCGGGTTACTACAAGGTGCTGCTCGACCGAAGCAACACCATTGTCGAGCTTACCGCCGAACCCCGTGTGGCCCACCATGCCTATACCTATGCCGACGACAACGACAATGCCTTCGTTATTGATCTGCGCCACCGCGATGTGCTGCTCAGCGGCCGCGTGATGGAACGTGGTGGCATGCTTGTGGGTTGGCGCGAAAGCAGCCAATGGAATCCCGACCAGCACCTCCACTTCGCCATCCGCTCGGATGTGCCGTGGGAGAGCGTGCGCTATAGCGGCGACTCGACGCAGGCCCTGGTGAAGTATCCGCGCGGCACCAAACGCGTCGAACTGCAGGTGGCCATCAGCGGTGTTGATATCGAGGGTGCCATAGGCAACCTTATCACGGCCAAGTGCCACTCGTTCGACGAGGCCCGCCGTGCCGCCGACCAGACCTGGGAGAAAGCCCTCGGCAAGTTGCGTGTAGATGGTGGTTCGAAAGAGCAGAAGCGCTGCTTCTACACCGCCCTCTATCACTGCATGACTTCACCCTATCTTTGGAGCGATGCCGACGGCCGTTATCGTGGCACCGACAACAAGATACACGTCGTCGACGAGGGTAGGGAAGTCTACACCGTCTTCTCTCTTTGGGACACCTACCGCGCCTTGCACCCGCTGCTCACGCAGATTGAACCCGAACGTACGGTTGATTTCGTCTACACCGCTATGAAAAACTTCGAGCAGGGCGGCGAGCTGCCTATGTGGGAGCTGGCCAGTCACGAGACCCACTGTATGATAGGCTACCATGCCGTGCCTATGATGCTCGAAGCCTACAACTACCTACACGAAGACAATGGCACCATTGTCGGCTACACACCCAAGCAGTTGCTGGCTGCCATGGTGGCCACCAGCAACCGCACCGAGGCCCATCGCGCCTATGGCGTCCAAGGCTACCTTTCGTCCGAACTCGACAATGAGTCTGTCTCCAAGACTCTCGAATATGCCTACGATGACTGGTGTATTGCACGTATGGCCGACATCGCCGGCGACACCGCTACCGCCCGCATCTATTGGATACGCAGCCAAAGCTGGCAGAACGTGCTCGACAGCAACGGCTTCGCCCACGCCCGCCGCAACGGAGGCTGGGTCACTCCCTTCGACCCTACTGAGGTCAATAACCACTTTACCGAGGCCAACAGCTGGCAGTACAGCACTTATGTGCCACACGATGTCAAGGCGTGGGCCGCTCACCTCGGCGGTAAGAAAAAGGCGCTCGCATTCCTCGACAGCCTCTTCACAGGTCACAATGCCATGAGCGGGCGCGATCAGGCCGATGTGACAGGCCTCATCGGCATGTACGCTCACGGCAACGAACCCTCGCACCATGCAGCTTGGCTCTACACCCTCCTGGGTCAGCCCAAGAAGACGGAAAAATATGTGCACCGTATTCTAGAAGAACTCTACACTTCCAAGCCTGATGGACTCTGTGGCAACGAAGACTGCGGCCAGATGAGCGCGTGGTATGTCCTCGCGTCCCTGGGACGTTACGAGGTGTGCCCTGGCAGCGGTGTCTGGGTCGAGACCAAGCCCGTCTTCACCCTCTCTAATAATATATTCAGGCAATTAAGCAATCAAGAAATCACTTGCCCCGACTCGCTCCGCATCACCCCCTGTCCCGCTTTTGCCGACTGGCGTATGCAGAGCATCCGCGACAAAGTGACCGACACTTCAGCCCACTGGGAAGGCCGTCTGCCTTCGCAGTCGGTGCGTCATGTCGAAGTGCGCACCGAGACTGACAAGCATGTCCTTTACCTCACTCAACCTGCCCCGCAGTATACAGAGAACGGCCCCGAGGGCATGGTCGACCGTATCTTCGGCACAGCCAACTACCGTATCGGCGGCTGGCAGGGCTGGCAGGAGGATATGGTGGCTATGGTGGAGCTCGACAAGGAACAGACTGTCCGCAGCGTGGGCGTCGACTGCTGTGAGCACATGCGCGCCTGGGTCTTTTTCCCCACCAGGGTGTCGGTCGAATACAGCACCGATGGCCAGCAATGGCAGCCTTTCGGTGAGGTGATAAACGATGAATTCGCTCCTATCCACGCTCGGCAGGAAGAGATGCTGACGCACACTTTCACCGTCGAAGGAAATGCCCGCGCCAAGTACCTCCGTTTGACGGCAAAAAACTATGGTCCGCTGCCTGATTGGCATATCTCCGCCGGTCAGCAGGCTTGGGTGTTTGTTGACGAAATAATAATAAAATGAATATGAAGAAACGTATCTTATTGGCCGTGTCGGTTTGCGCTCTCGTGGCCTTGTTCAGCGCCTGCGACAGCAAACTGTGTTACTGCTATGAAAACGGCTATGAAACCGAGATGTATGTGAGTTCCGATGTGGCTTGTGGCGCCTACAGCACTACCACGCGTGGCTGTGTTGAGAGCAACGAGCGCATGAATCCCGGCGACATCGCCTACAAGTAAAAGCGTTGCTAAAGCACCAATATGGCGTTTGACACAGGCCGCTGGCCTTCGTGGTCATGGCGCTGGTTGTCCGACGGATAGTTGACTATCCCGTCGAAAGGACGATTGTGCACGTACATTGTGCTGCTGCCGCCGCCATCTAGGTTGATGGCTTCTGTACAGCCAAGCCACCGCATCACGCGTTGCAGCTCCAGCAGCGACAGTCCCTCGGCCTGATGCTTGAAGCGTCCATCGACCACCACCAACAGGGTGGTGCCGTCGGGACGTATGCCCAGTGCTGTACGGTTGTGACGTCGGGTTACAAAGGTGCGGTCGTCGCGTTGCGGCACCTCTATCCCGCCGTGCAACAGCATAGGTCCGGCGGTCATCACGTTGCTGTCCTGCAGCCCATCTTCCCATACGCGGCTGCTGTCGGGTACCGCCAACAACGGCCGGCCGCCGGCCAGCAGTAGGGTGGCATACTGGTAGTATTTGCGGTGCACAGAGTCCTCTTTCTGCGGCGTGTTCTCTCCAACAGCGGTGCCGTCAATTCTCAGGTAGCAGATGGGGTTGCCCCGGTCCATGTCGAAGAACGAGCCGTTGACGGCGGCATAGGCGTTGCTGCGCTGCGCCAGCATGGAGACGGCGGTGAGTGTGGTGTCGTAGGCAAAGGCTAGACGCCGGTGAGAGCGGGCTGGTATCTCGATGATGCACAGATGTTGGGCCGAGCAGAAGAGTGCCCCTTCGCCGAATTGGTAGCGCTTCAGATAGAAACCCTCCAGTGTGTCGATGCTCCACTCGGCACCGACAACCTTCAGCGAGTCGTTGCTGTAGTCGACTTGGGAGGAACACCCCAGGGTGAGCAGAAGCAGGGGCAAAAAGGCATACAACTTCTTCATACAGCGTCTGGTTCAGTTCTTTTCCGCAAAGCGATGCATCACTTCGGCCGAATAGCTCTTCGACACGGGGATGTCGTCCACTCCCTCGCAGTCTATCTCGGCGTATATGCCGTCGGGACTCTTGCGCAGCAGTTTCACTTTCTTCAGATTGATATAGTAGCTACGGTGGCACCGTATCAGCGGGCCGTCGCTGCAGGTTTCCTCAATGCCTTTCAACGTGTTGCGCAGGCTGTAGCGCATCAGGCGGGTTCCCGAGTTGTAGAGTATGGTGACGTAGTTTCCGGCGGCCTCGATGCAGATGACGTTGTCGGCGCCTACCACCAGCTTGACGGCGCCTTTGTCGTCAGCAAACTGCAGCATCCCATTCTCCTCGTGTTCGGCACCTTGGCGCAACCGCACGATGGTGCGCTGGGCTTCAGCTATCCGCAGGTCGCGGTCAATGCGCTCCACCAGCAGCCAGTAGAAGGCATAGGGATAGACGGCCACCGAGACATAGACCAGCATCACCAACGGCAGATATTCAAAATAGCCTTGGTGGAAGTAAAGAGAAAGGAACAGGTTGAGGAATAGCGCCGTGGCCGCCACTTCGCCCACCTGCCACAGCAGGTACTCGTGCTCACGGATGCGGGCTGTGTGGGTGGTCAGGAGCAACAGCATGCGCGAGAGGGTGGTGACAGTCAGCACTATGGCACAGCAAATGGGCAGGCACAGCCCATGGTGCAAGTACCAGAGCGCAATGGCGGTGGTTCCTTCTCCCATGTCGCTGAGGCTCGTGGCCTCTTCGCTCAAGCCGTAGTTGGGAGTGTAGATGATGGCAAAGAACAGGATGAACAACACCAGCCCTGCTATAAACATGATGTTGCTCTTGATGGCATATATGGTTTTGGGTATTTTCATGGCTGCTTGCTATTGCCCTTTTTGTTTTTCGGTTTGTTTTTGCGGAACAGTTCGCCCCAGTTGTCGAAGTCCTTGGTTAGTTTCAGCCCTACGCCTTGTTTGTAGGGCAGGTCCATGCGGGTATAGTCGTTGGTGTTGGTTCGGTTATAGGCGAAGAGGTGCACCAGTGGGCTGATGCGGTAACCCACCAGTGCGTCGATAACGGCGCTGTTTACATCGCTGCTCTGCAACTCACGGCTTTCGCCGCCGTAGCCCAGCGTGCTCTCCAGGTACCAGCGGCCCCAGTCTTTGCTGATGTTCACGTCCAGCTGGTCTTTCGTCAGCTCGTTGCCCATCTTGTAGTCCACGTCGATGTCCACCACACTCACCATGTCGCTCAGCAGTGAACTCAAGGCGCCGATGCTGCCCGAGGCCGCCAGGTTGCCGTTGGCTCCCGACGCACTGTTGGCGTTGTAGAAGTGGCCAAAGGCAAGCAGCGACACCGTCTGGTTCAGCATGTCGCGTTCGCTGTTGCGGTCGATATAGGCGAACACCTCCTCCTCTACACTGGCGTCGGCGCCTGGTAGCCGTATGTCGAAGCCTATGGTGGGCTCCTGTAGCGTGCCGGCGATGTTGATGACGTCTTCCACCTGTATGTATTTCTGTGTCCCGCCCATCCCCGGCATGCCGCCCGTAAGGGTCGACAGGTTCACACGTTGCGTATACACAGCGCTCAAGTCGAACCGTGCGTCGGCAGGATTACCCGGGAAGTTCAGGCTGCTGCCTTCCTCGATGGTGAAGTCTTTCGATATCAGCGAAATGGCACTCAGCTTCATCGTACCCGACACAATTTCATAGTTGCCCAGCAGCTGCGGCTCGTTCGAACCCGCCATGCTCAGGTGCAGGTCACCCGCTCCCTTGGCGCTCACGTTGACCCCAGCCTCCGAGAAGTCCATCGGTAGGTTGAGCTGCACGTCGGGAGTGATGGCAAGGTCGACCTCCAAGTTGAGCTTCTGCTCTTTCTTCAGGGTTGTCTGGCGTTGTGTTGCTTCGGGTTTGTCGCTCACAAAGTGGATATAGTTCTGTGCTTTCACCTGGCGTTGGTCGTTCACAGGTACCGTCAGGCTGCATCCCGGGCGGGTGCGGGCGTTCACATTTATCTGCAGCGCCTCCAAGGGACCCTGCACACGTCCCTCGGCCGAGGCCAGCACAGTGCCGTAGAAGTTGTCGCCTTCCTGGCGGTCGAGCACCAGCAGGTTGCCGGTCTGCATGCGCAGGTTGAGCAGCACATTGTCCAAGTCGCTATAGTCGATGGTGCCGTCCACTGTGGCCATGTTGTTGCGCGGGTCGCGCAGTCGGAATCCGTCGAGCGTGATGTATTTGTTGGTAAAGCGCACACTGTCGTCGAAGAAGTAGGTGACACCTGTCATATCCACTTGCAACGCCCCTTCTTCCACGTAGGCCTCGCCTACGATGACGGGCTTCTTGGTGGTGCCCGCGATGTCGAAGTTGCCGTGCAGGTGCCCTTCGAAGCGGCTGGTAAAGTCGCTCAGCATCGGTGCCACAAGACCCAGCTCGAAGCTGTTGAAGTTTACACTGAATGCCATCTCGGGCGTCTGCCGCCCCAGTTCTATCCATCCGTTAGCGGCCAGCTGGCTGCTGGACAACTCCATATTCAGCGTGTTGAGCTCTGTGTTGCCGTTGCCTTTCAGCCGCACATCGCCCAGCGGCTGTTGGTTCACAACGCAGCTGTCTATCACCAGGTTGGCATTGAAGTAGGGCGTTTTGTCAAGTCCGTAGACCGACAAAACTCCGTCGATGTCGCCGTTCAGCGTCACAGGGCTGCCCTGAAGCAGCAGGTCGGTCAGCCTTGTCAGGGCGAAGTTGTCGAATTGCAGGTTGATATAGTCGTTCGGTTGCTGTTCCAGTTTCAGCTGCGCTGTCACCGATTGAGCCTCGCTGCGCAGCGTGATGCCCTCGCCTGTCACGTGCAGCGCCTCGCCGCCCGTGACAGCCAGACTGTCGATGAGCAGTTCCCACGGCATGCCTCCGATGGTGAAGTCGGGCTTCACCACGCTGATGCGGTTCTGCTCCAGCTGCAGCGCCACGTCGCCTCCCGACGCCGCGTCTCTGCCGCCCCAGGCCAGTTCCATCAGGCTCTTGGCGACGTTGCTTTTCAGGGTGAGGTCGGCCTGATGCAGCAGCTCGATGACGCCCATGTCGACTTCCTGCGACCGCAGGGTTACCACATAGTCGTTGCCAGCCTTGTGTCCGTTCACACCCAGGTCGCCCAGCCGGATAGAGCCGAACCTTACCGAGTCGCTCCTCAGCACCACTTTCAACCGCTCGGTGGCATTGTAGTTGCCTGTCAGACGTGTGTCGCGTGCCACGACTATCTTGTCGTTCAGTGTGTTCAGGAAGCGTCCGTCGTCTTTCCAGTGCAGATGCAGGTTCAGGTTGCTGTTCTCCAGCGCCTCGCTTTCCTCGGCTGTGAGAGGTGCTATCTCCACAAAGCCCGCGGGCAGCATTTCGTTGCCCATCTGGCGCAGTATCAGCGGCAGTTCATCGTAGGCGAAGGTGCCGTCGACCGTCATGTCCACGGGGTCGCTCTGCAGTTTCAGGTGCTTCTGTCCGTCGTTGGCGTCGGCGGTCAGCTTCAGACGGTCCACCTCCAGGGCTCCCAGACGGGTACCCAGCAAGATGAGGCTGCCCTGCATCGTGTCGAGGTCTTGCCCCTCGAGGCGCAGAGCCGCCGTGGTGACCACAGTGCCGTATTTCTCGGGCAGCAGCTTGAAGGCCGTCGCGTCGAAGTGTGCTATGTCCACCGTGCCGCGCAGGATCTTCACGCTGTCGGGATATTCAAAGTCGGCCTGGGCGCTCAGTTGCGCCAGGCTGTCGTATGAGATGACGCCTAGATGGCCTTTAGTGCCTTCCAGCTGTCCCTCCAGGTCGATGGGGGAGAGGTGGTTCCCCTGCACCACCGCGTTTATCAGCTGGGCCGAGAGATTGGCGTGCATTGTCTTGAGGTCGCGGATGTCGTCGCAGCGACCATTCATGTTCAGGTCGAAACCCGAGTGTGAAATCCACTCGCTCTTCAGCAGACGCAGGTCCATGCGGTTGCTGTTGGCCTCGGCGGTGAAGCGCATGCCGCCCGTCGGGGTGGGGGTGAGCATCGCGTCGGCGCTGATGTTTCCAAGTCCGGTGGCCATGTTCAGGTTGACGGTCGAATGCTGGTGCAGGCCGCCCCTCACACGTCCTCCGATGTCGATGTAGTCCACCTGGCGTATAAACGATTCCCATTTTCTGCTGACCAAAGGTCTCTGACCGTCGGATAATAGTGGCGCCAGGTCGTCGACATTGGTCCAAAGGCGCTCTATGTCCACATTCACCAACGCCGAGTCTGGCTGTGTGATGTCTTGCAGATGGCCTGTCAGCAGCAGACCCGACTGGCCACCCCAGTGCAGCATCAGGTCGGCGGTCATGTTGTTGATGGCGCCGTCGACAGTGCCGCGACCCTCTATCTGTGCCGGGAAGCCCCAGAGCACCGGCGCCCAGTAGGCGGCATCCTCCAGCGCCACACTTGTGCCTTCCTTCAGGTGTATCTGGTGGTCCACATCGTTCACATAGTCGCTCATACCGTCCCAGCCGTTGTAGTTGATGCACACGTCGGCCAGCACACGGCTCTGCGGCGTCTTGGCCTCGAAGTCCGTCACCGTGATGTCGTTGGGTCCTACATGCACGTTGCCGGCTATCTTTTCTGCCCTGAAGCCGCTGCGCTCGGTGGTGCTCAGCCTTATGAGCTTCACATTCACATCGTCGTTCACCACATGGATGTCCTTGGCCCGCAGGTGGATGTCCATAAAATCCATGTGGGCGATGTCCACCGAACTCTGGCCGCTGGCCACAGACCACGGGCTACTGTCTATCGGCAGATCCATCTTGTAGTGTATGTTGACTCCGGTCAGGGCCTTCACGTCGACGGTGAAGGGTGGGGGCGGGGTGTCCTTCTTGGGTTTGGCGGGGTAGTGGTCGAAGATGTACTGCAGGTTGGTATACTGCTTGTCGCTCACCGAGTCGTGGGTGATGGCGAGGTGGTAGTAGCCGTTGCGCAGATACACACGGTTCAGGTAGATTCCCTGGTCGTGATAGGGGAAGCGCTTAAAGCTGCAACGCAGACGTTCCACGTCGAGGATGGTGTCGCCCGTGGGCGATACCAGCAGCACGTTGTTGAGAATCAGATGGTCGAACGGCATGGCATGTAGCGCGCCTATCTTCACCTCACCGCCCCATTCCTGTGACAGACGGTTCCCGGCGACGGTACCCAGATACGACTGCACCACCGAATAGTTCACCAGCGCCACCGCCACGTATACCGTCAGCAGCAGCCCCAGCAACACACGCCACACTATTTTCCAGAGCATTTTCATCTCAATCTTTTTCTAACGCGCGATACTTTATTTTATTATATAGGTGTCAACTTTTTTGCCTCCACCTTCTCGCCTGACGCCGTTTCCGTCTGGCGCCCTTCCGTTTTGTCCGGTTCCACGGCTTTCCCTGCTTCTTCCGGGTTCTCTGGGGCTCCCAGGTTTACTGGACTTCCAGTGTCCTCCAGGATGCCGCAGCCGATATAGAGGGTCTCCGACGAGCGGCCCTGCTCGTCCTGCACAAAGCCGTAGAGGTACACCTCGTTGCCTGTGTAGCAATCTGGCAGCACGACGATTATGTGCCTGTCTTTGCGGTATACCGGCGCCGTCAGATAGCCTTCGTTCGCCGCGGGGCAGAAGACATAGAGGTAGACGCTGTCGAAGGCGTCGGCCCGCATATGCTGCGGGTTCTTCTCGAAGTCGATGTTCAGCACGTTGCCCTCGGTGGTCACGGGCGAGCCGAAGCCCACCGGCGCCACGGGGCCGG
>JAEEGL011152485.1_pt1 | contig 17624 bp, 32 predicted proteins | sample 9134231 | NCBI WGS metagenome assembly JAEEGL01 (sample SAMN16246548, study PRJNA631951) | gut metagenome | biome: gut microbiome; feature: rumen; material: fiber-attached | host: Bos | place: Iran: Karaj | collected 2018-10 | reverse complement strand
GTGTCTGCCCCCGATGCGGCGACGGTCATCATTACGAACTGGACGAAATGGAAGCGGACCATATTACCCCGTGGAGCGAAGGCGGACCGACCACGGCAGACAACTGCCAAATGCTCTGCCGGCGCCACAACCGCGAGAAGGGAGCGAACTGATGCGGCTCTTCTGACACATACCAACAACAAAAAGCCCCGGACCGTAGTCCAGGGCTTTTTACTGATATCGATTGTCTTTTCAAAATCAATTATTCAGCAGCGGGTGCTTCCTCAGCGGGAGCAGCCTCTTCGGCGGGAGCCTCGGCGGGTGCCTCTTCGGCAGCAGGAGCGGCTTCCTCAGCGGGGGCTTCGGCTACTTCTTCAGCGGCTTTCACCTCTTCTGCGGGCTTTTCGGCGGCACGACGGCCTCCACGACGGGTGCGGCGGGCCTTCTTCTCGGTCTTGGCCATGTTCTCGTCGAAGTCAACGAGTTCGATGAAGCACATTTCTGCACCGTCGTCCTGACGCTGTCCGAGCTTGATGATGCGGGTGTAACCACCGGGACGGCTGCCAATCTTTTCGGATACTTCTTTGAAGAGTTCCTTGATGGCTTCCTTGTCCTGCAGGTAGCTGAAGACGACGCGGCGGGAGTGGGTCGTGTCGTTCTTGGACTTGGTGATGATGGGCTCAACGTACTTTCTCAAGGCTTTGGCCTTGGCTACGGTCGTAGTGATTCTCTTGTGCTTGATGAGCGAGCAGGCCATGTTGGAGAGCATGGCTGCGCGGTGAGAGGCGGTACGACTCAGATGATTGAATTTCTTATTATGTCTCATGATTTAGTCTTTATCGTATTTATACTTGGAAATGTCGAGTCCAAACGAGAGATTGAGGCTTTCGAGCAGGTTTTCGAGTTCTGAGAGCGATTTCTTTCCGAAGTTGCGGAATTTGAGAAGGTCGTTCTTGTTGAACTGTACCAGATCGCCCAGAGTTTCCACGTCGGCTGCCTTGAGACAGTTGAGTGCACGCACGGAGAGGTGCATGTCAACTAGCTGGGTCTTGAGCAACTGGCGCATACGGAGCGTTTCTTCATCAAATTCTTCGCCGCCTTCTTCACTGTTCTCGATGGTGATCTTGTCTTCAGAGAAGAGGACGAAGTGGTAGATGAGGATTTTGGCGGCCTCCTTGAGTGCCTCTTTAGGATGTATGGACCCGTCTGTGGTTATCTCTATGGTCAACTTCTCGTAGTCGGTCTTCTGCTCTACGCGATAGTTGTCCACGGTATACTTCACGTTACGGATAGGGGTGTAAATAGAGTCGATTGGCAACTGGTTGACGATGTTGCAAGCGGCGCGGTTTTCGTCGGCAGGCACATAGCCGCGGCCCTTGTTGATGGTGAGCACCATCTTCAGGGTAGCCTTGGGATCAAGGTGGCAGATGACCAATTCGGGATTTAACACTTCAAATCCGGTTAGGGACTTACCTATATCACCGGCTTTAAAATCTGTAGAATTTTCGACGGTGATACTAACCTTTTCATGTTCAAATTCGCTAACCGTCTGCTTGAAACGTACTTGCTTCAAGTTAAGAATGATATTGGTTACATCCTCACGGACGCCGGGGACGGTGGAAAACTCATGCTCGACACCATCGATGAGGATGGTATTGATAGCATAGCCTTCCAAAGATGACAAAAGGATGCGCCTCAGGGCGTTTCCTATCGTTGTACCGAAACCAGGCTCCAACGGACGGAACTCAAACTTTCCGTAGGTTGGCGTTTCTTCCAACATTACAACTTTGTCGGGTTTTTGAAATGCTAATATCGCCATGGATTTATGTTTTATTTGGAGTATAATTCTACGATCAACTGTTCCTGGATGTTCTCGGGAATGTCAGCACGCTCGGGGAGATGCATGAACTTGCCGCTCTTGGTATTTTCGTCCCATTCGATCCAGGCATATTTGCCGTGGTTGAAACCTGCCAGGGAGTCGGCAATGACTTCGAGAGACTTTGACTTCTCGCGTACGCCTACCACTTGGCCGGGCTTTACGGAATAAGAGGGGATGTTGACCACCTGTCCGTCAACTACAATGTGCTTGTGATTGACAAGTTGGCGGGCGGCTGCGCGTGTAGGAGCAATGCCCAGACGATAGACGATGTTGTCAAGGCGACGCTCAAGAAGCTGCATCAACTCTTCACCAGTTACACCGCTGGAACGGGAAGCCTGCTCGAACATGTTGCGGAACTGGCGCTCGAGCACACCATAGGTGTACTTGGCTTTCTGCTTCTGAGCAAGCATCGTGCCATATTCCGAAGTCTTGCGGCGACGGTCGTTACCATGTTGTCCGGGAGGGTTGGTTCTCTTGGACAATACCTTGTCAGGTCCGTAAATAGGTTCACCGAATTTACGGGACATGCGTGTTTTTGGTCCTGTATATTTAGCCATTTCTTAAATATTTTGCTGATTAATTATACTCTTCTTCTCTTCGGAGGACGGCAACCGTTGTGAGGCAGCGGCGTTACGTCTACGATTTCGGTTACTTCGATTCCGGCGCCATGTATGGCACGGATGGCAGATTCGCGACCGTTACCGGGACCTTTCACGAAGGCCTTCACTTTGCGGAGACCCAGGTCGAAAGCTACTTTGGCACAATCTTGGGCGGCCATCTGGGCAGCATAGGGCGTGTTCTTCTTGGAACCGCGGAATCCCATCTTGCCGGCGGAAGACCATGAGATCACCTGACCTTCATCGTTGGCAAGAGTCACAATGATATTGTTGAAGGAGCTATGAACGTGCAACTGTCCAGCTGCGCCTACCTTTACAACTCTTTTCTTTGCTGAAACTGTCTTTTTTGCCATATCACTTATTATTTAGTAGCTTTTTTCTTGTTAGCAACAGTCTTCTTCTTTCCCTTACGGGTACGGGCATTGTTCTTCGTGCTCTGGCCACGCACCGGAAGGCCGATACGATGGCGCACGCCACGATAACAACCGATATCCATAAGGCGTTTGATGTTCATCTGAACTTCGGAACGAAGATCACCTTCCACCTTGAAACCTTCGGCGATGATTTCACGAATCTTTGCCGTTTGGTCGTCGGTCCAGTCTTTCACTTTAATGTCGCGGTTGATACCGGCTTGGTCCAATATCTTACCAGCGCTGCTACGACCTATTCCAAAAATATAGGTCAACGCGATTTCACCTCGCTTGTTCTGAGGCAAATCTACACCAACAATTCTTATTGCCATATATTATTTATATTTTTTACTTGTTGACTCTATCCCTGACGTACTTTATACTTGGGATTCTTCTTATTGATAACAAACAGACGACCCTTGCGACGGACAATCTTGCAATCCGGGGTGCGCTTCTTGATAGATACTTTTGTCTTCATATTGCTTCTTTTTATTTATATCTGAATACGATTCTGCCCTTTGACAAATCATAGGGGCTCATTTCGACCTTTACCTTGTCACCGGGGAGGATGCGGATATAGTGCAAACGCATCTTACCCGAGAGATGGGCAGTAATCTGATGGCCGTTTTCCAATTCTACACGGAACATGGCATTGGAGAGTGCCTCCAGGATGACTCCGTCTTGTTCAATTGCCGTTTCTTTGGACATATTTCTTTAATAGAGTTTACCTTCTACTAGTTCTACTTCTTCGAAAGACGACATGATGTCGGGTTGGCCGTTGTGGATGGCTATGGTGTGCTCGAAGTGGGCTGCCGGCTGACCGTCGCGTGTCACTACTGTCCAGCCGTCTTCAAGGACGCCGATTTCGTGACTTCCCATGGTTATCATGGGCTCGATGGCTATGCACAGACCGTTCTGAATTTTCATTCCGTTACCACGGCGGCCGTAGTTGGGTACCATGGGGTCTTCATGCATTTCACGGCCGATGCCGTGGCCACACAATTCACGGACAACACCATATCCGTGGCTTTCGCAGTAGCTCTGTACTGCATATCCGATATCGCCTATGCGGTGACCTGGAAGTGCTGCCTGAATGCCCAGATAGAGACTTTCTTTGGTGGTCTTCAGCAGGGCTTTGACTTCGGGCTTGACTTCGCCTACACAGAAAGTGTAACAGGAGTCGCCGTTGAAACCGTTGAGCAGGGTGCCACAGTCCACAGACACGATGTCACCTTCTTCAAGTGGTTTGTCCGTCGGGATGCCGTGGACCACCTGATCGTTCACTGAAGTGCAGACGCTGGCGGGAAACGGCTCTCCGTAGGGACTGGGCACGCCCTTGAATGTGGGCAAGGCTCCATTGTCACGTATAAACGTGTCGGCCAATTGGTCTATCTGACGTGTAGTCACGCCGGGCTTTATCATGCGGGCTATCTCGGCAAGAGTCTTCCCCACAAGGAGGTTGGCTTGCCTTAAAAGCTCTATTTCATCTTCCGTCTTTAAGTAAACCATTGTTTATGGTTAACCTTGGCGAGAACGAATACGACCAGAACTTAACAGACCATCGTAGTGGCGGACCAAGAGATAGCTCTCTATCTGCTGAAGGGTGTCGAGCACTACGCCGACAAGAATGAGCAGAGAGGTTCCACCGAAGAATTGGGCAAACTCTTGATTGACGCCAAAGAACCGGGCGAAAGCCGGAAGGATGGCAATCAGGGCAATGAACAACGAGCCGGGTAATGTGATACGCGACATGATGTTGTCAAGGAAGTCTGCCGTATTCTTGCCCGGTTTGATACCGGGGATAAATCCGTTATTACGTTTCAAATCCTCAGACATCTGAACAGGGTTCAACGTGATGGCTGTGTAGAAATAGGTAAACGCTATAACCAGGATGACCATCACCACATTGTAGAGGAAACTGTTCTGATCCAGCAGCTCATTAACTACCCAATTGCCGCTTTCCTTGCCGTAGTTGCCCAAGGTCAGGGGAATGAACATCAATGCCTGGGCAAAGATGATAGGCATTACATTGGCAGCAAACAGCTTCACTGGGATGTATTGACGGGCTCCGCCGAACTGACGGTTTCCTTCAACACGCTTGGCATACTGCACAGGGATTTTGCGAGTGGCTTGCACCAACACGATAGATACTGCGATGACTATCAGGAGGGCAATAATCTCAAACAAGAATTTAATGAGACCGCCGGCCTCAGCCGTAAGAGCGGTGACGAATTCCTGACCAAGAGCCTGGGGAAGACGGGCAATGATACCGATCATAATGATGATTGAGATACCGTTTCCGACGCCTTTATCCGTAATGCGCTCACCCAACCAGAGGATGAACATACTGCCGGCGGCAAGAATCAGGGTGGATGAGATTAAGAACCAAGACCACTGGAGGCCGGGGTTGATGGCCATACCAGCCGTGGACTTCAGATTAATCATGTACATAGGAGCCTGGAACACCAAGATGGCGATGGTCAGGTAACGTGTGTACTGGTTGATCTTTCTACGTCCACTTTCGCCTTCACGCTGCATCTTCTGGAAGTAAGGTACGGCGATTGCCAACAATTGCATCACAATGGAGGCAGAGATGTACGGCATGATACCTAACGCGAAGATGGAGGCGTTGGAGAATGCACCTCCTGAAAACATATTCAGAAGAGACATCAGACCTGTGCTTGTCTGCTCTTGCAACTTCGTCAGCTGTCCAGGATCGATTCCGGGCAATACTACGAAAGAACCGAATCGATAGATGGCGACGAAAAGAAGCGTGATGAGAAGACGAGTTCTAAGGTCTTCTATTCTCCAAATATTCTTTAATGTCTCAATGATTTTTTTCATCTATTACAATATGGTTACGCTACCACCTGCTGCTTTGATGGCTTCTTCTGCCGTCTTTGAGAATGCATTGGCTTCCACCTCGAGCTTAGCGGTGAGCTGTCCGTTACCTAAAATCTTAACTAAATGCTTTTTCGAAACGAAGCCGGCTTCGATGAGATCGGACACTGTAACTTTTGCCAAACCTTTGGAATCGGCCAACGCCTGAAGAATGTTCAAGTTAATGGCTTTGTACTCTACACGGTTGAAGTTTTTGAAACCGGATTTCGGTACGCGGCGCTGCAAAGGCATCTGACCACCTTCGAAGCCAATCTTCTTCTTGTAACCGGAACGGGCCTTGGCTCCTTTGTGACCACGGGTTGATGTGCCACCGAGACCAGAGCCGGGACCGCGACCTATACGACGGCTTGAATGTGTTGAGCCTGCTGCAGGTTGTAAATTATGTAATTTCATTGTTCTTACGTTTTAAACTATTCAACAATCGTCACCAAATGATGAACTTTCCGAATCATACCGCGGATAGAGGCGGTGTCTTCATGCTCTACGACACGATTGAGCTTTTTCAATCCGAGAGCATCTAAAGTTCTGCACTGATCCTTTGGGGCACCAATGCGGCTTTTCGTTTGCTTTACTTTTATTGTAGCCATAGCATTAACCTCTAAATACTTTTTCAATACTGATGTTACGATCCTCTGCCACCATTCTGGCATCACGCATCTGAAGCAATGCCTCTACGGTAGCCTTAACAAGGTTGTGGGGGTTAGTAGAACCTTTGGCCTTGGCCAACACGTCCTTAACTCCGGCACTTTCCAAAACGGCACGCATAGCGCCACCGGCTACAACTCCTGTACCAGGAGAAGCCGGACGGAGCAGTACTTCTGCACCACCGTACTTGGCAACTTGCTCGTGAGGTATGGTTCCTTTATAAATGGGGACTCTCACCAGATTTTTCTTGGCGGATTCTACACCTTTAGCAATGGCAGCAGAAACTTCACCGGCTTTGCCCAGGCCATAGCCTAAAACACCGTTGCCATCACCTACAACAACTATTGCTGCGAAGGTGAACGTTCTACCACCTTTGGTCACTTTAACTACACGATTAAGAGCAACCAGTCTGTCAGTCAACTCTTCAGCGTTTACATTTATTCTGTTTGCCATAATCTTAATTAAAATTTAAGTCCGCCTTTGCGGGCACCATTAGCCACTTCTTGAATTCTACCATGATACAGATAACCGTTACGGTCGAATACAACCTGGGTGATACCTGCTTCGAGAGCAATCTGAGCTATTTTCTCGCCAACCTTGGCAGCCTGCTCTTTCTTCGGCATTTTTTCCATGCCAAGAGAAGAAGCGGCAACCAGAGTACGGCCTTCATCGTCATTGATTATCTGGACGTAGATTTGCTTGTTGCTCCTAAATACACTTAAACGGGGACGTTCTGCAGTTCCGGAAATCTTATTCCGAACGCGATATTTAATCTTTACCCTTCTATCTGCTTTGTTCATAATCTTATTCTTTTAATGGTTATTTGGCTGCTGCCGTTTTTCCAGACTTACGACGAATAACTTCGCCTACATACAGGATACCTTTACCCTTATAAGGTTCAGGCATACGGAAAGAACGGATTTTAGCACAAACAAGTCCTAAAAGTTCCTTATCACAAGACTCCAGACAAATATAGGGACGTTTGTTTCTTTCTGACTTGGTCACTACTGTTATCTGTTCGGGCACTTGAATGAAAATGGGATGAGTATATCCTAAGGCGAACTCGATGATGTTGCCTTCGTTAGATACGCGATAACCTACTCCAACAAGTTCCATTTCTTTCTTATAGCCTTCAGATACACCTACGACCATGTTGTTGACCAGAGCACGATACAAGCCATGGAAGGCGTGCTTCTGCTTTTCGCTTACGCTGTCGTTTTTCTCGTCAACCTCAAAATTGATGGTGCCATCAGCAATGGACACTTTAATGGAAGGATGCACTTCGCGGCTTAACTCACCCTTCGGTCCTTTTACGGACACTACATTATCCTGCATTGTCACAGTGACACCAGCAGGAATGTTAATCGGCAATTTACCTATTCTTGACATTGTGTTATCCTCCTGAAATTAATATACGTAGCAAAGAACTTCGCCGCCAATTTTCATGTCGGCAGCTTCTTTGTTTGTCATCACACCCTTGGAAGTGGAGATGATGGCTATACCTAAACCGTTGATTACTCTCGGCATGTCCTTGTAACCGGTGTACTGGCGCAAACCGGGGGAAGACACGCGCTTCAAAGATTTAATCGCACTGGTTTTGTTCACAGCATCATATTTCAACGCAATTTTGATGATGCCTTGGCGACCGTCCTCAATAAATTTGAAATTGAGAATGTAGCCTTTCTCGAAGAGGATTTTTGTAATATCCTTCTTCAAGTTTGACGCGGGAACTTCCACCACCCGGTGTTTGGCCTGAATGGCGTTGCGCAACCGTGTCAGATAATCTGCTATTGGATCTGTCATATTAATTAATTTGTTAATTGATCGGGAGAGCCCGACAATATTAAACTTCTTTTACCAACTTGCCTTTTTCACGCCCGGAATAAGACCATTGGAAGCCATTTCGCGGAACTGGATACGTGAAAGACCGAACTGACGCATGTAACCCTTCGGACGGCCCGTTATCTTGCAACGGTTGTGTAAACGGATAGGGTTAGCATTGCGAGGGATCTTCTGCAACTTGCGGGCTGCTTCGTAGGCTTCAATGGGATCGTCAGATTTATTGACAATCTCTTTCAGGGCAGCACGTTTTTCCGCATATTTGGCAACCAGTTTGGCTCTCTTCACTTCACGAGCCTTCATTGATTCTTTTGCCATATCTATTAGTTATTTTTTGCGTCCTTAAACGGTAATCCGAATTCTTTCAGCAACTCGTAGCCTTCCTCATCGGTCGGGGCGCTTGTCACGAAAGTAATGTTCATACCTTGAATGCGTTCAACAGAATCGATGTTGATTTCGGGGAAGATAATCTGCTCTTCAATACCGAGCGTATAGTTTCCACGACCGTCAAATTTACCACCGATACCCTTAAAGTCACGGATACGCGGCAGGGCAATGCGAACCAATTTCTCCAAAAACTCGTACATTTTGTCACGGCGCAACGTCACACGGGCACCGATAGGCATCTTCTTACGGAGTTTGAAGTTGGCCACGTCCTTACGCGAAATGGTGGCAACGGCTTTCTGACCGGTGATAGCAGTCAGTTCAGTGATGGCCACATCAACAATTTTCTTATCCTGTGTTGCAGCACCCAAGCCTTGGTTTACTACAATCTTCTTCAATTCAGGAATCTGCATCGGCGATGAATAGTTAAACTTCTTCATCAAAGCAGGAGCAATGCGCTCTTTGTAATCATTCTTAAGTCCTGTCGTATTCATCACTTGATCTCCTCTCCTGATTTTTTGGAATAACGTACCAGTTTGCCCTCGGCATCACGTCTGCGGCCAATGCGCGTCGGTTTGCCGGTCTTCGGGTCTACTACATTCAAATTGGAAATATGAATCGGAGCTTCTTGTTTCACGATGCCTCCTTGCGGGTGCTTGGCATCGGGCTTCATGCTCTTGCTGACCATATTCACTCCTTCAACGATAGCGCGTTGTTTGTCTACATACACTTTGAGCACCTTGCCGGTGGAACCTTTGCTCACACCTGTGTTGACATACACGGTATCGCCTTTCTTAATATGTAACTTACTCATGTAATGCTAATCTTTAAAAATTAAAGAACTTCCGGTGCCAGAGAAACGACTTTCATGTTGACTGCGCGGAGTTCGCGAGCAACCGGGCCGAATATGCGGCTACCTCTCAATTCATTTGCACCGTTCAACAATACACAGGCATTGTCATCGAAACGAATATATGAACCGTCTGCACGGCGGATTTCCTTCTTCGTACGAACAATGAGTGCCTTGGATACAGTGCCTTTCTTAATTTCGCTTGACGGAATAACGTTCTTCACAGAAACGACTATCACGTCTCCTACAGAAGCATAGCGTCTTTTGGTGCCTCCGAGCACGCGGATGCACAAGGCTTCGCGAGCGCCGCTATTATCTGCTACAGTTAATCTACTTTCTGTCTGTATCATGATTACTTAGCTCTTTCAACGATTTTTACTACTCTCCACCTTTTAGTCTTGCTCAAAGGACGGGTTTCCATCAACAACACCGTATCACCGGGGTTGCAATCGTTCTTCTCGTCATGGGCATGATACTTCTTTGTCGTGGAGACAAACTTACCGTATATGGGGTGCTTTTTCTTGAAGATAGTAGCAACTACAACGGTTTTATCCATCTTGTTGCTGATGACAACACCCTGTCTTGTCTTTCTAAGATTTCTTTCTTCCATAGGGAATGAATTTATTTGTTAAGTTCTCTCTGACGCAATTCCGTTTTCATGCGAGCGATGTCACGGCGTGCCATCTTAATCGAAGCGCTGTTGGCAATAGGAGAAACAGCATGGTTCAGCAGGGTCTGATTGTAGTTGGCCTGCGCAGTTTCCAATCTTTCCTTCAATTCGTTTGTAGGAATTTCTCTAATTTCTGCACTTTTCATAATCAAGCATTTTTATCATAATCACGTCTAACAACAAACTTAGTAACCACAGGAAGTTTCTGTGCGGCCAGGCGCAAGGCTTCCTTAGCGACTTCATAGGGTACACCCTCAACCTCAAACAGGATGCGGCCGGGCGTTACGGGAACAACAAAACCTACGGGATCACCCTTACCCTTACCCATGCGGACATCGGCAGGCTTCTTGGTGATAGGCTTATCCGGGAAAACTCGAATCCAAACTTGTCCTTGACGCTGCATTTCTCTGGTCACAGCAACACGGGCAGCTTCCAACTGACGGCTGTTCAGCCATTCGGTCTCAAGGCTCTTGATTCCAAAACTGCCGAAAGCCAACTGGTTTCCACGTTGGGCATTACCCTTGCTACGGCCTTTTTGGGGTCTTCTGTATTTAGTTCTTTTCGGTTGTAACATAATACTCTTCTAATTATCGGTTATTGTTTCTTCTGCGACGGGGCTTGCCATCACGGTCACCGCGACCGCGACCGCCGAAACCGCGTCCCTTCTCATTTTGTTGTGCAAAGTTGGGTGCCAAGTCCTTCTTGCCATAGACTTCACCACGGCAAATCCACACTTTGATACCCAGCAAGCCAACTTTCGTGAGAGCTTCAGTCTGACAATAGTCAATATCGGCACGGAATGTATGCAGAGGCGTTCTGCCTTCCTTATACATTTCGCTGCGCGCGATTTCAGCGCCGTTGAGACGGCCGGAAATCTGCACCTTGATTCCTTCTGCTCCCATACGCATCGTATTGGCAATAGCCATCTTGATAGCACGGCGATAGGCCACCATGCCTTCAATCTGATGAGCGATGTTTTTACCTACGATTTGGGCATCGAGCTCAGGTTTGCGAACTTCATAGATATTGATCTGAATATCTTTATCCGTAATCTTCTTGAGTTCTTCCTTCAGTTTGTCGACTTCTTGTCCGCCTTTACCAATGATTACACCTGGACGAGAGGAACAAACCGTAATCGTCACAAGTTTAAGCGTACGTTCGATCACAATCTTGGAAACGCTGGCTTTTGCTAAACGGGCGTTCAGATACTCGCGGATTTTTGTATCCTCGAGCAGGGTGTCGCCAAAGTTTTTGCCACCGTACCAGTTTGAATCCCAACCGCGGATAATTCCCAAACGGTTTGCTATCGGATTAATCTTTTGTCCCATACTACTTCTTGTTAATCATTTTTAGTACCGACGTGCAATGTCACGTGATTCGAGCGCTTGCGGATGCGATAGCCGCGGCCTTGGGGGGCGGGTCTCATACGCTTCAGGGTAGCGCCTTCATTTACGTAGGCTTTCGTCACAAACAATTCGCCTTCTTCTGCTTTTCTGTCGTTTTTCTGTTCCCAGTTCGCAACAGCTGAACGCAACAACTTTTCCAGGGGTACTGATGCTGCCTTAGCCGAGAATTTCAGCGTACCGAGAGCACGACCTACCTCCATACCACGGATCATGTCTACCACGTAGCGCATTTTCCGCGGAGATGAGGGAACATTTTGCAAGGATGCAAAATATTGGGTTTTTTGGGCCTCTTTTCTTTCTTTGGCCGCAATTCTTTTTCTAGCTCCCATTATTTCTTCTTTTTTATTTCTGGTTTAATGGCCCTGCTTATCTGTTACCGGAGTGACCTCCGAACTTGCGGGTCGGGGCAAACTCACCAAGTTTGTGACCTACCATGTTTTCAGTAACATAAACAGGAATGAATTTATTACCGTTATGGACTGCAATGGTATGACCCACAAAGTCTGGGGAAATCATTGAAGCCCGGGCCCAGGTCTTAACGACACTTTTCTTACCGCTTTCGTTCATGGCAAGAATCTTCTTCTCCAGAGATACGGCGATATACGGACCTTTTTTTAATGAACGACTCATAATTTACTCAATTAACTTGTTATTTGTTACTTCTTACTTCTTTCGATAATATACTTGTTGGACTGCTTCTTCGGGCGTCTTGTCTTCAAGCCCTTAGCATACAAACCAGTGCGTGAACGCGGATGGCCTCCAGACTGACGTCCTTCACCACCACCCATCGGGTGATCTACCGGGTTCATTACGACACCACGGTTGTGCGGGCGACGACCCAACCAGCGGGAACGTCCGGCCTTACCGGAACTTTCCAGAGCATGGTCTGAATTGCCAACACTACCAATCGTAGCCTTGCAGGCGCTGAGAATCTTACGAGTCTCGCCGGAAGGCAATTTAATAACACAATAACTACCCTCACGGGATGTTAACTGAGCGAAGTTACCGGCCGAACGCACCAGCAGAGCCCCTTGACCCGGACGCAATTCAATGTTATGAATCACTGTACCTACGGGGATGTTCTGCAAAGGCAATGTGTTGCCTACTTCAGGAGCTGCGTCGGGGCCAGACATTACTTGTGTGCCAACTTCAAGTCCGTTGGGAGCAATAATGTAACGCTTTTCGCCATCAGCATAGTACAACAGAGCGATGCGAGCCGAACGGTTCGGATCGTACTCGATGGTCTTTACTACTGCGGGAATACCATCTTTTTCGCGCTTAAAATCGATAAAACGGAATTTTCTCTTGTGACCGCCGCCTCTGTAACGCATAGTGAGTCGGCCGTCATTATTACGGCCACCGGTGGAACGTTTGCCGTAAACAAGAGACTTCTCTGGTACCAGTGCAGTAATTTCTTCGAAAGTACCAATAATTTTGTGTCTCTGACCCGGTGTTGTGGGTCTTAATTTCCGTACTGCCATTTTCTATTAAATATTGCTGTAAAAATCTATCATTTCGCCTTCGGCCAGAGTTACAATAGCTTTCTTAAAAGCATTGGTACGGCCTTTTTGCATTCCAGCTCTCGTATAACGCACTTTCGACTTTCCAGCATAGCGCATGGTGCTAATCGACTTTACATTGACATTATAGAGGCTTTCAATCTCTGCCTTTATCTGAATCTTATTGGCTTCAGGACGCACAATAAAGCCGAACACGTTGTTCCGCTTATCCGTCAAGGCGGTCATTTTTTCAGTGACCAATGGTTTGATTATGTATCCCATAACTTCTTATTTTGCTAAAACGGCGTCAATCTCTTTCAGCGAATCTTCAGTCACGACCAACACACCAGCATCAAGTACCGAGTAGGTATTGAGCTGAGGAGCTGCCATTACTTTCGCCGTCTTTACATTTCGAGCCGACAAATATACATTTTTTTCTATACCCGGCAAAACCAACAGCACTTTTTTATCTGCAACATTCAGATTTTTCGTCATTTCAACGAACTCTTTCGTCTTCGGAGCTTCAAATTTGAAATCTTCGACTACAATAATTGCATTTTCCTGTGCTTTGTAGGCAAGTGCAGAGCGACGTGCCAATTGCTTTACCTTCTTGTTCAGTTTGAAGCTGTAGTCACGGGGCTGGGGACCAAACACACGGGCACCGCCAACGAGGACGGGCGAGTTGATGTCACCGCGACGGGCGCCACCGCTACCTTTCTGACGGATCAGCTTGCGGGTGGAACCGCTCATTTCACTTCTTTCCTTAGCCTTGGCCGTACCCTGACGCTGGGCAGCCATGTAGTGCTTCACGTCAAGATAGATGGCATGATCATTAGGTTCAATGCCAAAAACGGTTTCGTTTAACGTAACCTTTCTGCCGGTGTCTTCACCTTTTCTGTTTAATACGCTAACTTCCATCACTCTTTAATTAAAACAATTGAACCTTTACAACCGGCCACAGAACCCTTCAGAAGAATCAGGTTATGTTCCGGTATTACCTTTAACACGCGCAGATTCTGCGTAGTCACACGGTCGCCGCCCATTTGGCCGCCCATGCGCATTCCTTTGAATACCTTGGCGGGATAAGAGCAAGCGCCAATGGAACCCGGCTTGCGGGCACGGTCGTCCTGGCCATGAGTGGACTGACCCACACCGCCAAAACCGTGACGCTTCATTACGCCCTGGAATCCTTTACCTTTGGAGGTGCCCACAACATCAACAAACTTCGTGTCTGCGAAGATGTCAACCGTTACGGTGTCACCCAGGTTCAATTCCTTTTCAAAATCCTTGAACTCGGCCAAGTGTCTCTTCGGCGTAGTTCCGGCTTTCTTGAAGTGGCCTTTCATGGGGTTGGAGGTGTTCTTTTCCTTCAACTCCTGGAAACCGAGCTGAACAGCTTGATAGCCGTCAGTCTCCACTGTCTTCACCTGAGTAACTACGCAAGGACCTGCTTCGATAACAGTGCATGGCACATTCTTGCCCTCGGCACTGAATACGGATGTCATTCCGATTTTTTTTCCAATTAATCCTGGCATTTCAGTTGATATTTAACAATTAACTATACTTTGATCTCTACTTCTACGCCACAAGGCAATTCCAACTTCATCAGTGAGTCCACGGTTTTTGCCGTTGAACTATAGATGTCAATCAGACGCTTGTAGGTACTCAGCTCGAACTGTTCACGAGCTTTCTTATTAACAAACGTACTACGGTTTACCGTATAGATGCGTTTGCGGGTAGGCAGGGGAATCGGTCCGCTGACGATAGCACCGGTTGCCTTCACAGCCTTTACGATCTTGTCGGAAGATTTCTCCACCAGCGTGTGGTCGTAAGACTTCAGTTTAATTCTAATTTTTTGACTCATTGTTTTTGTTATTTTTAATTGTTTCGGCAGGTGGGGCACTTAAGAGTCATTCGTTAAGCGCTCTCCTGGCCTTTTTCTTTTTATACCAAATCTGTACGTCCCTTTATTTCTTCAAGCACACTCTTGGCCAAACTCGATGAGAGTGGGGCGTGATGATCGTATTCCATCGACGACGTGGCACGTCCCGATGTAATGGTACGCAGGGCTGTCACATAGCCGAACATTTCGGCCAGCGGCACCAGGGCTTTGATTACGCGTGCACCAGAGCGGTTGGTATCCATACCTTCCACCTGACCGCGGCGCTTGTTCAAGTCACCGATGACGTCACCCATACTTTCTTCCGGGGTAATGACCTCAAGACGCATGATGGGCTCCAAGAGCACAGGACCGGCCTTGGCACAGGCGTTCTTGTAGGCGCTCAGGGCGGCTACTTCAAACGACAGCTGGTCGGAGTCAACCGGATGGAACGAGCCGTCGAGCAGCTCCACCTTCAGTGTGTCCATAGGATAGCCACCGAGTATACCGCTCTTCATTGCGGTCTCAAAGCCTTTCTGTACTGAGGGGATGAATTCTTTGGGAATGTTGCCTCCGGTCACCAAATTGATGAACTGCAGGCCGCCTTCCTTATAGTCTTCGTCCACGGGACCCACATTTACGATAATGTCGGCAAACTTACCGCGGCCACCGGTCTGCTTCTTGTACACTTCACGCAGATTGACGGTCTTGGTAATTGCCTCTTTGTAATTCACCTGAGGACGTCCTTGGTTACATTCCACCTTAAATTCGCGCTTCAGGCGGTCGATGATAATGTCCAGATGGAGTTCACCCATACCTGAAATTACAGTCTGTCCGCTCTGCTCGTCTGTCTTCACGGTGAAGGTGGGGTCTTCTTCGGCCAGTTTGGCCAGACCCAGCGACAGGCGGTCGAGGTCCTTCTGCGTCTTGGGCTCCACGGCGATACCGATAACAGGATCGGGGAAGTCCATTGATTCAAGGATGATAGGAGCCTTTTCGTCACACAGGGTGTCACCCGTACGGATGTCCTTGATACCAACGACAGCACCAATATCACCGGCCGAAATCACTTCTACCGGCAACTGTTGGTTGGAGTGCATCTGGAACATGCGCGAAATTCTCTCCTTCTTACCGGAGCGAACGTCATAGATGTAAGAACCGGACTCCAGTTTGCCGGAGTATACACGGACATAAGTCAGACGGCCTACATACGGGTCGGTGGCAATCTTGAATGCCAAGGCTGCCGTATGGTCGCTTTCGTCGGGACGGCGGTCTTCTTCCTTATCCGTATCGGGGTTGGTGCCCACGACATTGGGAGTATCAAGAGGAGAAGGCAGGAAAGCGCAGACGTAGTCAAGAAGCGTCTGCACACCCTTGTTCTTGAACGAAGAACCGCAGCACATCGGGGTCAGTTTCATCTCAAGCGTACCCTTGCGGATAGCACGGATGAGTTCTTCCTCGGTGATGGCTGAGGGATCGTCAAAGAATTTCTCCATGAGTTTGTCATCAAATTCAGCTGCCTGTTCCACGAGTTTGGCGCGCCACTCTTCAGCTTCGGCCTGCATGTCGGCAGGGATATCCTCCACCTCATATTCGGCGCCCAGTGTCTCGTCGTGCCACAGGATAGCTTTCATTTTGATAAGGTCAACCACGCCTTTGAACGTCTCTTCGGCGCCTATGGGCAGGTTAATGGCAATGGGATTGGCATTGAGCACCGACTTCATCTGTGAGAGAACCTCGAAGAAGTCTGCACCTGAGCGGTCCATCTTGTTTACATAGCCCAATCGGGGCACATTGTACTTGTCGGCTTGGCGCCAAACGGTCTCCGATTGCGGCTGAACGCCACCTACGGCGCAGTATGTAGCCACAGCGCCGTCGAGCACACGCAGCGAGCGCTACACTTCGGCGGTAAAGACCACGTGCCCCGGGGTGTCAATCAAATTAATCTTGTATTGGTGCTCGTTCCAGTTCCAGTAGGTCGTAGTGGCAGCCGAAGTAATGGTGATACCTCTTTCCTGCTCCTGGGCCATCCAGTCCATGGTAGCGGCACCGTCGTGAACTTCACCCAACTTGTGCGTCTTACCGGTATAGAACAGGATACGCTCCGACGTCGTCGTTTTGCCGGCGTCGATGTGGGCCATAATACCGATATTTCGCGTTAGGTGTAAATCTGTATGTTGAGCCATACTTACTTAATTTCTCCTTTCCTTATAGTATCTTACGTTCATTAAAATCTGAAGTGTGCGAAGGCACGGTTAGCCTCGGCCATACGGTGCAGGTCTTCCTTACGCTTGAAAGCACCGCCTTGCTCGTTGTAGGCATCCATGATCTCAGCAGCCAGTTTGTCGGCCATGCTCTTGCCGCCGCGTTTGCGTGCGAAGGCAATCATGTTCTTCATGGAGATGGATTCCTTGCGGCTGGGACGGATTTCCGTCGGCACCTGGAACGTGGCACCACCGATACGGCGGCTCTTCACCTCAATCTGCGGGGTCACCTTGTCGAGGGCTTCCTTCCAGATGTCAAGAGCCGACTTTTCTTCACTCTTCATTTTTTCACCTACGATATCGAGAGCGGCATAGAAAATCTCATACGAGAGGCTCTTCTTGCCGTCGTACATCAGGTGGTTAACAAACTTCGACACTTTTTGGTCGTTAAACTTCGGGTCC
>JAEEGL010327655.1_pt1 | contig 17624 bp, 10 predicted proteins | sample 9134231 | NCBI WGS metagenome assembly JAEEGL01 (sample SAMN16246548, study PRJNA631951) | gut metagenome | biome: gut microbiome; feature: rumen; material: fiber-attached | host: Bos | place: Iran: Karaj | collected 2018-10 | reverse complement strand
CGCTCTTTGGAATTAAAAGATCCGTATAATCCTGCGTGCTGGTATCAGGTTTTTGATACACGGCTTGATCATTCAAAAATCACAGAACTCAAAAAGCTTCTTGCAAACCGAACCAGAATTACCCAGCTGCTCGAAGATGACATAAAGCAGGGTAAAAAGCTCATGAAAGAATATATTGCCCAGGCCGATGGCGAACAAAAAACTACACAAACTATGACATGTGTTCATCATTCGCAGAATGTAATGTTCAATATTATGCGCGGTGGATTTTTTGCAAATAATGGAAAAATTGGCCTTGTTGATTTTGAAAAGTTCATTAATCAGAGAAACAAATCGCAGTTGCCAAAGTTTAAGAAAATCCTTGCGGAATTAAAAGCTTGCGCAGATAAAGAGGGCCTTGTTTTTTACAAGGCTTTTGAGGATGCTGTTCTTGCTAAAAAAAATCCGCAGCTTACAAGACTCTTCTACGAGTACATGCCGCTTACCTTTAGCCGCAGACATGGTGACCCAAGCCGACCATGGAATAAATTCAGCATAAAGCTTCGTGACAGCGACAACAATCCAATCTTAAATTACGAAGGAAACTGGCGCGATATTTTCCAGAACTGGGAAGCGCTTGCCTGGTCGTATCCAAATTATATAAAGAATATGACTTCAAAGTTTTTGAATGCAATGACAATCGAAGGCTTTAATCCTTACAGAATTTCACGTGAAGGAATAGACTGGGAAATTCCAGATCCTGATAATCCTTGGGCACAGATTGGATTCTGGGGAGATCATCAGGTTATTTATCTTCAAAAGCTTTTGGAGCTTTACACAAAGGTAGATAAAAACGGTTTGATTGATGAACTTAGCAGTAAGGTTTTTGCAAGCTCAAATGTGCCTTATAGAATTAAATCTTATGACGAAATTCTTGAAAATCCAAGAAGTACTATTTTGTTTGACCGCAACCTTAGTGATAGGCTTAAAGAAAATGCTGCCAAGGATGGTTCTGACGCAAAGCTTGTTCAGATAGCAGGAGACGGCAAGACTTCAAAGAATGAGGTTGCACTTGTAAATCTTACAACAAAGCTTTTGCAGATTATCATTGCAAAGATGTCTAACTTTATTCCAGGTGGTGGAATCTGGCTAAATACACAGCGTCCTGAATGGAACGATGCAAACAACGCGCTTGCGGGTTATGGTCTTTCTATGGTAACGCTTTATTATTTGTATCGTTTTGTAAAATTTACAAAAGAGCTTTTTGAAGCGTCTGATGTAGAAAAATTTGAAACACCTTCTTCAGTTGCAAAATGTTTTAAAGAGCTTGGAAATTTATTTATTAATTCAAAGCCAAGCGTTGCTGCAAAAAATGATCGTGAAAGAAAAGCCTTTGCAGATTTAGCCGGAAAGAATTTTGAAAAAGAGCGAAATGCTTTGTATAAAAAAGGTTATGGTTCAGAAAATATCAGTCTTGCGCGAAAGGATATTATTTGTGCACTCGACGCAATCCTTAGTCACATAAAATATACAATTGAATTGAACCACAGAGACGATGGACTTTATCATGCATACAACACGCTTAAAATTACCGGCGATAAAATGAAGGTTGAATATCTTCAGGAAATGCTTGAAGGTCAGGTTGCGGTTCTTTCTGCAGGAATCCTAACGCCTTCTCAGGCGCTTGATGTTATTGATGCATTAAAGAACAGCGGCATGTATGAGAAGAGACAGAAGTCTTACATGCTTTATCCGAATAAAGAGCTTCCTTCTTTTGAAGAAAAGAACTGTATCTCAAAAGCTGCATTAAAAGAAAAGCTTCCTGCTATTAAAGGATTGATTGAGCGCACCGGAAACAAAATCCTGGTAAAGGATTCTAAGGGTGTATATCATTTTAATGGTGAGTTCAGAAACGTTGAATTCTTAAGGGACATATGTACAGGCAAAGCTTCTGTTCTTTCAGACAAACAAAAGCCTAATAAAACTGAGCTTAAGGCACTTGAAGAGCTTTATGAAAAGACCTTTAATCATCAAAGCTTTACAGGTCGTAGCGGAACCTTCTTTGCATACGAAGGACTTGGAAGTATTTACTGGCATATGGTTTCTAAATATCTTCTTGCAGTTCAGGAAAATCTTTTTGCGGCAATAAATGCAGGTGCCGACAAAAAGCTTGTAGAAAAGCTTACAAAGGCATATTACGATATTCGTGCAGGAATTGGCTTTAACAAAGAGCCATCGCTTTACGGGGCGTTCCCTGCTGATCCATATTCCCATACTCCGGAAGGTCAAGGCGCAAAACAGCCTGGTATGACCGGACAGGTAAAGGAAGAAATTCTTACAAGATGGGGCGAGCTTGGTGTAACTATTGAAGATGGCTGTGCTAAGTTTGAACCAAAGATTTTGAAGGCTGAAGAATATTCTGAAACTGGAGTTCTGCGTTTTACCTGGTGTGGTACAAAGATTGTTTATAAGCGTGGCAAGAGTGAGCATATTGTTATAAACGGCAAGGTTGTTCGTAACGGAAATTCTCTTACTGCAAAAGAGAGCTCTGATTTGTTTGCACGAAACGGAAAAATTACAGAAATCGTTGTTGAAGTAAAATAGCAGAGCTTTATGGAACAGATTGATACTTTATTAAACGGTAATAAAATTGTGCAGGACACAGACGGCTTTATGTTTGGAATTGATGCTGTCCTTCTTGCACATTTTGCGTTGAGTCAGATTAAGAAAAATGACAGCGTAATTGATTTGTGTACAGGAACTGGGATTGTTCCGCTGCTTCAACAAAAGGCTGTTCCATGTGGTGTTAGTTTTACTGCAGTAGAGATTCAGGAAAAATATGCAAACCTTGCACAAAAAAGCGTGGAGCTTAATGGCCTTGCAGAAAAAATAAAAATCATCCAGGGTGATATTAAAAATGTGGAGCAGCTATTTACCAAACACAGCTTTAATGTAGTTACCTGTAATCCGCCATATATGATTTGTGAACAGGGAAAGAATAATCCGAACGATGAAAAGGCAATTGCTCGTCATGAGGTTTGTTGTACCTTAGCTGATGTCTGTAATGCCGCAGATTATCTTTTGCATACACACGGAAGCTTTAGTATGATTCACAAGGCTTCTCGTTTGCCTGAGATTTTTGACTGCCTGCTTGAACACAAAATGGAACCAAAACGAATGCAGCTGATTCAGCCGTTTGAAAATGAAGAAGCAAATCTTGTTCTTGTTGAAGCGCGTAAAAATGCAAGTAAGGGGCTGATTGTCTGTCCGCCTGTTATTGTACGCCAAAGTGACGGACCACAGAAAAATGAATATACACAGCAGGTGCAGGATATTTATAAAAGAATGTCAGAAGCAAGAATGTAGCTGTAAGTAATTCCGTCTGTTTCTGTGACTATGTATTTTCCAACTATAGTGATTTCCTGATCTTGTGCAGGATAGTCATCCGGCCAGTTGTGGTTGCCTTCCCAAACAAAATCAATTCCTTCCTGACAGCACATTGTGACATCATTCATTATTACAGAAAAATATGGTAGGGCAGAAGGGTTTTCTTCGTTTTCAAAAGACTGAAACTTTCCTTTTATTTTAAAAACTTTATTTTCATATTTTTCTGGTTCCAGTAACATCTGAAAAAAGAATGACGAAATCATTGTGAAGTTCATATTAGAAAGATCGTAGTCAACTGCTGTTTGAGGTGTGACAGCTTCTGTGTTAGCCTTGGGTAACTGAGCTTCTGCTTTTGCTTTGGTGCAACCAAATAGTAATACGCATATTAATAAAGAGATTGCCGTGTCAAGCACGGCAATGACAAGATGTTTTTTCATCTGTGGAGCTTTCCTATTAGTGAGCAGATTAAGAATGCGGCAATATCAACTGCAACAATTGTGCTTCCTACTGGTGTTCCGCCCATTATAGAAATTAAAAGTCCTGCAACAGAACAGAAAACAGAAATACAGGCAGAACAGATTGTAACAGATTTAAAGCTTTTGAAAATCCTCATTGCAGAAAGGGCAGGGAAGATTACAAGTGCCGAAATTAAAAGCGAGCCTACAAGATTCATTGCAAGAACAATTATGATAGCAATAATAATTGCTATTACAAGATTGTATGCGCTTGCGTGTGTTCCGACTGCCTGAGCAAAGGCCTCGTCAAAAGTAACTGCAAAAATCTTATTGTAAAAAAGTACAAAGGCAATGATTACACAAATAGAAAGAATTGTGCATAACCAGACCTCTGCTTTTGTAAGTGTAAGAATTGAAGTTGAACCAAAAAGGGTAGAGCAAACGTCTCCGCTGAGATTTGATGAAACAGAAAATACGTTCATTAAAAGATAGCCTATTGCAAGTGCTCCAACAGAAATCATTGCAATTGCAGCATCACCCTGAATCTTTTTGTTACGACCTGTGCGCAAAAGTAAAATTGCACTTAAAATTGTAATTGGCAGAACAAGGAACATGTTATTTGTAATGTTCAAAACAGAAGCAATACAAATGCCTCCGAAGGCAACGTGGCTTAATCCGTCGCCAATAAATGAAAATCGTTTAAGGACGAGTGTAATTCCCAAAAGTGAAGAACAAAGAGAAATCAAAACGCCTACAATAAAAGCATAGCGAACAAATGAAAAACTAAAATACATTGCAAGAGTCTGAATCATATTTCCTCCAGTTTGTCAGGGGAAATAAACAGCGCTGATTTATCCTGAACCTTTAAGATTTTTGTAGCATATTTTTTAGCAGCTTCTACATCGTGTGTAATCATCATGATTGTAATTCCGTCTTTATGAAGCTGTTCTATTAACTCATACATTTCCTGTGTAACAGAAGGATCGAGCCCGCTTACAGGCTCATCAAGTAAAAGCATTTTTTGTGCGGCACATAAGGCTCTTGCAAGAAGAACTCTCTGCTGCTGGCCTCCGCTAAGTTCACGGTAACAGCGTTTTGCAAGAGCTTCAATTTCCATTCGCTTCATTGCTTCAACTGCAAGCTGTTTTTCGGTTTTATTATAGAAAGGTCTTCTGCCGCAGCGTGACTGACAACCAGAAAGAACAATTTCCCAAACCGAAGCAGGAAAATCACGCTGAACCTGTGTCTGCTGTGGAAGGTAGCCTATTTCATCTGGAAGAACTCCATCGCCTGTAGAGATCTGACCTTCAAGAGGCTTTTGAAGACGCAAAATAGTTTTCATAAGTGTAGTTTTACCAGAACCGTTTTCACCGATTATGCAAAGATAATCGCCTTTTTCAACTGTAAAACTTACATTCTCTAAAACGATGTTTGAGTTATATCCTAATGTCAGATTTTCACAAATAAGTTGTGCCATATTTTCCTGTTTTGCCCTTATATTTTTATCAGTTAGGGCGTAGTAAAGTCAAGTTGTTTTGCATTATATTAATATAATTTTTACCACTGAAAAGCTGGCTCAAAGTAAGAGATTCCATTGAATCAAAAACAAGTGTGTCGCATTTTGGATTTTTAGAATTTCCAATTACCTGTTTTGCAAGCTTTTTATCTGAGTCTTCAAAAACATAAACTGCTGTTGCGCCAGAATCATCAATTTTGCATCCAAACTGTTTTATTGTTTCAAGCGGCGGATTTGATTTTTCTGGAGCAGGGCACTGGTCAAAAATTGAAATATAATTAAAACCGTATTGTTCAAAAAGAAATTTAAAAGGCATTCTATCGCAGATTATAAAGGTTTGTGCTTCTGCTTTTTGTGCCTGAATTTTGTAAGTGCTGTCTAACATAGAAAGCAGCTGAGAATATTTAGAAGAATAATTTTTATATGCCTCTTCGTTCTGCGCGTCCAGCTTACAAAGGTATTCAGTGATTTTTTCACAACAGATTTTTGCAAGATCAGGAGAAAGAATAAAGTGCTCATCAAGAGGTGTATTTTCGGTGCCGGCGTAATCACTTAGCCTCAGGACAAGGCGGCCTGGTTTTTCTGCAGAACCTTTTGCCACAATATCATCAATCCATTTTTCAGAAGGGCCGCCAACATAAATAAGAAGATCTGCAGAGTTAATAAGATTTTCTTCTGTTATGCCGGCGTTGAAATTATGATAATCAAGCCCGTTTTTAATAATGAGATTAAGAAATAAAGTTGTGTTTGTAGGCTCGTCCATAAGGTTGCGCGTCCAATCATAAATGACTGGAACAGACGCAATCACCTTAAGACGAGTAGAGCCCTTCTTCTTAGGTGTACAGGAACAAAGTGCCAGTAAAATAAGAAGAAGATTAGAACAAGCCCTTAAGCTTCGATTTAGCCGCATCCTTAGCCTTATCCTTTGCAGAGTTTACAGCATCATCTGCAGCTTTCTTTGCTCTTCCGGTTGTTGCATCTTCAAGCTCTTTCTTCTTTGCTTCAACCTTTGAATAGATTTCGTCTATGTTCTTCTGATATCCTGTGAGTTTTGTAGAAATATCATTGAAGTTGTTAATTTCACCTAACGCACCATTTGTGTATTCGTTAATCTTTCCTAACAACTGCTCTTCAACCTTTGCTTTAATTTCGCCAAGCTGATTTGACATTTCTGCAGTAAATGCATTGATGAACTGCTTATCAACATCAGTATTGAGTTTAAGATTAACACCTGCCGACTGAGTAAAGCCTGCGCTAACTCCAAGCTTCATTGCATTGATCTTTGAAAGAGTGTTTGCATAAATTGTAGAAACAAATGCAGGTTCAAATGATGGAGCCGAAAGTGCAAGCTCAGTAAAGTAGCCTGTACCACTTAAATCAAAGCCGTCATTTTCAAAAATCTTAAGAATAAAGTCGAGCTTTGTTTTTGATGAATCAATTCCAGGAACACCAGGAATATCACCAAACTTGCTTGAAGGATATGCAAGTGAAAGCTTATCACAATTGTAGTTAACCAATGCTAACGGCTCTTTTGAAGCTTCACGTGTATCAATTGTAATATGTGCCTGATGATCAATGTTTAAGAATGTTGCTGTTGCATTAATCTTTGCAGGCTTTCCTGTTATATCCATGTTGTTTGTAAGATCAAGCGCATCAAATGCAAATGCAGGACCAGAACCAGCAGCCTTTTTAATCCAGAATTTAGGAGCAATGTCGTTCTTGTAGTAAACAGTTCTTCCTTCTGCACGTGCTACTGTGTATGTTTTCTTCTGCTTCTTTTCTTTCTTTGGCTTGTCCTTGTTTTTAGCCTTAGCTTCCATGAGCATGTTTACGCCCTTTGTGTAGTATGGATAATACTTTCCAAGAAGCTGATAAATTATAGAATCAAAGGTTCCAGAGATAAACTGTTTGCCTGTATCAAGATTAAGAGAAGTAAACTTGTTTATCTGAGTTTCAACAATTCCCTTATCGTTTGCAATAGCATTTTGAACCTTTGTAGTTAATCCTGTTACACCGTTAATATCAGACTGAATGTCTTTAAGTGCAGTATCTGCATCCTTTTTAAGTGAATCAAGATTTGTTTTAAGACTAGAAATTGTTTCAAGTGCATCCTTGATTTTTGCAGGATTTGACTGAAGTGCATTTACATCGATTTTTGAAATTTCGTCAGATGCTGTTTTTACAGTTTCAAGCTTTGCTTTAATTTCATCAGGTTTTGCCTTGTATTTTTCGGCAAGCGCCTTTGCCTGCTCCTGAACTTCCTTTGAAACGGCAGGAGTCTGAAGCTGCTCCTGGCAATCCTTAAGAATCTTTTCAGGGTTATACTGATCAAACAATCCGCTTACAGAATCCTTGAGAGTTCCCATCGCCGCATCTTTTTTAGATTCAAGCGAAACCATAAATGCTGATTTTTCAGTTTGCTTAGCTTTTTTCTTTGCCTGCTTTGCCTTTTTCTTCTGAATCTTTGCAAGGCGTTTTGCAGAAATATCACCAGAGTGTTTTCGGTCTGTATTTGTATCAACGCCAAGAACAGAAAGTTCGTTTGCAACAAAGCGGGCCTTCAAAAGCTGATTCATGTCAAAATCAAAGGTCATCGATTCAACGCTGAACAGATTTTTCATAGGTTCTTTTTTATTTGCAACCTGCCATCCCTTCATGTTGAATGTAGATTTAATGAAGCTGATGTTTAAATAATCAATATCACATTTTGCTTCAAAAATGCTTTCACAAGTTGAAGTAATAACCTTGCGTGCAATAAGATTTTTTGTAAGAGTGAGTGCAACGATTACTGCAGCAATAAAAGCAATTGTAGCAATAAGAGGAACAAACTTTACGCGTCCCTTGTTTTCTTTGATTTCTTTTGCAATTGTTTCAAGACGTGCAACTTCCTTCTTTTCAAAAAGTGCATCCTTTGGAACAGAATAAAGTGTTGCATCCTTTTTGTTTTTGCCAGATTCCTTAAACAAATCCTGAACATATTTCTGATCTTCTGGAATAAAAAGCTTGTTCAAAAGCTTCTTGTTCAGCTGCTTTTGAGTATAAGTTTTCTGGTAAATTTTTGGCAGCTTCTTAACCGGATATGTTTTAAGTTCCTTTGGAGCTTTTGGTGCTTTTGGAGCCTTTTTTGCTTTAGGAGCTTTTGCTGGCTTTTCTTTTTTAGCAACAGACTTTTTTTCTGCTGGCTTTTCTGCAGGTGTATTTGTATCTTCTTTTTTCATGCCATTTCTCCTATTTTAACAATGAGCGGGAGCTTTGAAAGATAAACAACAAGCTTCGTCTTTCGTACAGCTGGAGCAAGGAAGGCTCGCCAGTATTTCAGGAAAATTCTAACTATAAAATAAACAGGAATATATGCTGCAAGAGAGAAGAGAAGTGATCCCATTACAATTGTGTTATTGAATCTTGTGAAGCCAACAAAAGGAATGTCGAGCAGCCAAGAGAAGAATGGTGTAAGCTTTTCGAGATTCAGGAACCACCAGCCTATTGTGTCAAACAGCGGATCTAATACAGGTGCAAGCATTGAGAACAGGAAGGTGAAAAGAATAAAAGTTCCTTTGTTTATGCGCACAAAAAGGAAGAACACTGTAAGAATGTACCAGAGTGCATTTGTTTTTGGCATAAATCCCAGAATCATTCCGAGACAAACCGCATGCGCAACAGCTCCAGGATGGACATTACTGTTGAGCGCCTTAAAAAATCGAATGATGGCCTTTAACATATAATCCTCTTTTTTTTTAAGTTTTTATCTATATTATTCTATTCCATTCATAGTCAAAATTCAATATTATTATATTTATGAAAAGAAAAAGCTTGTTTGTTTATGGCCTCTTATTGATTGCACTGTGTGCCGCCGGATATTTTGCATGGGATTATTTTTCTGCTAAAAAAACTTATATGCCTTACAGCAATTTTTATGAATTAGTAGAAAAAAATCAGGTTGCAGCTGCTGTTATAAAATCAGATTCCATAGAGTTTAGTTGTGAAGGCAAGGATTTTAAAACAGAAAATCCTCATTCGCCAACACTTGAAGAAACTCTTTTGAAAAACGGTGTAAAGGTTTCTATAGAAAAAGATTCTTCCGAAATTATTTCGCTCATTTTTGATATCATTTTTTATGTATTCTTTTTTGCTGTGATTTTCTTTGTTTTCCGCAAATTTGTTTCACCTAATACATTCAAGGTAGTTCACAAAACAGGCGTGAAGTTTGATGATGTTGTTGGCATGGATAATCTCAAACGCGATATGACTCAGGTTATGAAGATTATGCAAAATCCGCAGTTGTATGCTGCAAAGGGAATAAGAATGCCAAAAGGAATTTTGCTCGAAGGTGAACCTGGAAACGGAAAAACTCTTTTTGCAAAAGCACTCGCCGGTGAAGCAAAGGTAAACTTCATTCCCGCCAAAGCAACAGATTTTGAAAGTATGTTCATGGCAATTGGTCCAATGAAAGTAAAGCTGCTATTTAGAAAAGCCCGCCGCCGTGCCCCATGTATTGTTTTTATTGATGAGTTTGACGGAATTGGAACAGTCCGCAATTATTCAGGCAGTGCAATTGAAACAGAAAATACAAGAATTGTAACAGCCCTTCTTAATGAGCTCGATGGTTTTGAACCAACAAACGGCGTACTTGTAGTTGCCGCAACAAATTCTATCCAGGCCCTTGATCCAGCGCTCATTCGTCCAGGCCGTTTTGATGCACGCTTTTGTGTCCCATACCCAGATTACAACGCCCGCGTAGAACTTGTAAAAATGTACTGCAAAGGAAAAGCATATGATGCCGCCTGCTCTCCGGAAACAATTGCCAAAATGACAGACGGTTATTCCTGCGCAAAAATCGAATCAGTTTTGAACCGCGCCGCCCTTATTGCTGGCCAGGAAAATCGTGCAGAGTTTACAATGGATGATTTTAGACGAGCGTGCAGAGAAGTGTAAAAATTCTTTACAAATGGTAGTATGTGTCATAAAATTATTAATATTACTCAAAATAGGAGACCCGTATGACTTCTTCTTTTAAAAAATCACTGTATACTATACTGGGGGGGGCGTTAATATGTATAGCGGTTTTAACCTCCTGTGAAAATTTCCTTAGAGGCGGCGAAATTAAACAAGAAATCGAAGACGCCATTGCCTATAATAATGCAAAAGAAATATCTGTACTTATTCAACCGGAAGAGGGTACAGGTTCTACAGTTCCATCCGGAAATCACAAAGCAAAAAAAGGTTATAATTTCGAAGTAAGTTTTTCTGAAAATCCTGCTTATAGTTTTATAAAATGGAAGGCAGTTTCCGCAGACAAAGCTCAAACTCCTGTAACTGATGGTGTTGTTTTTGAAGAAGTAAACTCTCCAATAACAAAAGTAAAAATTTCTAATGATACGGTTGCTATAAGGATTATTCCTGAATGTGCAGAACGTATAGCGGTTTCAGGCGAACCAAGTCCTCGTTATGATCCTCTTGGTGTAAGCCGTGACCGTACAATCAGCGTAAGCTTTACTAAGCTTCTTTCAGAATCAAGCTTTATATTTACAGACGACGAAATCCCTGCCGGTGCTGAAAAAAAAGCAGACTATGATGGAAATGTCTGGGCATATACTTATGAAGGTCAGACTTTCCTGAAGAATATTTCAATTACAAATAATGATGATTATTCAATCGCAGAGCATTTTACTAAACCTCAGATTGACGGCAAACTTCTTACAATATGTGTCGATAAAACAAATCCTATTGAGTTCAAATCAAATGAAATTTTCAAAACTGTAAAGGTTACCTTATCAAAAGATATTACAGACACCAATAATATTAAGATGAATTCATCAAAGAGCTGGAACTATCAGATTACAGAATCTACGGATGAAAAAGCAACTGTAATTCTTTCAAGCGTAGCTGCCGAAGGTTCTGTTTATCTTGCAGGTACAAAGGATTATTCTCTTGGACAAAAAATTACACTTGCATTTACCGAAGATTCAGATTATCAGTTTGTAAAATGGGAATATGACCCTCAGATTATTTATATTGCTGATCCGACAACAATTAATACAACAGCAACAGTTCTTGATAAAACAACTGAAGAAAGTCCTACTCAAATTAAGGCTGTATGTGCACCTCGTTTACGTGTAGTTACAGATGGTTTTGAACCTGTTAATACAAAGGACGAACCTTCAGTAAGTAAGAATTCTCCTGTTATAATCAAGTTTAATTATGATCTTCCACAGGATATTGCGCAGCTTAATAATATAGGAATTGCAGTTGGTGGTGCCCCTATAAAGAACAGCTTCTTAGCACCAACTGTAAACAAGAATACAATAACCTTTGAAGCAAATAAATCTAATATGATTGATGTTCCTCAGGGACAAACTAAGACTGTTACGGTTTCAATTCCATCTGATTTATATTATCTCCTTGACGATGGAACAAAAGTAACTTATGGCGGCAATGGAATTACCTTTGATTATATTATTGACAGTACAACCCTTGATAAGTCCGTAATTACATTTACTTCACCTGCAAATTCTGGTACTGTAACTCATTCTGGTCAGACCAATAAGTTTTCAATTGGACAGTCTGTTACTATTAATTATGCACCTGAAGAAGGATGGATTTTTAATGGCTGGACAGTTACAAGTGGCGGCGAAGCTGTTTCTGAAGATAAAATTAAAATTGCAGATGCAAAAGCGCTTTCTACAACTTTGTACGTATATGATGCACTTTCAACTGTAACAGTAATTGCTAATGCAAGCCAGAAGCTTAATGCATCATTAACATCACCTGTAGAAGCTGTTAATAAAAAAGATTCAGATATCATAATTAAATTCAATAAAGCTTTGGATGCTGCATGCAATACAAATACAATTTTAAATAAAATTCATATAAGTAGTGATGGTTATTCTCTCGATTCTAACTATGCAACAAGAACTCTTGAAGGTGATACAATCACTATAAAAAATACATCTTTTGTTTCTGTTCCAAAAGGAAGCCAGAAAAATATTACTGTAACAATTCCGGATGATTTTTATTATACAGACACAGACGGAAAAACAAAGGTTTATTTTGAAGAGAAGAGCTTTAACTTTAGTATTTCTCATGAAACATATGCAAAAACTAAGATTACATTTAAAGTTATAAATGGAGAAAGTACAACCTCTGCAGAACTTGCGGCCGCCGGTACAATAAAGCAGTCACTTGATGATGAAAATGCTCTTACATATAAAGAGTATAATATTGGCGAAGACATAGACCTTGTGTTTGAATTAAACAGCGGATACCAGTTCTACGGCTGGAAGATTTTGAAATTAGATGACAGTCTTGTTACAAATGAAGTTTCTTTTAATAAAGCTTCAAACTCTTCTTCTATAAACACAACACTTACAGCAAATAAAGAATCAGAAATCAAAATAATGGCAGTTTGTTATAAACGACCTGGAATTTCTATTGCCACTGTTTCTCCTTATAATGCAAACTCTGCAACTGAGTTTGCAAAAAATGAGCCTATATCACTTACTTTTGATCATGAAATTGAAGAGGGTACAGAGAATGCTATAGATGTTACTTATTCAGCAGGAAATTTCAGCAAATCAGTATATTACGAAACTTCTCTTAGTTCAGACCATAAAACAATCACTCTTACTCCAAAAATGATGCTGCCGTTGAATAACGCCTACGAAACTGTAACAGTAACTGTTCCACACAAAAATATTTATTATCTGGCAGCTGACAACAGAACAAAAATTACACCTTCTGATGATGATTTTATCTGGTCGTTCAGAGTTAATAATACTACAATGACTAAAACTGTAGTTCGATTCGAAACGATAAAAACAGATTCTGGAAATCAGATTGTAGTAGATGGCGCAAATCTGTCAACCGGAAATAAACAGGATTTATATCTGGAACAGAGTTTTAATCTTGAATATCCAATAGCCGAAGGCTATGAATTTATAGGCTGGAAAGTTAATGCTGGAACTTCTGGATATACAGTAAGTTCTGATACTTATGAAAAAAGCGGTACAATAACTGTAAAGAGTAATAATAAAACTTTCTTTTCTTTGACAATTAATAGTGCAGATCCAACAAAAGCAGTTGCTCGTTCTTATGATGCAATAGGAAGTGGAACTGCTGGATATGGAATAAACATTGCTGTTAATTCAAACCAAAAACCTGTCGTTATAAGTAAATCTCCGTCAGAAGGAATAAATAATACAGAAATACCAATTAAAATGACATTCAATATGGAAATGGATGCTTCAAAATTAATTTATGCTGCCGATAAAATTTCTATTACTTATGGTGTTGCTTCAATGGAAAGTTATTTTGAAGCTCCCGTGTTGAGCGAAAATGGCAAAGAACTTACTATTGCACCAAAACCAATTGCACTTCGAGATTATATAAAATCAATAAATGCAGCTTCTATAGATCTTAGGGTGTCTCTAAAAACAGGTATTACAATTACAAAAGATGGTGTAAGTATTCCTCTTTTACAAAATGATAATTCCAGCTTTACAGTGAGTTATAAACCTGTCGTAGAAAATACACCACCTTCTAAAATTGATTTTTTTGCTACGAGAAAAAGCATTTCTTTGCAAAATACTGGTAATTTGAGTTCAAGTGACAAATTTGTTCTTAAACAAGTAGATTCTATGACCAATGCAGAAATTTTTCAGAATCGTACAAAGGGCACTGTTTATCTTTATGGAAAGTATTCTGATATAGGTAGTGGAGTGAGTACTGTAACTGTTACCCAAAGACGAACTAAGACGCAATACAAAGTTACACCAGAAACATCTAATCTGACTACATCTGTATTTACGAAAAATAGTACTGGCGTTTCATTTAATACCGCAACTGGAGGTATAACAACTTTCTTAATTCCTTATGAAATTACAGAGGAGGATGGAGCCATTCTTCTTACCGTAACTGTAGAGGATGCGGCTGGAAATAAAGCTGTTACAACAGAAACTTTTTCAGCTATTAAGAAAAGTGAATTCTATATGGGCGAATATGGTGGTGGAGATTTCAGTCCTTATAAATTATTTAATAACTATGTCTACCATGCAGGATTCGGTTCTTCTGTAGATAGCAATAAAGAATACTCTTTAGATTTTACAACATATAAAAATAATATAAATAAATTTGTAATTAGTTTTGATGATACATGCCCAGCTATTTATGGTTCAAATTATGACACTTCTACTTCTGTTTGTCTGAGTTTTGAGAATCTTACAATCCAAATGAAATATCCTGATAAAAATGGAATAACACGAACTGGTACGTTCAGTACTGATGGGGTGCCAGAAAATAAATTGTCTTATGAAAGAAATTTAATTCTAGATGTAGACGGGTATTTATACGGAAAAACAATGGAACTTATTATTACTGACGACATGGGAAATGTCGGAAGAAAGATATATAAATTCCCTTCTGAATCTGAACTTTCTTTGCGTTTGGGTACCGAAAGTTATAATACAGATAAAGTTCTTCCTAGTTGGAATGAATCCTATGCAGGTGCCGGTATTCGTGTTGATGATTTTATTCGAAATTATGGCACTGGAAAAAAAGTTACAACTAGTCAACCTATTTATTTGAGTAGTCAGACTTATTATCTTGGAATGTATATGTCTTATGATAAAACGGGTTATGATGAGGGAGAAGATGGCTTTGCTCTTGGAAAAACAGAAAATCTTTCTGTATGTTTAAATACTCTCAAAAATTCCACTACTTTTCCTAGTGTAACTCTTCCAAGTAGTAATTATTCTCTTGCACCAGGAAATACAAATATAATTTATGTTACCTTAAAAATTAATTTAAGTTCATGGAATAGTTGTGATAAAATATATTTACTTAAAACGGACAGTATTAAAACTGATGCTTCTGAGAAATGTATATATTTTAGTAAGAATGCGACATCTAAAACCGTTCCAGTTTCAGCAAATGACATGCATAAATATGGAGGAACTTTTTCTATTTATGGTATAAAAGGTTCATTATTATCCCAGGCAGCAGTAATAACTGTTCCACAAGTTACCAACACAACATATGATACAATCCCTCCAGCTATTATGTTTAAATTGGATAATACTAAGTTGTCAAATGGAAATGTTAGTTCTGCTTCAGCTGGTACCGAGTATAAAGGTGAAACCTGTAATATTTATATTTCTGATGACTGGTCTACTCCTAAAAGTGGAACACTAACGCTTTCTGATGGTTCAACTTATATATTAAATTCATCAAATTCATATACAGCCTCTATTCCTTTCTGGAAATTGTTGAGTGAATATGACACCATCTATTGTTCGTATGTTTTATATGATCAGAATAATAATAAAGCAGAAGGAGTATGGTCTCCTCAGATAAAGTCTCATAATACATGTTCGGGAACCACTCTTTCAATTAACTCTCCGGTACAAAATGATTCATATTTTTATATTGGCCAAAATTCAGGTTCATGGACAAAAGGTGGAAGCAAACCAACAAATAACTCTGCAACAGTATCGCTTCCAGCTTCAAAATATATTAAGGTTACAGGAATCTGGCCATACTCACATCCAGAATCACCAGACGTTAATGGCTGGATTTATAAACCTATGATTCATTATACAGGAAGTGCAAGTTCCGGTAATTATGATTATATTATACAAAATACAGATAATTCAATTTTGGTTGCAAGCGATGCTCCTGTATTTGCACAAACTTTAGTAACCACGCGTTCTTATGAGGAGTGCAGTACCTGGTCTGCAGAAGAATGGGAAGGTTTCCATAAGCATATAGGCGATAAATATATGGAATTCAGTTCAAGTGATCACAGCCCGCAGAAATATACAATTCCTGAAAACGAAATCAACTCGGGCGAATGCTATTGTGTAGTTGTTCACTTTGCCAATAACACAACAGCAAAGAGTACTGTAAAAAAGAAATAGAAAAAACAAAAATGGCGGGTAAAATGACTCGCCATTTTTTGTAAATTTACAGCAGTGTAATCTCTCTGAATTTTCATACTTCTTTTTTTTCTTTCTCTGCAGCAATTTCTTCTGCAAGTTCTTGAATTTTCTCTAAGGGAAGTTCTTCTGCTTGTGCAATCTGTTCATGAGAAAGAAGACCCATTCGAAGCAAATTTTTTGCAGCTTCAATGGCTTTCTCAAGAGCACCTTTTTCGCGGCCAGCTTCTTCAGCTCTTCTTGATAAATCGTAGTCATGTAAATTCATAGCAGCGTAATCACTCCTAAATTTTTCATCATCCTTTACTTTTTCAACAATGGCTTCAAGCCCGTTTGTGAAGTCATCTTCGCCTGCTTTTCCTGTAGAAACATAGTGCAGGAAATCACGGATTCTTTCATCTTTTTCTGCTTCGTACGCACTTGCATTATAAATTACTTTGACTGATTTGTCATTCAAATTTACTAAAGGATTTTCTTTGCAGATATTTCGGAACGTATAACAGGGCAGCCCATAATATTTTTCATTGCCCTTATCATCCTTCTCGCCAGTTTCGAACGGATCATCCTTGCAGATAAAAAGAATGTAGCTTTCCTTAAGTTGTGGATAAGGCTGACCTTTCATAAGACTGTCCATATCAATCATAGACTGGTAATATCGAGTTCTTTTTCCTAAGGCCTCTTGTCTGTAACATTGAATCTCGATATCTATGATTCTATCCTCATCTTTAAGATATGCATCAAGGCGGACCCCTTTTGTTGAGAAGAAAGGTGCTATCTTCTTTTCAAGTTCAGGGTACTCAACATGACCCACTTTTATATGAAGAAGTCTTTCAATAAGGTTTGCACAAATATTTTCATGATGCAGAACTGCCTGAAACATTCCGTCATCTGTGAAAGTAAGTTGTTCAATTGGCTTTGGTTTGTAAACATCATTAGACATAATTTCCTCCACTTTGTGTCCCGAAAGGTCGTAAATAATGATAGCTTGTAATGTACGAGGTTGTAAATTTTCCTCGCTATAGTATTAGAAATAAAAGTGGAGTTGTTACAAAAATTTGAAGAAAAAAATGAATTTTTTTTATTTTTTTGAAATTAAAGAATCCGCTAAACAGCTAAACCATCCCGCTTGTTCTGTGCTTCTGTCTGCAACGAGAGGAATTGTCTGTAGCAAATAATCGCCTAGTGTGATTTTTATCTGGCCGTATTCTGTGCCGGCGGTTATCTGGCCTTGTAAATATTCAGGCATTGTTACAGTTACTTTTACATTCGAAAGATTTTCTGCAAGTGAGCTTCCTGTAATGAAAGGAACGCAAATTGCTTTTTCATCAAAGGCGGTAACAAGATTTAAGGCTTTTGTTT
>JAEEGL017464049.1_pt1 | contig 17625 bp, 13 predicted proteins | sample 9134231 | NCBI WGS metagenome assembly JAEEGL01 (sample SAMN16246548, study PRJNA631951) | gut metagenome | biome: gut microbiome; feature: rumen; material: fiber-attached | host: Bos | place: Iran: Karaj | collected 2018-10 | reverse complement strand
TCGCTGTACTGCCTGTTATCCCATCCGGAATGGAACAGCACCGGTGTTCCCGTCTGTAAAGCGAGATCGTATACGATATCCAGGCGTTCGTCCGTAAGGTAGAACGCCTCATGCCCCGTGAACAGTTTGATGCCAACCAGAGCTTTCTTTTCGATTCCAAAACGGATGACCTCCAGCTGTCGGTCAAAATCCTTAAGCGGGCTGATCCCTCCGACGACATGCACGCCGTCGCAGTTTCCCGCAGGGAACAATGACATGCAGTCCTTATTGGAACCGATCTCACTGACAGGCCATGAGTCCGCGATGAGGATACATTGATCGACCCCGTTCTTCTTCATTCCGGCAAGGAGGAATTCCTTCTTTTCCTGAAACGTGATCACCGTATTGCCTGTAGGTAAGTGTACATGCGCATCGATAAGCATGCTGTAATTGAACACCTTTCTTTCTGATATCCGGCAGTTTGAATAATCCGGACAGTTTCGTTTTCTTATTTATTATATTTCCCTCATTCTCCAGCGGGCAAGACATCAAACGGACGTTCCCGTCAAACCGGAGAAACACATTTGACTTTCCGGGAAACCGTGCTAAAAATGAGAAGTGAAAATACGATAGAAAGGAAGACCATGGAATGCTATATCTAAAACTGAACAATGGCGTTGAGATCCCCCAGCTCGGCCTTGGCGTATTTCAGACAAAACCGGGCGAAGAGACCGTCAACGCAGTCAAATGGGCTTTGGAAGCCGGTTACAGACACATCGACACGGCGAAGATGTACAACAATGAGGAATCCGTCGCGGAAGGGATCAAAGCCGCAGGCCTCAAAAGAGAAGACGTCTTCATCACATCCAAGATCCTTCCCGCCGACATTATCGCCGGGAAGACCGCAGAAGGCTTTGACGAAACGCTGCAGAAACTGGACACAGATTATGTGGATCTGATGCTGCTCCACTTCCCGATGCTTGACGAAATGAATATCGCCGCATGGAAGACCATGGAAGCCTACTATAAAGCAGGCAAGGCAAGAGCGATCGGCATCTCCAACTACAACGAGCGCCAGATGGGCGTCCTTCTGGATGCAGGAGAAGTAGTTCCGGCGGTGAATCAGTTCCACATCGACCCGATCAACAATATGCAGGACAGACTGGATTTCTGTGCTTCCAAAGGCATCTGCACGATGGCAAGCAGCCCATTCGGCGGTTCCGGAAGGACCAAAGAAGTCCTCCAGCACCCGACGATCATCGCTCTGGCCGAAAAACTCGGCAAGAGCACGGCACAGGTCGTCATCCGCTGGAACCTGCAGAGGGGCACCATCATGATTCCGAAGTCCGTACACAAAGAACGGATCGAAGCCAACTTCAATGTATTCGATTTCGAACTCAGCGACGCGGATATGGCAGTTATGGAATCCTGCAACGATCTCTCGATCAACCGCACGTTCATGGATCCGGAGAAGGCGTACGACCTCTGGTCCGGAAGGATCCCGTTCCCCTTTGCCAAGAAAGACTGATGTTTTCCCATAACCGAATTAAGGGAGAAAGCTGTCCGGCTTTCTCCCTTTTTCGTATATGCATCGGAAATCAGATGGTGCAGGATTCCTCTGCCACTACCGCCTTTGCTTTTTCCCTGAGCAGTTTCTTGAACCGTTCCGGTTCATCCCCCATGGGGTTGTGTCCGGAGGATTCGAACCAGATCAGATCCTTATCCGGAGCCTCGATAGAATCGTACCAGTCCTGAACGAGTTCCGAAGGTGTGTTCATATCCAGACGTCCGTCAAAGATGTAAAACCGGGTGCGGAACTGCGTGCAGGTCTTTGGGAAACAGGTTTTCCCCAGTTCCGGCCACATCTTTTTCAGCACTTTTTTGTAGCCCAGAATCAGTCCGACCAGATCCTTCAGACTGTATTCCCGGGATTTCAGCATGGGAACGACCATGGCGTTCCAGTAACTTTCCTTGCCGGACTGTTTGGAATACCCGCCGTATTTCATCATCAGATTCCGCTGGACCATCATCCCGTCAAAACCGCCTTTATACTGTCCTTCCACAGGCGGCCCGACTTCCTCGAGTTTCCGGACGGCGTCTTCATCACCCGCCTCCTTTGCACACTTCAGCGTGTATTCATAGCTGATGCTCTCGTTTTTGGCAATATCCACGACCTGTCCGAACCCAAACAGCGCGGCGACCTTCTCCGGATATCTGCTGATCAGCCAGACTCCGAGCTCGCTTCCCCAGCTTCCGCCGATCACGAACACCTTGTCCTTGCTGAATTTTTTACACAGCCACTCCACCAGTTCAGCCGCATCGTCCGTCATCCTCTCGATCGTGAGAGAATCCTCCGGAACGCCGTAATAGGAACCGCCGCTTCCCCTCTGATCCCACGTAACCAGCGTGAACGTATCCAGCAGATCTCTGTGATGGGTCATGATATCATGCCGGTTGCACACGCCGGGACCGCCGTGGAGAAACAGAAGGATCGGCTTGGACGGATCATCTGTCACATAGTGGATTCTCTGATTCACTCCCCCCAGGAGTACCATTTCTTTCTTGTCGGTCATTTTCTTTTCCTTTCCCTCATGCCGCAATTCTATCCCGATTATTCTTCTCATCCTGCTGATTTTTTCAACCGGAGCAGCGCACAGTCATAGCCCTTTACCGAAAGGCTCAATTCTCCCTCATAGGCGATCTCATTTTCTTCCCAGACACTGCAGGCAATGCCGGCCTGCGTTGCGCCGATTCGGTCCAAAGGCACCGTGATCTTTCGTTCCGTACTTTCAAAGTTGAATACCGCCACGTATACCCCCGATCCGGTATTCAGATAATACAGACAGGCCGTGTCGCTTCTGAGATCCAGCGGCCTGAACGGTTTTCCCATTCGCGCCACCTGATTGATCTCTGGGTTTCCGGCAAGAAGTTTCGTGCGAACTCTCGCGTTTCTGATATCCTCCGGTTCCCCCGAAGGGCCGTAGTTGTCCGAAAGGAGCATCACCGTTCCGGAGATCGCCGATGCCAGATACCGTGAACGCGCGGAAGCAAGCTCCGTGTTTGCTCTCCCATCCGGATACGCATGATACAGCACTGTGTGATCCGGATCCGCGTACCGGTACAGCGTACCGGATGCCCACCATCCGAAGTTGAGGGCATTGAGGACATAACGGACGTCCTCATGATGTCCGAAGGCGTCGCAGCAGCATCTTCTCGCGTGTCCGCCTCCCGCAGGGAATAGCGGAGCGATGGACAGATCCACGAAGATCTCTCTTCCCACTTTTTCCGGATCCAGTTCCTCGCGAAGAATATCATAAAACCTGGTCAGTGCCTGACGCCCCGTCCGGACCGTTTTGTCGTATCTCTGTCCTTCTACCGCTCCGTGGGACAGGAAATCGATCTTGATGTAGTCGAATCCCATCTCGACGATCTCCCGTATCCAAAGGCGGAGATTCTTCTCCGCTGCCGGTATCGTGATATCCACCGGCACGGATCCGTCCGCAGCTGGGAAAGGGTCTCCGTTCCCATCCTTCATCACGACGCTTTTCATCGTTCTGCCCACGCTGCCTCTCAGAGGAATCATGCCGAGCATCTTGTGGGCAATGAGCGGCGACATATAATTCCCCGCAAGATGTCCCCGTGCGTGAATATCATCCAGGATCTCCTTCATTTTCTTTTTGTCCTGAAAGAAGTTTCCGTCCAGGTTGACAGTCACTTTCCCATCCGAATCACGGAATTCCGGAAGTTCATCCAGAAGGAATTCAGCCGCATCATTCCAGTGATCCAGAAGAGGCATTCCGATATGGAGACCGGCATAACTGTTCCACCCGAACGGAACCGGTCCATTCCAGATGAACCGCTCTTTCCCTTCCATACAGACCCGTCCGTATTCCTCCAAGCCTTCACGGATGTCCTCAAACCATCCGCACAGGAACCGGGAGGAAAACACCTCCTCCCCGATCAGTGATCCGTGCGGCATGCAGTCGTGTGTACAGGCGTCCGCCACACCGGAAAATGCAGTATAACATCTCGCGTCGTAGGCAGAACACCGGACCGCGTTCTTCCAGTCCGAAAAATCTAAAGCACCAACCACCAGACCGCGGTTCGTGTCTTCATTATAGATAGCGGTGATATCGTAACTGGTCCTTCCGGGACGAAGGGGTGCTGACTCATATCTGATCCACATGTCATTGTCGTAGGGGACAAGCAGCATCTTCTGATCCAGAGAACGGAACAGTTCATCGCAGTTCTTATCCGGATATCCGAAGTCCAGCGGAGCGAGATAGTTGGATTCCGTCTTATCGTGCCGCAGATCCTTCACCGAGCACGACAGGATGAAATATGGCACCTCTTCCTTCAACACGAAACGCTGTACCAGACACAGTCCGTCCTTTTCATAGGACGCCTGAAGTTCACGGATTCCGGTTTCTTTTTTCATGGAAACGGAGGTTCTTTTAGCCGATCTGGTGTCGATCTTCCGCCCGTCCATGACAGAAGCTCCGGAATAGAAGAAATGGATCCGCTTTTCATCGAGGACATAGCGAACGGCACCATCGGAAAGAAACTCGATCCGGACTCTGCCGCATTCGAAACACTCTTTCACATCCGTCTCATTTGATAGGAGCTTTTCCGCGATCCTGCCCAGTATCTCCTGTCTGTCCATGAGAAACCTCTAAAACAGCCTGAACTAATGACGTCATCACAATCTTTGATACTGTTTCCATTGTACTTTATCTGATTACCAGTGCTCAACAGATTTAATCGGGAGCAATTTCCAAACTCCGGCATTCCCTAAGAACCCAACGATGTGAACTATACTGGCTTACGAAAAAGAAAGGGAGAAAGAAGCAGATCTTTCTCCCTTTCCCATCATATTATCGATCCAAGAGCCTTACGCTACAGGAGCTGATCCAAATTCCAGTCCCTCCGGAATCAGACCCAAGGATTGTCCGGCACACGCCAGCGGGCAGCATTGGGATCGGGATTGAAGTTGAATTCCGGTTCTCCCTGCCCGATCGAATCATTTCCAAACACCATTGTGAAATGATCGTCTTTGGTGTATGGCCGCCATTCCGGCAGATCCTCACCGCTCGGGTCTCCGTTCTTCATGAAGTTTGTCCAGTAGGTGACCATCGTATCGGACAGTTTGTAGTCATATTCCTCAAACGGACGCCAGCTTCTTTCCAGAGTTCCGTGGATATACCACAGCTCACTGGAATGCCATGAGCCGGAATCATCGCCCGGAAGCGGGCGGGAGAAGAAATAGAGATATCCGGGTTTTCTACCGAGTTCCTCTTGTTTTAGCAGAAGATAGCGCATCTTCTCGTTGATTGCCATTGGCATCCATGGAAGCGGCTCATTGCCTGCCATATCGTCCTTCGTCGATCCCATCAGGAACTGGACATCATTGTAATGTCCATGATCCACACACTCATCGTAACTTTCCGTCAGCGCGTATCCGTCCACATAAGGGCCGAAAGCCAGTCTCGCCCTCGCGTCTTTGCCGAACTGAGGTCTGAACGTCGTGTAGAACTCCATGATCTTTTCAGCGGGAAGCGATCGCATCTCCAAAGGAGAGGCATATCCGCAGTGCTCCACAAACTCTCTGCCGACCTCGTAGGCGAAGTCCTTTTCTCCAAAACTGCCAAGGCCACTGTGGATGACCGCTTTCTGGACCATGCCTTTCATCAGAGGCGAGCAGAAAAGCGCAATCGTGGAACCGGCACCCGCGGACTGTCCGAACACCATGACGTTCTCCGGATCGCCGCCAAAAGCAGCGATATTGTCATGGACCCACTTCATTGCGGCGATCTGGTCATACAGCGCATAGTTCCCGGATCTTCCCTCCTCATCCTCCAGATCGGGATGCGCGAGAAAACCGAACACATGCAGGCGGTAGTTGATCGAGACATAGATCACGTCCTTGCCGGCAAAAGCCTCACCGTCGAATTCCCGCTCATGGGCAAAACCGGACATGAAACCGCCTCCGTAGATCCACACAGCAACCGGGAGTTTCTCATCCGGAGACTTGGCAGGCGTCCAGATGTTCAGATATAGACAATCCTCGCTGCACTCAAACGGCTCGTTTCCCCATTCGTGATCATAGAATGATCCTGCCTTGTGCATCCCCTGCCAGGCTGCCGGCATAAAATGATCCGCTTTCCTGACCCCTTCCCAGGGCTGAACAGGCTGCGGTACCTTCCAGCGCAGTTCGCCAACGGGGGGTGCGGCAAAAGGAACGCCCTTAAATACAGTGATGTCTTTTCCCGGAATCTCGACACCGGACACCAATCCGGACCTGGTCTTTGCCAAAGTGATTGCCATTGAAAAGTTCCTCCAAATAATTTATATCCTGTTTCTCTTTCATTTCCGAAAGAGAAACTACAGATCTCACCTAAATGGATTTGTTTTCCCAGGTCTGCTTCTTCATTCTTGCGCGTTTTCTGTTTTCAAGCAGCCGTGTCCCATACATGATGGTGCATACGACAATCGTCGCACCAGCTGCCAGTTCATACAGTCCGGCGCCGATCGCCATGCCTACAGCGGTATCTATCAGGATGACGGACGAGGTAGTCAGTCCGCTGACATGGTTGCCCCTCATGAAGATGGAACCCGCTCCCAGAAAGCCGATTCCCGGTATCACGCTGGCAGCTACACGGGATACGTCAGCGTCCAGTCCGACAAAGCCTTCTTTGGAAACGATGACCAGAGTACAAGCGGCAATACAGACCAGCATGTTGGTGCGTATTCCTGCGTCCTTATTGCTTTTTTCCCGTTCAATGCCAAACAGAAAGCCGCACACTGCTGAGGCGGCCAGTTTAATCAGATAGGGTATGTTCATCAAACTCACTCCATTCGTTTTATTTTTCTCCGGGTATTCGCTAAACGGTTCAGGATACGAAATTAAGCTGTTTCAGCCTTCCATCCAGGCGTCAAAATAGATGCGCGCTCCTTCCTCCGGTTTCAGATCGGATCCGGTGCTTTGGATCATATAAGTGATCAGCTGAACCGGGACCGTGGGATTCTTGAGGTTCAGATTATTCTTGCGGGAACGCGCCATGTCAGCTATCACCTGCCGGAGATCCTCCCCCCCGTAGACTGCACGGTACAGCTCCGCATCCTTCTCCCGTCTGTGCATACAGCAGATGTTGTGCGATAAACGCAGCAGAAGAGCAATCCCGCAGGCTGCGGGCAGAAGCACTGACAGAGAGACCCAGATCGGTACGCGGGTGGCAAAACCGTAGAAATCGTTCCATCCGCCTCTTTCTTCTCCGATGACGACCACCATGATGAAGTAGACAGTCCCGTAGATCAACACAGGAATCAGAGCTAGCGTGGCTTCCCGGAAACGGACCAGATGACTGTTGATGAAACAGCTGTACGTGACGATGGACACGATCGGGCAGACGCCATGCAGGAAGAAACGGGAACCCGAGAAGATCAGGGAAAAGCCCTTGACGGGAGCGAGAATGAACAGTGAGACGAGGAAAGTCAGCGCGACACCCGTTACGGTCACATGCATCAGGACCACTGCCCAGTCGGGCAGATGGTAATTGCCTGTGCGCAGCCCGTCGATCGTATATGGCAGGCAGAGCATCATGGACAGCCCCGCCAGGATGTTTGAGTTAACTGTAAACATACAGAACGTCCGGAGCCCCATGTGGTCAAAGTTTTCGTCATACAGGGTCACCAGATTCATGGTCACGCCGATCGTGACGCAGACCGCCACGATACACGCACCGATCAGCGCGCAAAGGCACTGCATACGATTGCTGCGGATTGCCGGATCTTTCATCGTGGTCATCTCCTATTAGTTGCGGTCTCAGCATCTGATCGATCCTGACTTGACACATTGAACAGCGCTTGCAGAATACAGTTTCTCTTTCGTTTCCTCATTTCCGCCCTGACACGAGCGTTGTCATTTATATAATTATAACTTATTTCAGCGTCTTAGGCATTGCTTCTGTACAGCAGATTAGTTCAAATATTCTGTGAAATTACAGTGTCCGGTCACTCACTGAGGTTCACTGAAAACGATGCGATATACTCCGCATCATCTGCGACGGGAAGTTCGGGGTCTGCTTCTTCGAAGAAAACACTGTATCCGCTTTCCTTCGCTACGAGTTCAAAATGGCACAGCGCAATGCCCATGTCGATCTTCTGCGTGTCCCATTTCTCCGAAACATACCACTTACTGTGTTTCTCATAAAAATGAACTTTATCACCGCACAGAATGACACGCCAGGGCTGTTTGTTGACAGCGGACGGTCCGAGCCTCATCGCCTCGAGTGCGTCAGTCAGATTTCTGGCCTTTTCCTTCGTCAGGGCAATGCTGTAAGCTCCATCAAAAAACAATTCCCCGAATCCGAGCCGGCTGTCCGCACCGACGCCTTTCCTCATCAGTGCTTCTCTTACAGACATTTTTTTAGCCGGATACCCAAGCGGACTGACACAGGGCATCACCTCATCAGAGGAAACAGACATCGCGCGTTCAAAAGCTTCGCGGTTCATCGTTCCCGCGATCCATGTCGTACCGATGCCGAGTGATTCCGCAAACAAAACTATTTTTTCGAATGTATAGCCGAATGCCTCTTCCGCATGCGGTGTACGCATCATCTTCCCCGCGATATAAACATCACAGCCAACAATGACCGGGCTGTTCAGCCCGTATTTCTTCGCCTCCAGGATCTTCCATGTGATCGGAAGATCATATGGATTTTCCACCTTCCCGGCGAATTCAAGGATCCTCTGCGCGTCATCTGCCTGCAGCGTTTTCCCGTCAAAAGTACGGACGCTCCGTCTCCGGCGGATCGTTTCCATCATCTTCATCTGTCTGTCCCTCCATCCGGACCACTTGGTCCTTAATCGTTCCTCATCACCGATCCGCTTCGTCCATGACCGGCGCAACCATTATCCAGATCGTGCTCGGGATGTTTCAGACATCCTTCCGTTCGAAACGAACGCATCAGCCTGTCCCGTCTGCAATTGTCCGGAATATATGATAGTATAAAATTACAACAATACTTCCAAATACATTATATACTTGCTTTTCTATCATAAGATGGCTGAAACACTGTTCATTAACGCAAAGATCTATACCGGGGGAAAAGCCTGTTCCGGCTCTTTCTGTGTGGAACACGGGCTTTTCCGGAACGTTTGTGAGGAACCGTTTCCACACATTCCGGACCCGACGGAGACCGTGGATATGGGAGGCAGGTTTGTCTGCCCGGGATTCATCGATTCCCACATGCATCTGCTGAACTATGGACATGCCCTCAGGGGAGCGTCACTCGCGGACCACACGGAGAGCCTATCAGACCTGCTGGACTATCTGAAATCGTATCTGAAAGAGCATCCCGTGCAGGACAGTCAGTGGCTGCTGGGAAGAGGCTGGAATCAGGATTATTTCACGGATGAGGACAGAATGCCCGACCGGTGGGATCTGGATTCCGTCTCCGGCGATATCCCCATTATGATCACACGCACGTGCGGACACTGCTGCGTACTCAACAGCGCTGCGCTCAGTGCAGCAAACATCACCGGACAAACGGAAGACCCGGAGGGCGGAGCGGTTGAAAAAATGGACGGTGAACCGACAGGGCGGCTGTTTGAGAATGCAGTTAGCCTCGCGTCAGACGCGATCCCCTCACCTGACATCAATGCGCTGAAAGAAATGTTTGCCGAAGCATCAAAAGCGGCGAATCATTTCGGGATCACCAGTGTGCAGTCGGACGATCTGCTCACTTTTCCCGGAGTGGATCCTTTTGACGTCATCGAAGCGATCCGGCAGCTCATAAATGAGGGCCGTCTCACGGTCCGGATCAATGAGCAATGCAATTTCCCGGATCTTCCCGCCCTCAGGTCATTCGCAGAAAAAGGCGGTTTCCGTCTCAGGATAGGTGATATGTATCGTTCCGGTCCCCTGAAATTACTGGGAGACGGTTCTCTGGGAAGCAGGACCGCAAAACTTTCCGTCTGCTATCCCGGAACTGATGAGACAGGCATTCTCATCTACAGCGATGAGGAGATGACGGATATGATCTGTCTCGCCGCGGCCGAAGGCGTCGGATCCGTGATCCATGCAATCGGAGACGGTTGTCTGGATCAGGTTCTGGACGCGCTGGAATACGCCCAGAAGCAGTATCCCGGTGACAGGCGCAGCGGGATCGTCCACTGCCAGGTCAGCAGAGCGGATCAGCTGCAGCGTATCGCCGATCTGGGACTGAATGTATTTGCCCAGTCCGTCTTTCTCGATTATGACAACCACATTGTGAACAAACTGATCCCTTCGGAGATTGCCAGTACCAGCTACAGCTGGAAGACTCTTATGGATAAGGGAGTGACTGTCTCCAACGGATCTGACTGCCCTGTGGAACTTCCCGACGTCCTAAAAGGGATGCAATGCGCCGTAACCAGGACTTCCTTGGACGGGACAGGACCGTATCTGCCGGATCAGGCTTTCACCATTGGTGAAGCTCTGAACAGCTTTACCGCTGCCGCTGCTTATGCGGGCAGAGAAGAAGACAGCAAAGGAATAATAGCAGACGGCATGCTGGCGGATTTCACCGTGCTGGATAAAGACCCCTTTGAGTCTGATCCTTTCGAACTCCACACGATCCGTGTACTGGAAACATGGCTTGGCGGAAAAAGAGTCCTGTAAACCGCGCCTGAAGTGGGCTGCCTATATTATTTGAAAAAAGGCCGCGGAATGATCCGTGGCCTTTTTCCCTGAGACCGGCGGATCATGAGGAGATTCCGCAGTTCTGTTATAATTGATACATCAACGACAGGAAGAATAACATCATGATCAGAAAATACACTTTCGGATCCCCTATTCCCACGGATGCCGTAACTGAGCAGATCTCCGCATCTGACCCCGGATCGTTTCCTTTTACCTGTTCCCTCTCAGATCATTTTGAATTCGAACTGAGGATGGCCAAGGAGGATCTCGTTTTTGGACTGGGAGAGACCAACCGCGGCATCAACAAGCGCGGATGGGTCTATAAGAGCTGGTGCAGCGATGATCCGTTCCATACCGAGGACAAGTCCTCACTTTACGCGGCGCATAATTTCATCATCCTCAGCGGAAAAGAAAACACCGGAATCTTCGTCGACTATCCTTCAGAGATCGTCTGGGACGTCGGTTATACAAAGCGTGATGTTCTGAAGATCACCGTCGGAGGCAAAGACTTTGACATCTACATCATCACAGCAGACGACCCTATAGACGTTGTGCGCGAATTCCGCAGGATCATCGGGAAAAGTTATATCCCGCCGTTCTGGGCATTCGGTTATCAGCAGAGCCGCTGGAGTTATCCCGACAGGGAGACCGTCGACAAAATCATTGACGGATATAATGAGGCGGATATCCCTCTGAACTGCATCTACCTCGACATCGACTATATGAAAGATTACAAGGATTTCACCGTCGACGAAGAGAAGTTCCCCGATTTTGTTTCTTATGTCAGAGAAAAGAAAAAACAGGGGATCCGGCTGATCCCCATCATCGATGCAGGGATCAAGGCCGAGAACGGCTACGATGTCTATGAGGAAGGGCAACAACTGGGATATTTCTGCTAAAAAGCGGACGGCACCGAATTTGAAGCCGGCGTTTGGCCTGGCATCTGCTGTTTCCCTGATTTTCTGCGGGCAGACGTAAGAAACTGGTTTGGTTCAAAATACAAAGTCCTCACTGATATGGGGATCGAGGGCTTCTGGAACGACATGAACGAACCCGCGCTGTTCTATTCCCCTGATGGAATCGGCAGTCTGCTCGATCATGCGACAGAACTAAAGGGACAGAACCTCGACCTCGGAAAATTCTTCCGGATGAAAGATGAGTTTTCCGGTCTTTCCAACAGCATGAGAGATTACGGGGCGTTTTACCATACCGTAGGCGGCAGGCAGGTCAATCACACTGAGGTCCACAACATTTACGGCGCGAATATGACAAGGGCTGCCGGAGAATTCTTTGAAGAGGAATTCGGGAAAGAAAGGATCCTGATGTTCTCCCGTGCCTCATATATCGGCGCGCACCGGACAAGCGGGATCTGGTTCGGGGACAACCATTCCTGGTGGTCTCATATCCTGCTCAATCTGAAAATGCTTCCCGGCGCAAACATGTGCGGATTTCTCTATTGCGGTGCGGATCTCGGCGGCTTTAACGGCAATGCGTCCCGCGATCTGGTCCTCCGTTTCCTCGCCCTCGGCGTATTCACACCTTTGATGCGGAACCATTCCGCGCTCGGAACCAGGGCACAGGAATGCTTCGCCTTTGAGAATCCGGAGGATTTCCGTGACATCATCCAGGTCAGGTACCGGCTCATTCCTTATCTCTGGAACACGTTCAGAAACGCAAGCGAACACAACGATATGATCTTCCGTCCTCTGGCTTTTGATTATCCGGATGACAAAATCGCACGTGAATGCGAGACCCAGCTGATGCTTGGCAAAGAATGCATGATCGCTCCCATATACGAACAGAACGTCTCGGGCAGAACTGTTTATCTGCCGGAGGATATGACGCTGGCAATACTCAGCGGGGAAAGTGTCCGGACCGTGGCGATGACGAAAGGTGTCCATTATATCGAGGTCGCGCTCAATGAAGTGCCGCTGTTCATCAAAAAAGGGAAATCTATCCCTCTGTGCGCACCTGCGCTAAGGACAGATCTGCTCGACCTTAGGGAAACGGAACACATCCCGGCAATCCCAGAAGACACTCATATCGGATGATAAGAAGGAACTAAAAATGAAACCTATGGAAAGAATAGACGTACACTCCCATTATTTCCCGAAGAAATACTATAGCCTGCTTCAAAGATACGGCATCACGCACCCGGACAATGTTTATGTCCCGGAATGGAGTCTGGAAGACCATCTGGCAAAAATGAAGAAAGCAAACATCATCTATGCCGCGCTGTCGATCACCTCTCCGTTTTTCAACTTCGTCGATCCGGACGAAATGGCAAAGGCTGTCCGTGAATGCAATGAGGAGGGATCGAAGATTGCAGAAGACAATCCGGATAAGATAGGAATCCTTGCTTCTCTTCCTCTTCCGGACGTTCAGGCAAGCATTGATGAGGTCATCTACTGCACCAGGAACCTTCATGTAAAAGGCTTTGCTCTGCCTACGCATGCGTCGGGCGTCTATATGGGAAATCCGGAGCTCGATCCCGTCATGGAAGCGCTGGATGATATCGGTGCTCTTGTCACTCTTCATCCCACTTCTCCCGCACTGGTCATAGAAAATGTCAATGAGACATTGCCGATCCCTCTCTTCGAGTTCTACGTGGATACGGCAAGAGCCATGCTCAATATGGTCTATCGGAAAATATTCGACAAATTCCCCAATATCCGTTTCGTCATGCCTCATGGCGGGGGCTGCTTTACGACGATGGTCGAAAGACTTTCTTCAGGAGCCGGGGCAGCGCTGGACATCAGGGGAAATATGGGAAAAATGTATTTCGATCTTGCAGGCAGCCCGCTTCCGCTTCATCTTCCCATGCTTCTTGATATCGCAGGAGCGGATAGACTTGTTTACGGCGTAGATTTCCCCTATCCTTCCCTGGATGCAGGGATCGCTCACGGAAACAGACTCGATACGAGCGATCTGCTGACTGATGACGAGAGAAAGATGATCTATCTGGATAACGCGAAAAAACTGCTCTCCATAGAATAAGGCCGATAATCCCGTGCTGAAGAAAGCATACGGAAAGCCGCAGGCAAATGCTTGCGGCTTTTTTTGTCAGATCATACAGATCGGATCAGATAATGATTCGCGTCAAAGTAGATCAGCCGATCCGCATATTCCTGAAGGAAATCCTCATAATCGTATTCGTTGATGATCTTCTTCCCTTCACTGTCCCCGACACAGACCACATATCTCCGGATATCATCTTTCGTATATCCGTCTTTCAGCCGCATTCCAAACGGCAGATAGGGCTTCTTCGGAACAATGCATACCAGGTCTTTAAAGACAAAATATCTGCCTTCCAGTTCCCCGTCTGGATCCGCATAAACGGTACAGGCTGTGAAGAATGCGTCCGTTTTCTGATTCTCATACACCCAACTGTCAAAAGAATCCTGATCGCGGATCTGAGCCAGTTCTTTTTCTCCCAGCGTCATCGGGTGATAAATGCCGAACAGAACCGTGCTCTCATTGTTCCCGAAATTTTCGTTCAAATGCTGCACATATTCCTGATTATATCCGATATGGCTTTCCCAGTATCCTCTGAGATTGTTTTTGTTCAGCGGCTGTCCGTCGATCGTCGCGGTGTAGTTCTTCCTTGTCAACAGAATATTGCCCACAGTCGCAAAGAACAGATGAAGATCCGCAGAAGTACATGGAATATTCAGCGACAGCGCAGCATAACTGAAATCCGGCTCATGTTCCACATTGAATCCCCTTCCGGGATACTCTTTGTGGAATACGATAAAAAATCCGTCTTCGCACTTTCCCTCCTCCAATCGGTTGCCGGAATCAGGAATTCCGTATCCCGCTTCTTTCAGAAGAAAATCGTTCCGAGTCAGACGCACGCCTTTTCCAAACAGCGGTTTTTTATATTTCAATTCCACATCAAGCGACATAAGGCACCTCTGGTCAAATATCCATTCCGGGTCATTCCCACATACTCCTGAACACCGACTCCCGGAACCATTTTCAAATCATTTCGGTCAGCTCTTTTTTGATGCTTTGTATTCATCGACTCTGGCCCGCATCTCGTCATCCATGTTCCAAAGGAACTTGAACGAAGCCCAAGAACCCAGGACCAAAATCCCCGGCAACAAAAGGCACAATACCTTTATGCCTGTGATTGTCGATGCTGACTGAACCGTCAATGTACCATTATATCCGACCATACCCAAAAGCAGCATCGCGGCGGAATTTCCGATCGTCTGCCCGACTCTGCGGCTGAGATTGAAGGTTCCGTAGATCGATCCCTCCGTTCTCTTTCCGGTAATCAATTCGTTGTAATCGATCGCTTCCCCCACAAGTCCCCACTGCATGTAGATGGAAATAAAAGCAAAGCCCATCGCCATATTGCTGCAGACCGCATAGACCCAGGGATTCACATTGAACATCATCATGGCGCCGAAAAGAACCACATACATGGCGCAGCTTATCAGAAGACCATACCGGATCAGCTTTTGAAGTCCGATCTTTTTGGCGATGACTGGCCCCAGAATGAAAATGAGAAGCATCGGCGGCGCGCTCAGCAAAGTTCCGTATCCGGCAATGGAGATATCTCCCAGAACATCCGCAAACATATAGTTGTTCAGGGTATTGCCGACGTACTGCATCATACAGATGAAGATGCCGTGAACACAAAGAGCCACAAAGGGGCGGTTGACCTTGAAGACCTGAAGGATATCCGTGACCTTGATACTGTCACTGCCTTCCGCCTGGTCTCCGGCAGTATTTCCGGTATTTCTCTCAAAAGTCAGCGCATAATGTCCCAGACACATCACCAATCCGATCAGAGCACAGACGGCTGCGCCGAGCGCATAACCGGTCGCGTTGTTCTCTCCGTATTGCTTCAGGAACAGCGGCATGATGAACAGCGAGATCAGCGTGGCGCCTGCGCTTCCGATTCCTCTGGCGGAAGAAAGCGCCGCTCTCTCTTCATCATTATCGCCCATCGAAGACAGCAAAGATCCCATCGGAATATTGAACATGGTATAGGAACCTTCATACAGGATCTTCAATACAAACAGGAAACTGAGTCTCACAACGCCTTCAAACAGACTTGGGACAGACCACAGAGCAATGAATGTCACGCAAAGCAGCGGAGCAGATCTCAGGATCCAGGGACGGAATTTTCCCCTTGGATCTGTACTGCGCACATAGGATCTGTCAATATACGCTCCCATAAGGGGGTCATTGATGAAATCCCAGATGTTCCAGATGAGCAGAAGAATACCGATCGTGCCGGGGCTGATTCCCAGTGCGTCTGTACAGTACATGGAAAAGGTGCTGCTCATGAGAGCGAAGGTCATGACGCCACCGGCATCTCCGAGTCCGTAACCGAACTTATGCTTCAGTCTCAATGAAGTCTTTTCTTCTTTCATTCATGAACCTCTTTCTTTGATTTATTCGTATTATCTATTTAATTCTCAAAAGACAGAACAGATAACCATTTATTTTTCAGTGAACCAGACCGGCAGGTCTTTGACTGTACATCCGACCTTGACCGACGACCCTCCCGGAATCGGTTCACCTTCTCCCCTCAGTCTGAAACCTCCTGTGCTTCGCGGGAGACGGACAGTCAGTTCGGCAACTCCCTCTTCAAATACCGGACACACTAGAATCCTGTCCCCGCACATGAAACAATCCGACTCTCTGTCGTAATCCCCGTCTCTCAGAAAGACAGGCGTGATCAGCGGCATATCGTTCTCCCTGGATCTTTTCATCTGCTCCGACAGGTAAGGAATCAGCCGCTTCCTCAGATCAAAGATGGATTTTACAGCGCCCATCACATCCGGATACAGCCATGGCATCGTCGATTCTTCACCAGGTTTCCATGAGTGCAGAACAAATCTAGGCAAGAATACTCCGTACTGAAGCCAGCGAATGAACAGTTCTCTTCCCGGTCTCGGACCGGAAAACCCGCCGATATCCGGTCCAAAGAAACTGAATCCGGACAGCGACATGGTCATTGCCTGATAATGGTTGAATCTCAGATCCCTGAAACTCGTATAGTTATCTCCCGTCCAAGTGGTGGCAATACTCTGACTTCCCGCTATAGCGCATCTTGTAACGATGAAAGGCTGCTCATTCGACTCCTCGCAGGCTTCTCTGCTGGCCTTCGTCATCAGGAATGAGAATAACGGTTTGATGAGCCTTGCCGGGATCTCTTTTCCAAAACCATGTGCATAGACGTCTTTATCAAAGATATCGTATTCATTGTTATCGTTCCAGATATCGTCGTATCCACGATCGACCAGGATTTCCTTCACACTGTTTTTCCAAAACTCATACGCTCCGGGATTCGTAAAATCCAGATAACTGGCATTGCCGCCCCAGAATGGGAACCTGGCAGGCGATCCGTCCGGATAGTGCAGGAACCAGCCGTTCCGGGCGATCTGTTCGTATAACGGATGATCATCCAGAAATGCCGGCTTTACGTTGGGAATGATCTTCATCCCCCTGCTCCGGAAATGATCAGACAGCCCTTCCGGATCCGGTATCTTATCTGTGTTCCAATGGAAGACATACCGTTGATCATTTATCTGCGTATATCCGCTCGACAGATAAAAACCTCCGGCTTCGATACCGTATTCAGCACAGCGTTCAGCAAAGGACCGCAGACGCAGATCGGCATCCGGTGCGTCTGTGTATTCCATCGTGGAGCCGCAGTACCGGAATGCCCAATCGGGTATCCTGCAGATCCCACCGGTCATATGAATGAAGTTGCTGATTATCGTTCCGACATTGCCGAAAAGAATATAGAAGACCATATTCTCTTCTTCATATCGGACTGAATTGAACAATTCGTAGTAATTATCGTGTTCTCTTCCGAAATCGATCTCGCCTGAACTGTAGGTATCATAATAGATTCCATAGCTGCCTGCTCTGTTCTCACAGATATAGAAAGGCAGGTGTTTGTACAGCGGATCGCTGTATTCCGCTCTGAAGCCCATGGAATC
>JAEEGL016797569.1_pt1 | contig 17625 bp, 7 predicted proteins | sample 9134231 | NCBI WGS metagenome assembly JAEEGL01 (sample SAMN16246548, study PRJNA631951) | gut metagenome | biome: gut microbiome; feature: rumen; material: fiber-attached | host: Bos | place: Iran: Karaj | collected 2018-10 | reverse complement strand
GCGATGTGCGCCATGTCCACCATCATGATGCAGCCCACCTTGTCGCAGATTTCGCGGATGCGCTTGAAGTCGAGCGCGCGCGGATAGGCCGAAGCGCCGGAGAGCAGAATCTTCGGCTTCACCTCCATGGCCTGCCGCTCCAGCGCATCGTAGTCGATGCGCTCCGTCTCCTTCGAGACGGTATAGGGCACGATGTTGTAGAGCTTGCCGGAGAAGTTGACCGGCGAGCCGTGCGAAAGATGCCCGCCCTGGTCGAGCGAAAGCGAAAGGATCGTGTCGCCTGGATTGATGGTGGCGAAATAGACGGCCATGTTGGCCGACGAGCCGCAGTGCGGCTGGACGTTCGCATGGTCGGCGCCAAAGAGCGCGCAGGCCCTCCGGCAGGCGACCTCCTCGGCCGCGTCCACCGGCAGACAGCCCGAATACCAGCGCTTGCCAGGATAGCCCTCGGCATACTTGTTCATCAGCACGCTGCCGGCGGCCAGGCGCACGGCGCGGGACGACGTATTCTCCGAGGCGATGAGATTGATCTCGGTATCCTCCTGCTCAACCTGCGCCTTGATGGCGGCGTAGATTTCGGGATCGTCCTTGGCGAGTCCCGAGAAATCGCTCAGACGACGCGCCCGTTCGACCTTGGCGCGACGGCGCGCATGGCGCGCTTCGTCGGAAAGGTTCGTTGCGACAAAGGTCTTGAGGATTTCGACGGCGGCGGAAATGTCCTGGTTGATGGCGCCGAGGCACAGGACGTTGGCGCCCACGTGCTCGCGCGCCTGCTTCGCGTCGGCCACGTTGCGGCAGAGCGCGGCGCGCACATTCTGGAAGCGGTTGGCGGCGACGCTCATGCCCATGCCGTTCGTGCACACGAGCACGCCCAGCTCCGCTTCGCCCTTGGCGATGGCCTCGGCCACGGCGTCCGCATAGTCCGGATAGTCGCAGGACTCCTTCTCCGTACAGCCGAAATCGGCCCATTCGGCGGCAAAAGCCGCCTGCAGCTGCTGCTTGAGCTCAAATCCGCCATGGTCGGATGCGATTGCAATCTTCATTTGCTGATGACCTTTTTTCTGGAACGTGGAAAACGAGAATTGAGTATATCAAAACGCCGTGCCGTTTTCAAGTCTCGTCATCGTCCGTCAGAAATTACATTCCATAAACCTGCGCCTGAGGCAAAATTGTGGTATAATTTCCCGCGTCATGAGATTTGCGCTCTCTACCAACTGGAACAATCTGCGGCACGCCGACGGCGCGGCCGTGGCCGACGAAGCCATCGCGCTGGGATTCGACGCGCTGGAGCTTGGCTATGCCACGCCGCCGGAACAGATTGCCGGCATCAAGGCGCGGCTGGACCAGATCTCCGTGGATTCAGTGCACGCCTACTGTCCCGTGCCCATCGGCGCACCTTCCGGCCATCCCGAAATCTACCAGCTCGCCGATCCGCACGAGGACTTGCGCGCACTGGCGCGCCTGTGCCTCACCAAGAGCTTCGCCTGCGCGGCCGATGTCGGCGCCAAGGTTGTCGTGTTCCACGCGGGATACGTCAATTCGCAGTCGCGCTGGAGCTACTTTCTCCACGGCACGCAGCGCGTGGGCGAACCAGCCGGCGCCGACCGTCGCCGTCGCGCGAAGCGCGGTCGCCGCCTGATGGATCGGCTCAAGGCCGAATTCGAAAAGCTCATCCCGGGACTGGAGAAGAATGGTCTGACGCTGGCGCTGGAGAACCTGCCGCGCTTCGAAGGCTTTCCATCCACAGAAGAGGCCGAGACGCTGATGAAGGAAATCGCAGGCTCGCCAATCTCACTGTGGTTCGACACGGGCCATGCCCGCGTGCGCGAATGCCGCCAGTGGGACGTTCCCGCCGCCGAAGCCGCCACGCGCCTCGCGCAGTGGGTGCGCGGGATGCACCTCAACGACGTGAAGGATGTCTATGACGACCATTTCGCGCCGGGCAAGGGGAATGTAGATTTCGCGGCGCTAAAGCCACTCGCGCAACGCGAAGGCGTGCTGCACGTCGTCGAGCCGCACTCGGACGTCACCGCCGAAGACCTGCGCGCAGGACTCGCGCTCATGCGCAGAATATGGGAAGATGAGGTGAGAAGGTGAGAGGGTGGGAAGGTGAGAAGTTAAAGAGTTAAAAGGTTAAAGAGTTAAAAGGTTGAAAAGCTAGAGGGTTAAAAGAGACCAGAGGAGTGGTATGTTGCCATGAAAACAACGTCAAGAATTTTAGTTGCCTGCCTTTCGCTTTCGGTTGCATCTGCAGTTTTTGCGGACATCGTACCGCGCGATCCGCAGCCTCGGCCGCCGATTGTCGTCCCTCCACCAGTTCCCGCGCCAATGCCAATTCCACCGATCGTACGCCCGCCCGTGCTGCATGTCGATGTCCGTGCGGACGAAAAGCCGATGACGGTGGATTCATACAGCGTGGAGGCACAGGTGAATGGCCTGTTCGCCACAGTGCGCACGCTCATCGTCTTCGGCAATCCAAATGGACGAGTCCTTGAGGGCGAGCTTGAGTTTCCGCTGCCGGACGGCGCCAGCGTCTGCGGCTATGCCCTGGATGTCGATGGCCGTCTGCGCGACGGCGTCGTGGTGCCAAAGGACGAAGCCCGCATCGCCTTCGAGGCCGAAGTCAAGGCCGGGGTCGATCCTGGGCTCGTGGAGCATGTCAAGGGCAACGTATGGAAGACGCGCCTCTATCCGATTCCGGCGCGCGGCGCGCGCACGGTTCGCGTCGAATACGTGACGCCCCTCGTCTTCGACTCGAACGGCGATGCCGCCCTTTCGCTGCCGATGCCGCGCGAACGGCTGCGCGAACGCTGCGTATCCATTGCCGTCCCCATCCGCGACAACCTGCCTCGGCCGCTCCTGGGCGGACTTGGCGATCGCCGCTTCTCCGCCGCCGAGGCCGTGTGGCGTGTTTCCTCCATCGACCGCGACGTGACGCCCGGCGAAGACATCCTGGTGGCATTGCCGCAGCTACCCTCCACCTTCGCCGCCGTGGAAACATGCGGCGGCGAGACATGGTTCGCCGCATCGACCATCGCGCCGCCCGCCGCGCCTGAAACGCCAGTCACGTCGGCACCGGCATTCCGCATACTCTGGGACGCCTCCGGCAGCCGGCGTCCGGCGGACATCGACCTCGCGCTCAAGACAGTGGAGCTTCTGCCGCGCGACACGTACTACTCGCTCGTCATCTTCCGCGACGCGCCTGAGGAGGAACGCTATTTCTCCTCGCGCGCCGAACTTCTCGGAGCGCTCACCAACGTGCTCTACGACGGCGGAACGGACTTGGCCGCGCTCGCCGCCACGAATCGTCTGCTGACGACGGGCACGGATGTCATGACGCTGCTGTTCACAGACGGCATGGACACGTTGTCCGCCGCGGACGGCGACATCTCCTTCAAGGCCCTGGCGCTCGTCTCCGGCGGCGAACGCGACATCGAGGGGCTACGCCTCGCATGTGGCGGCCGCGTGATGGACCTGTCCGTCGTTTCCGCCGAAAAGATCGCCCACGAGATCCTACATCCCGCGCGCTTCCTGGCGGGACTTGTCGGCGAAGGCGTCGATCTCGTGCAGGGCATAGGCCAGCCGGCCATCGGACGGATCGTCGTCCTCGGCCGCATGGCACGCGACACGACGGAAATCCGCTTCGACTTCGGGGACGGGGTGATGTCGGCGCCCATCTCGCTCGCGAAGGCCGCGGCCAAGGAGGGAAAAGTCCTCGCCCGCGCCCGCGCGGCACAGCGTATCGCACAGGTTGCTCCGCGTGCCGACGACCACGCCGAAGAGCTGCTGGCCCTCGGCCGCGAATACGGCCTTGCGAGTCCCAAGACATCCCTGCTCGTGCTGGACACGATCGAGCAGTATCTCAAATATGGCATCGAACCGCCCAAGAGCGCCACGGAACTCCATGCGGCCTGGCTGATCATGCAGCCAGACCCCGCGAAGGAGAAGGATATCCAGGCGCAATCCGAGCGGAATTGGCTAAGCGCGCTATTGAAAGACTGGCGGGAACGCGTGGCCTGGCACAAGGATCCCGTGCCTAGGAAGCCAACGCCCAAAAGCGGACTCTTCGATGGCGTAGTCGGTGCGGCCGCAGCCGCGAATTCCCACAGGCGTGAGTCGCGTGCGCGGAGCGCCGGAAGCGGCATGACAATGGCGATGATGGTGGACGTGAGCGCCGAGTCTCCCGCCCCTGCCGCAGCCGCACCCGTCGGCGCGGCGGCAGAAGAAGCGGTTCTTGATTCTGCCCAGGCGTCAAACGCGCCTGTCGATGCGCAGGTGAAGCTGTCCGCCTGGGACCCCAAGACGCCATATCTCCAGTCGCTCAAGGACTGCGCCGCCGCGCACAGCGGCACGAACGCGCCAACCGACATGCTCTATCGCCGATACATGGAATTGCGCGCAAAGAACGCGTCGACGCCCGCGTTCTTCCTCGACTGCGCAGGATTTTTCTTTGCGCGGAACGAAAAGACGCTGGCAGTGCGCATCCTCTCCAACCTCGCCGAAATGCGCCTTGAGGACCCAGCCCTTCTGCGCACGTTCGCCTGGCGGCTTCGCGAGGCGGGCGAATACGATCGCGCCATCCCCCTGCTGCGCAAGGTCGCAAAGCTTCGTCCGGAGGAACCGCACTCCTTCCGCGATCTCGCGCAGCTGCTCTCCGAACGCGCACGGGATCGCGGCATCGCCGCCGACGCCGAAGAGGCGATGGCGCTGCTGAAGAAAACCGCATTCACTCCCTGGAAACGGCAGAACGCGCGCGCCGTCGCGGTCTTTGCGCTGGAAGAGCTGAACGCGCTCGCCGCCTGGGTTCGCGGCCACGACTGGGGGACTGTCCCCGCGCCAACCATCCCCGAATGGAACGAAGACTTCAAGCATCTTTTGGATGTCGATCTGCGCATTGTCCTTTCGTGGGACGCCGACAATACCGACATCGACATCCACGTGCTGGAGCCCAGCGGCGAGGAGGCCTTCTACCAAAATCACCGCACCGCCTCGGGCGGATTCGTCTCGCAGGACATCACGACCGGCTACGGTCCGGAGGAATATCTCCAGCTCAAGGGACAGAAAGGCGTCTACAAGGTGCTGACGCACTACTACGGCTCAAGCCAGCAGAAGCTGACCGGCCCAGCCACCGCCACGGCCACCGTGTACACGGACTGGGGCCGCCCCGCCGAAAAGCGCCAGATACTCTCCCTGCGGCTAGACAAACCGAAGGAAAAGGTTGTCGTCGGCGAAATCGCCTTCGGCAAATGAGGGTGGCCGTTTCGGGAAAGGACTGAAGATGCCGCCGGGCGTCAGGCCTTGAGCACGCTTGAGATATCCTGCCCAAAGCGCCGGAACGTCTTGGCAAGGTCGTACTCGCCGCGCGCGAACGGCTTGAGCATCTTCTTGGCCGCGTCGCAGCAGGTGGTCTCGGTCTTCGGACACCACTTGAGCGAAGCGCCGTCCTTCTTGCCGCGTCCAAGCTCCATGCACATCTGCCCCACGCAGCACGCCGTGGACGAACGCTGCGCGATCTCGGCGTTGGTGACGGTATGCGACGGATCGCCGAGCTTGATGCCTTCAAGCCAATTTGTGAAGTGGTCGGCGGCCTTGCAGTCCGGCTTGATCTTGGAACCGGCCAGCGGCTCGAGCAGCTTGTTCTTCGAGGCCATCAGCGGCTTCGCCTTGCCGGTCGCCGGCGTGTCGGGATCGCTCGGCGTCACCTTCGCGGCGCCGCGCATGCAGTATAGCCAATCTCCGTTCTCGCCGATGAACTTCACGCCGCAGGGATACTTGTTGCACAGGTGAAGGTCCGTCTTGCCGCCGTTGTAGGAATAGTGGAGATCGTATGTCGTATGGACGTTCCAGAGCTTGCCGCCCGTGGTGTCCATCCACTCGCACGTGCCGGACACGCCCTCCGGCCCGGAATCGTCCTTGCCGAGTCCCCACTGCGCGATGTCGAGATGGTGCGCGCCCCAGTTCGTGATCATGCCCCAGCCGTACGGCGCCATCTGAATCCAGCCAGGACGGTTACCGATCTTCTTGAGGTCCTGGTCATGGACGCGCGTCCAGTTGTACGGCGCCTTTTCGTCCGTGGGACCAAGCCACATTTCGTAGTTGAGGTTCTCCGGCACGGGCTCCACGGCCGAACTGCCGCCAGACTTGTCGAGCCCCACGCCCACCTCGACGCGCTTCACCGCGCCGATGCGGCCCGCGCGCACCAGCTCGCACACGAGCATGAACTGGTAGACGCTGCGCTGCCACGAGCCGACCTGGACGACCAGCCCCTTCCGGCGGGCGACCTCGGCGATGACGCGGCCTTCCTGAACCGTCTGCGCAAAGGGCTTCTGCAGCCAGATGTGCTTGCCCGCGAGCAGCGCCTCGACTGCCACAAGCGCGTGCCAATGGTCGGGAATGCAGATCATCACGGCGTCGATCGACGGATCGGCCATCATGTCGCGATAGTCGGCATATGCCTTGACGGGAGCGTTGGCCTCGCCCGTCAGCTTGCGGTACTGCTCCTTGACGAACCGCACGCCATGCATGAGGCGCTTGGAATCCAGGTCGCACACGGCGGTGAAGCGGCACAGGTCCGTATGCACGATGGTGTTGGGGATGTCCATTGTCGTGGAGATGCGGCCGATGCCGACGACGCCGACATTGATCTTTTCGTTCGCCTTGAAAGAGCCGCAGCAGCCGTTCAGGATGAGCGGCGCGGCGAACGCACCCGTACCAAGGAGGAAGTCTCTTCTGTTCATTTTCATGTCTTGACCTTTCCTGCCGAGGGCATCCGCGAACGAAAGCCCAGAGGCAAAGCGATGCCGATAGTATACACTATCCTGCGGCAGAATGCAACGCCGCAGTCCGCAGTCACGCGCCGAGTTCCCAGCCGTTGTGGTACTCTGCGGCAAGGAAGCGGTTCGCCTCGTCGGCGTATGCTCCGACGAAATTCTCCGCCTTGGGATCCCACTTGAGGGACTTCAGCTGCATCCGCGCGCAGATGTTGGCGATGTGCGCCAGCGTGATCGTGCGATGCCCCATCTCGCAGGTCGATGCCACCTGGCGATTCTCGAAGATGCCGTCGAGGAAGTCGGATTCGTGGAACTTCGATCCGTCGTGTCCTTCGTTCGGACGGTAGAGCTTGATGTCCTTGTCGGTGAGATCGGACTCCTTGAAGCTCTTGAGGCTGTCCGGCACCTTGCCCTTGCCGGCATAGCTGCCAACATCCCCCTTCTCGCAGTGGAAGACCGTCTGGCGCGGCCAGCCGTTCTCCTTGTCGATCTTGCGCACGTGGCAGCGGACGCCATTCGCGAAGACGAAGTCGAACTTGAACTCGGACGGCCACGAGAAGACGTCGCGGTCGGAGCCCGTCGCGTAGTCGCTTTCCATGTTCTCGACCGCCACGGGGCCCGTGAACTGCGTGCCTAGGCCGCGGTTGAGCTGGTCGAACTCGTGCGCGCCGAAGTCCGGGATCATTCCGCCGCCGTAGCGGCAGTTGAAACGCCAGCATGTCGGATCGTGGATCGAAGGGATGTAGGCATTGTGTTCCCAGTGAAGCGCCGGTCCCTGCCACATGTTCCACGCCTCCTCGGAGAAGTAGCGCGGACGCGGCAGGCGCGCGGCGCTGCGGCCGTGGCCGGCCCAGTGGTCGCACGCCGGAATGCAGATCGTCGCGCCCTTCACCTTGCCCGCGTAGCCGTTGAGGACGATCTCCTCGGAAAGGCGGAATGCGGGATTCGTCGAACCCTGGTTGCCGACCTGGAATGTGACGCCCGTCTCCTTGGCGATGCGTACCATCGCCTGTCCTTCGGCTATGGAGAGCGACATCGGCTTCTGGCAGAAGACATGCTTGCCGGCCTTCATCGCGGCAATCGCCATGATCGCGTGCCAGTGGTCTGGCGTGCAGATGCAGACGGCGTCAATCGTCGGGTCGTCGATCACCTCGCGCCAGTCCGTGACGACGCGGCAGTCCTTGCTGGCGTACTTCTTGTTGACCATGTCGCGTACGACGCGCCATCCGCAGATGTCGCGGCGGTATGAGCCGTCGCGCTTCTCAAAGCCCTCGGCACCGAAGTTGGAGCCGCGCGGACCGTAGAAATAGTCCGGCGCAAGCTCCACCACATCGCACACCACCGTCACGCGGCAGCGCGGATCCTGCAGAAAGCCCGGCACGTTCGTCGATTTGGCGATCAGCCCGCAGCCGATGACGCCCACGTTCACGCGTCCGTTAGGAGCGATCCTGCGCACCGACGCTTTGCCACGCGTGGAGCATCCAATGATGAACGGTACGCCCGCGCACGCGGCCGCGCCAAGGAAATCCCTTCTTGAAACTTTCATCTGTTGCCTTTTCTTTCTTGGTCTTGTTCTTTATTGTTTCGTGGTCTTGCTTTTTTCTGGTCTTGGCAAGGTCTCCGCCGGTCTCATTGCGAAACTGGCGTGTCTATCATACCAAATTTCCATGCCGACCGCCAACCATTCCGCGCGATTTTTGCAAACGGCGGATGTCATCATCCGCCGCGGCGCGTGAGGACACGCGCCCTCCCCTTCTCACACCACTAACGACTAACGACTAGCCACTAACGACTAACGACTAGCCACTAACGACTAACCACTAGCCACTAGCCACTAACGACTAACCACTTCTCACCTTCCCACCTTCTCACCTTCCCACCTTCTCACCTTCCCTCCTTCTCACCTTCCCTCCCAACTTATCTGGTCGATCCAGCCGAAATCCTGGCCCTTGGTGACGGAGCTGTTCTTCGTGTAGTTCCACTTGAGGATGTGTGTCCCCGAGCCGGTGACGTTCACCGTCACCTTCGCCCAGTCCCTCTCGCCGGAGATCATCTTGACCTGCGAGCCGTCGACGAGCAGCCGCAACGCGTCGTTGCCGCCCGCCTCGCACGAGACCTTCCACCAGAACGTGAGCGTGCCGGGGCCGGTGACGCGCGTGATCAGGTAGGAATTCTGTTTGTCGTAGATGATGCCCGTGCGGAGCGCGTCCTTGCCGTCGTGGGACACCGCTCCCTGTCCGCACCAGCTGTCGGTCTCGAAAGCGCCGCCCCACTCCGACGCCGCCGCAAGCCCGAGGCGAGGAGTCCAGTGCGCGTAGTACGTGCAGTAATAGTTCGGAACTGCGCTCGAGGAGGTGACCTGAGTGCCGCCCTCCTTCGCCGTGAACCAGCCGACGAATACCTGGCCGTCCTTCGCGGGCATGTACATCTTGCCCCAGAGGTTCCCGGGCGTCGCGTCCGTCTTCTTCACCGTCGCGCCGTTGGAGAACTTGCCGCCGTTCGCGTCGAACACGAACGCGGTTTCCGTCGACGCTGCGCTCCACTGGATCTGGTCGATCCAGCCGAAGTCCTCGCCCTTCGTCACCGAGCCATTCTTCGTGTAGTTCCACTTGATCGTGTGCGTGCCCGCTCCGTAGACCTCGACCTCGACCTTCTTCCAGTCCACTTCGCCAGAGATCATGGCTATCTGCGCGCCGTCGACGAGGAGGCGCAGGGCGTCCTTCCCGCCCGCCTCGCACGAGACCGACCACCAGAAGGAGAGGACGCCGGGGCCGGAGACCTTCGTGATGAGGTACGAGCCCTGGTTGTCGTAGATGATGCCGGAGCGGAGCGCGTCCTTGCCGTCGTGGGAGACTGTCCCCTGTCCGCACCAGCTGTCGGTCTGGAACTCGCCCGACCACTCCGACGCGGCGGCGAGGCCGAGGCGCGGCGTCCAGCGGGCGTAGTAGGTGGCGCTTCCGGCGGGCACCTCACTCGACGCCGTCACGATGTCGCCGCCGCTCGCTGCGGTGAACCAGCCGTCGAACACCTGGCCGGACTTGGACGGCATCGGGAGCTTGCCCCAGAGGTTCCCGGGCGTCGCCTCGACGGTTTTCGTCGCCGCGCCGTTGGAGAACCTGCCGCCCTGCGCGTTGAAGGTGACTGCAGAACCGCTCGCCGCCGCATGGATCGCACGCTCCTGCCACGTTCCTGCGTCGATCATCGATTTCCAGCCGGGTGCCGTAGCAGGTACGATCGAAACGAGATCTTTGTGCGAATCGATATAGATGTTTTCGTCTGCCGTAATCGGACAAGCCCCCAGATACGTCACGGACTTGAGAGCCAGGCAGTCGGCAAGTGCGCAACTTCCAATGTAGCTTACGCTCGCCGGCAATGTGATGCCTTCAAGAGCGCTGCAATGGTAGAACGAATAATAGTCAAGGGACATCATGCCGTTGGACATCGAAACGTTCTTGAGGCCTTCACAGTAGTAGAACGCCATGTAGCCGATGCTCTTTACGCTCGCCGGGATTGTCACGCCCGTAATGGAACTGCAATCACAAAACGCATAGTCCCCTATGCGCGTGACGGGGCAGCCGCCGAGAACAGACGGCACGGTGATCGCGCCCACTGTAGCCTTGGGGATTGCCGAAGTGTCGTCGGCTTTGTATATCTCCACCTTTCCGTTGACTTTCCGGTAGGTCCATTCGACGCCGCTCGTGTCCGTCCATTTGCCCGTCGTGCCGGGCATGACACGTATCGTGCGCGACTGCCACGATCCATCGGCAAGCTCGTCTTCCCAGCCGGCTGCCGGCACGAGAGAGACCAGGTCGTCCGGCGTACCGCCGTATATGTCCCAGCATGACGACAGGGGGGAACCGCAGTAAGTCACGGTCTTGAGCGAACTGCAATTTTGAAAGACAAACGAACCTAAGGTACTCACGCTGGACGGAACAGTGATGCTTGTCAAAGAGGTGCAGTTCTGGAACAGGTAGCTGTCCATGCTGACGACGCCGTCCGGCATCGAAACGGACTTTAGCGAAGTGCAGCCTCTGAACGCACTGTATCCAAGAATCATCATGCCGTCAGGCACGGTTACGCTTGTGATGGCGTCACAATCGCAAAACGCATCGTCCGAGACGCAAGTCACGCCTGCCGGGATTTTCACAACCGTCGCTGACCCGACATAACGGTAGAGAACTCCGCGGACGATGACAAATCCGTTCGCATCCGCCATCGCAGGGCAATCGTAGAATGCCCCGTTGTCAATTTTCGCGACGTTGTCCAGGCCGGAGACGCTTTTCAGCGAAGTACATCCCCAGAACGCACCATATCCTATGCTCTTGATGCCATTCGGCAACTTCACGCTCGTGATAAGCGTGCAAGATTGAAACGCATAATCCCCGATACTGGTAACAGGGTGCCCGCCGAGGACCGACGGCACGGTTATGGCGCCGGAAGTATCGACCGGTATGGCCGAGTAATTCTCGTAGTTCCAGATTTTCGCCTCGCCATCGGCTACGGCGTAGCGCCACGTGACGCCGTTTACCGTTTCCTCCATTGTGCGCCATTGCGCATAGTACGTGACATCGCCGCTCGCTGTCGTGGACGCCGTGACTTTCTTGCCGCCTTCCGGAGCCGTGAACCAGCCGAGAAACTCATGGGATAAGCTGGTCGCCGACGGCAGCGTCCCGACCGCCGCGCCCTTGTTGACCACCCTGAACGGCGAATCGCACGTGCCGAAGTTCTCGTCGGCATAAAACATCACGGTTGCCTTCCCGGAAGGCGTCGCCGTACGGATAAAGCGCTCTTGCCACATCCCTTCCGCAAGCGCGTCTTCCCATCCCGTCGCCGGCACGATCGAGACGAGTTCGCCCGGCGTGCCGGAATACGGCCGATAGCCGACATCCTTGGGAACGCCCAAATACACGACACGCTTCAGCCCGCTGCAGCCGAAGAACGCATACGTTCCGACCTCTGTCACGCCAGCCGGTACGACAACATCTGTCAGGGTTGCATTGCCTTCAAACGCAGCGTAACCGATTCGAGTCACGCTCGAAGGTATTGTCAGCGACGTGGCAGTCCCGAAATATTGGTGGAGAACGCCACGAACGATAAGAAATCCGTTTGCATCCGCCATCGAGGTGCAGCCGTAGAACGCGAGGTCCTCTATTTCCGTGACGCTGCCGGGAATGGACAATGACGGTAGCGAAGAACATCCGTAGAACGCGCCGGACCCAATGCTCTTGACGCTGTTCGGGATCGTCACGCCGGTAAGCGATTCGCACCAGAGGAACGCATAATTCCCGATGCGCGTGACAGGGCAGCCGCCGAGGACGGCCGGCACGGCGATCGTTCCTGCCGTCCCCGTCGGAATGGCCGCATAGCTGTCGTTGTAGATCTCCGCCTCGCCGTCCGAGACGACGTACGTCCATTCTATGCCGTTTACCGTCGCGGTGTCCGCAAGCAGGGGATTAAGCGCCATGCCCGCACCCATGAGCGCGCACATCGCCGCAATCATCGCCTTGTTGTTCGATTTTCTTGCCGCCATGCCATTTCTCCTTTACTCTTTCAATAACCCTTTAACCCTTTAACTCTTTAACTTTTTAACTCTTTAGAGGTAATTGCAAAACCTCCAAACACATCTCACGCCAAGTTCGCAAAGTACGCGAAGTTACGTTTCATGGATGACTTTGCGAACTTAGCGGACTTTGCGTGAGACTAAAAAGCGGGTTTTGCAACTGGCTCTTTAACTTTATTTCGCCGTCCAGCTCATCTGGTCGATCCAGCCGAAATCCTCGCCCTTGGTGACGGAACTGTTCTTCGTGTAGTTCCACTTGAGCGTATGCGTGCCCGAGCCTGTCACGTCCACTGTCACCTTCGCCCAGTCCTTCTCGCCTGAGATGCTGTACTTTTGGACGCCGTCCAAGAGGAAGCGAAGCGCGTCGTTGCCGCCCGCCTCGCACGAGACCTTCCACCAGAAGGTGAGCGTGCCGGGGCCTGGCACTCGCGTGACTAGGGGAGAGCTTTGCCCGTCGTAGATGACGCCCGAGCGGAGCGCGTCCCTGCCGTCGTGCGACACCGCGCTCTGTCCGCACCAGTTTTCAGTTTCGAACGCGCGCGACCACTCGGAGGCCGCCGCAAGGCCGAGGCGCTTCGTCCAGCGCGCATAGTAGGTGGTGTAGTAGAACGGCACCTTGTCGGACGCGGTCACGAGATTGCCGCCTTCCTTGGCGGTGTACCAGCCCGTGAACACGTATCCGTCGCGGGCGGGAATGTACATCTTGCCCCAAAGGTTGCCCTCAGGCGCATCTGTCTTCTTGACGGAGGCGCCGTTCGAGAACTTGCCGCCGTTCGCGTCGAAATAGAACGCGTCGACGTCGGAGCCGGACCACGAGATCTGGTCCAGCCAGCCGAAGTCCTCGCCCTTGGTGACCGTCGCGTTCTTCGTGTAGTTCCACTTGAGGACGTGCGTCCCTACGCCTCTTATGGGCAACTCCACCTTCGTCCAGTCCACATCGCCGGAGATCAGAGCCTTCTGCTCGCCGTCAACGAGGAACCGCAGGGCGTCCTTGCCGCCACCCTCGCACGAGACCGCCCACCAGAATGTGAGGATGCCGGAGCCGGAAACCCTTGTGATCAGGTACGAACTTTGCCTGTCGTAGATGACGCCGGAGCGGAGTGCGTCCCGGTTGTCGTGCGCCACCGTACCCTGCCCGCACCAGCTGTCGGTCGTGAACGCACCCGACCATTCAGATGCCGCCGCAAGCCCCAGACGCGGCGTCCAGTGCGCGTAGTAGGTTACGGCAACCCATGGCACCTCGTCGGACGCCGTCACAAGTTCTCCACCTGTCTTCGCAGTATAGTACCCGTCGAACACCTGCCCTGATTTGGATGGAATCGGCATCTTGCCCCAAAGGTTCTCGGGGACTGCCTTCACATAGCGTTTCGTCTTGCCATCGGAAAACGTACCGCCATTGGCGTCAAAGGTGGCAGGGCACTTGGTATCCCAGTGCGCATAATAGGTAACTCTACCCGACACCACCGTCGATGCAGTCACCTCAACGCCATCTTCCGCCGCGGTAAACCAGCCTATGAACACAAAACCCGTCCGTGTCGGGGCTGGCAGCGTCCCGACCGCCGTTCCGCCCGCGACCGTACGCGACGCAGGCGACACGCTACCGCCATTGGGATTGAATGTCACGATGAAGGAGCCGTCGCCCGGCACCACCTCGCCGTTTGCAGTCCAGTGCGCGTAAAATGTCTGGGCTCCCGTCACCCGCTGAATGGACTCAACACGCGTGCCGCCGGTCTTTGCCGTGAACCAGCCCGCGAACGTGAAACCTGGACGCGTCGGCAACGGGAATGCTTCCACCGCCGTGCCGACAACGCAGTTCCAGTAGTCAGGCGCCACGCTGCCGCCATTCGCGTCGAACGAGATCCGTACCGTCTGGCTGGCCGCGGCCCACACCGCATAGAGGGGTATGTCAATGTCGTTTATTGTGGAAAGGTTGCGCACCGCCGTGCCGTCGCGATAGACAACACTCCCCGTCGGTTTCGTCGCCCAGCCAGTGAACGCATACCCCGCCCGTTTGAACACGCACGGCCACAGGTTCTGAGTTTCGCCAATGGCGATGGTTTGGTTATCCATGATGCCAGTGCCACCGTTCGAGTCGAAGCGCACCGAATAACCGGCGCCGGACCATACGGCGTAAAGATTATATACATCACCCTGCGTCTCCCTGAGATTCACAACCGACGCGCCTTCGGCATACCGAACCTGGTCGCTAGGCGCCACCGCCCAACCGGAAAATGCGAAACCCGTACGCGTGAACGTATGCGTTGCCAACGCATCGCGCACATCATACTCGAAGACCTGGTCTTCCATCTCGCCCGTTCCGCCATTCGCGTTGAAGCGCACAAGATATGTTATTGGCGACCAGTGGGCGAAAAGCTCCATGTCTGCAGCAGGGACTTCCGTCGCCTCCGTTATAAGGATGCCAGTTATGGATTCCGTCCACCAGCCTTCAAACCTGTAGCCGCGCCGCGTCGGCACAGGGAACTGGCCGAAGGTCTGCCCAGGCACGTAGTCCTGCTCGCCAGCTACGACCACCGTACCGCCATTCGAGTTAAAGGTTACGGTCATGCGATCTTCCAGCGACCTCCAATGGGCGTAGAGCGAATGCGTCCGTGTCGCGGTCACAAGTGTCGTGATCTGCACTTGCGCGCCGCCCACCTGCTCCGTCCACCAGCCATTGAACGCCCAGCCAGGACGTACTGGCTCTGTGGACGGCAATGCATATCCCATGCTGGTAATCTGCTGTTCACTCCATGTCGATCCGCCGGATGGATCAAACCGTCCGCCGTTCGCGTCGAAGATGACATCGAACCGGTTTGGCGTCCAGTACGTAATTGCGTAGCCGTTCCACGACTTCGGCAACGTATGCGATCCGGCGCGTCCGTCCCAGCCGCGCGAATCCTGCAAGACGTATGTTGTAAGGTCGCCGGAGACCGCCGAATACGCCGAAGAAGAATAGTCTGGCGCATTTCCGAGATAATAGAGGGCATTTTTCACATTCGTTCCCGGCGTCCGACCGCTGAAAAACCGTGAACCCAAATAGGTCACGCTTGCCGGGATGATCATCGAATCCAACTTGGAACACCCGTTGAAGGCATATTCTGGAATCGAAACGAGATTCCGCGAGAGCGTCACGTTCCAGATGGCCGTGCACCCGGCAAACGCATATTCCCCCATCTTCACCACGCTATCAGGCAGAACAATGGCGTCAAGCGACGTACAGTACCGGAACGCTCGCGCACCAATGTTCGTCACTGTTGACGGAATCAACGTGTCGAACATGCGCGAACATCCGGCAAACATGTCGTCCATGATCGTAGTCTCGCCTTCTGCGATCTCAACAGACTCGATTTTCGCGTAGACTTCGGGGAAAAGGTTTTGCATCGGCTTCAGGTTTGTTGGTACTGTGACCCCCCTCAACAGCGAACATCCCGTAAACGCCTGGGCGCCCACATTTGTCACCGATGACGGCAATCGTACCGACTGCATCTGCCAGCACCCGTCAAACGCCCGTTCCCCCAAAGTCTCGAGTCCGTCCGCAAACGACGCCCACAACAAGGCCGAGCAATCCCAAAACGCCGCGGGGCCCACGTAGCGCAGTGATGTCGGGAAGTCGATCTCCTGAATGTAGGTACAACCCTCAAACGCACTTTCTGCAATATACCGCAAGGATTCTGGCAACGTTATTTCTTCGAGCTCAAACATCTCGAAAAACGCCCGCCTCCCAATGCCGACAATGCCCTCTGGAATCGTCACGGCAACAGCCTCGCGATTCTTATAGTCCAAAACCCAGTTGTTGTAGATCATTAACCCCTTGGCGTTGTAGCCAAGTGTCGATCTTACCTTGGGAGGAAGAATATCTAGGCCCATTTCGCAGAACATCGAAGGCCATGTTACAGAACGGACTTCATTGCATCCTTCAAAGAAATTCGCCGCCAATCTAGACACATCGTCCGCCAGGATCACACTGACAATCGACTGATAGGCGTCCGGAAATACGGATGATAATTTATTGTTGCACACAACTTGCGGAATCGCCATGCTCGTAAGACCGCTACAACCGGAAAAAACGGCAGTTCCGAAGCTTGTCACGCTGGAGGGAATCGTTATGCCAGGCAATCCGCTGCAGTAATAGAATGCATACGACCCGATGTCCTCCACGCTCTCTGGAATCGTCATGCCCGTCAATCCGCTGCAATTATAGAATGCATAAGTCCCAATACTTGTTACACTGGAGGGTAATGTCACGTTCGTCAACCCACTACAGTTGTAGAAAGCCCCATAGCCCAAAACAGTTTCATCGGTGAGCACGACCTTTTTCAATCCGGACGGAATGTAGTAGGTCGAAGACGAAATAGACGAATAGTATTGCGTTGTCGCGGTACAGCCAGAATATGACGACGTGCCAAAAATATAGCCGAACAATGAATAGGCAGTTCCAGTATTTCCACGTGTAGTGCCAACAAAAGGCAGCGTCATCTCGGTAAGACCGCTACAGCCGGAGAACGCTGAAGATCCGATGCTTGTCACGCTGGAGGGAATTGCTATGCTCGTCAGACCAGTACAACCGGAGAACGCAGAAGACCCGATGCTTGTCACGCTGGAGGGAATTGCTATGCTCGTCAGTCCTGCACACCCGGAGAACGCAGAAGATCCGATACTCGTCACGCTGGAGGGAATTGTTACGTTTGTCAAACCGCTGCAGTTAGAGAACACAGAGGTCTCGATACTCGCAATACTAGTAGGAAGCGTTATGCGCGTCAGTCTGCTACAGCCTGCGAACGCACAAGCCCCAATGCTTGTCACGCTCGCAGGGATTGTCAAGCTCGTCAAGTCACTGCAATAATAGAATGCATACGACCCGATGCTTGTTACGCGCGATGGGATTGTTATGCTAGTCAAGTCACTGCAATAATAGAATGCATACGACCCGATGCTTGTTACGCGCGATGGGATTGTTATGCTAGTCAATCCACTACAGTTATAGAAAACATAATCCCCAATGTCCGTCACGCTAGGAGGAATCGTTATGCTCGTCAATCCGCTGCAATTATAGAATGCATAAGTCCCAATACTTGTTACACTGGAGGGTAATGTCACGTTCGTCAACCCACTACAGTTGTAGAAAGCCCCATAGCCCAAAACCGTTTCATCGGTGATCACGACCTTTTTCAATCCGGACGGAATGTAGTAGGTCGAAGACGAAATAGACGAATAGTATTGCGTTGTCGCGGTACAGCCAGAATATGACGACGTGCCAAAAATATAGCCGAACAATGAATAGGCAGTTCCAGTATT